>OIEQ01000034.1_pt1 | contig 153381 bp, 111 predicted proteins | sample 1581841 | NCBI WGS metagenome assembly OIEQ01 (sample SAMN03281020, study PRJEB24777) | human gut metagenome | isolation source: fecal sample PR170 from 1 month old male Malay infant, vaginal delivered... | place: Singapore | collected 2005-12-29
TCCGACACCGCCCAGTACGGCGACTACACCAACACCTGCATCGACGAGCACGTGCGTGAGCGCATGCAGTACCACCTGCAGCGCATCCAGGACGGCTCCTTCGCCAAGGAGTTCATCGAGGACCAGGACGCTGGCGCTCCGAAGTTCAAGGCTCTGCAGGAAGAGTACGGCAACGTCCGCATCGAGACCGTCGGTCCGAAGCTGCGCGCCATGTTCTCCTGGAACAACGGCAAGGATGACGACGCTGATATGGCCACCTTCACCGGCAAGATCGCCCGTGGCTGATGTGGCTCATTCGGCTAATCGCTGAGTCTTTTACAAGACCGCTGCCCTTACGGGTGGCGGTCTTTTTTGTATGTTCTGTCGCATATTGTTCTAGGATAGATATGTACGGTTTCTTACGGTTTTTCTATAGGAAGAGATGTCATGGTCACTGCGACTGGTCCCGCACCTGGTTCTGAAATGACAACGTCGGCTGAACCTACCGAAGACCGTAGCACGTCAGGAGTTCTGCACGTCGCCGCGATTTTCGCCTCGCATATGGTGTTGCAGCGTAACAAACCCATCGCCGTGTTCGGCGCGCTTGATGCCGATTGCGCCGGACTTGAGGTTTCCGCGGAAATCCGCGATTTCGATGGTTCCGTGATCGTGCAGGCGCATGCGTACGCCTCCAAAGAGATCAAGAACGGTTTTTCACCGTGGCGCGTCATGCTGCCGGCACAGCCCGAAGGTGGCCCTTACACGTTGCGCGTCACCGCAGGCAACGATTTCATCGAATATTATGACGTGCTTATCGGCGAAGTATGGCTGGCCGGCGGTCAAAGCAATATGGAACTTGAATTGCGCAACAGTGAAGACGCCGAGGAAGCCCTCGATAACTGTGCCGATCCGTTACTGCGCTTCTACAATGTGCCGAAAACCGGTGTGATCAATCGCAACGCCGAACATGCGGCAAGCTGGCAGGAATCATCGCCTGAAAATAGTGGCGTAATGAGTGCGGTAGCGTACTATTTTGCGCGAAAACTGCGTGATGAACTTGATTCCGACCTTCCGATCGGCATTATCGACTGTTATATCGGGGGTACGTCGATCAGTTGCTGGACGAGCGAAGATGCACTGAATTCCAGCGAATCCGGGCGCGGCTATCTTGCGCGCTATGAGCAGGCGATCGCAGGTAAAACGCAGGAACAGTTCGATTTGGAGTACGGCGAATGGCAGTCGCGTTCTGATACGTGGAATGCGTCGATCGCAGCCGCCCGCGAAGACGATCCTGATGTGACGTGGGATACGCTGACCCAACAGTATGGCGAATGCCCGTGGCCGCCGCCGATGACGCCGACCTCGCAGTGGCGTCCGTCAGGCGCGTTCCATGCCATGCTGGAGCGCATTGTGCCTTACTCCTTGGCGGGATTCCTATGGTATCAGGGCGAGGAAGACGAGCCGTATTGCGGATCCTACCGTGAGTTGCTGGGCATGATGATTGGTGAATGGCGTGCGCTGTGGAGCGAAAGCCTGCCGTTCCTGATCGTGCAATTGCCGCAGTGGATTGACAAGAAGGTCGACGAGGGCGACGGCGATCCGATGCTGTGGCCGGTGTTGCGCGAGGCCCAGTGGGATGCCGCGCAGTCCATCGACAATGTGTTCGCCATCTGCACTATGGATTGCGGCGAATACAACAACATTCATCCGGTTGATAAACGTACACCGGGCGAGCGTCTAGGCAATTGTGCGCTTCGCCAAGTGTATGGTATGAGCCGTATTCCGGTGTATGGGCCGACTGTGCTGGGTTTCCGCTGCGACGAAGGCGGCCGCGTACGCCTGTTCTTCCGGTACGCGCACGGCCTGCATTTCAGCGGTACTACGCCCGACAGTTTTGGTGACGAGTTCGCCAAGAGCCTGCCTTCGCTGGTGCGTCTGCCGGAACGTTCCGGTTTCGAGCTTGCCGGTGCCGATGGTGTGTTCCATCCGGCCTACGCCGCGATTTTCGTGGATTGCGATATTGACGATCTGGTCAACGCAAAGGTCAACGTGGTCGATTACAACGCCACGGAATTCGGTATTCCGATCAACAGCCGCAGTATCGGCACGATTACGTTGGCCACGCCGGAAGTGCCAGCGCCGGTGATGATGCGCTACGCATGGCGTAGCTGGGGTCCGGCACCGTTGTTTAATGACAATAATCTGCCTGCTCACCCATTCAAGCTGGACCTGACCGATCACACCGACTCTGATCACGCTGAATAATCACGTTAGATAGTTGCGTTGAACGGCTGCGTCACATGATTGTCGATAGTTGACGATGAATAGCGTGCGATTGCTGTGCTTATAGTGTGCTGCAATCGCACGCTTTATATTGCGATTGAAGTCCTGCTGATCGCACGTCAGTCAAATACGAATCAAATACCAGTCAAATAAAAAATCGTTGGAAAATCAACGTTTCTGCGATTTATGCCACCAAAATCGCAGAAACGAATCAAATAAAATGCGCTGCACTGCGAGCGCATAGGCTATTGCCAGAGGTCCGGGCCGAATGATTCCAGGTATGCGGTCAGTTCGGCGGCCATCTGTTCGTCTTCCGGAACGCGCGGATGGCCATCCGTGCCGCAACCATTGCGTGAATACAAGAAATGTTTTACGTGAAACTCGCCCTCAGTGCCGCGGCCGTTGCCGTGGAAGATGGCGTGGAACTTACCGTCACAGCCAAGAGCTACGTGCGCGACCTGTTCTGCATGGCAGATAAGGTCGACGCGAAGGCTTCGGTGGCCGAGGGCATGGTCTCGCTGCTTCCGGGCGAAAGCGTCGTGCTGCATATCGCCACTGCCGATGCCGCAGCGCTTGCCGCTCCGGGTGCGTTCGCAGCCGCCAACGTGCCGCGTTCCGCCAACGATCCGAAGCGCGAATGGTGAGCTTCCGCGAGTACGCCGTTTACTGAAGCGGTAGAAGAGTGGATAGAGGACTACTGAAATTTCAGTTGACGTGTTCGGTTGAGTAAAAACATAAGTTGAAGCGCCGCCAACCTTAAGAAACGAAAGTGTTGTGAACGCTGACTTTTCAAGAGGTTGGTCGGCGCTTTTACTGTACGATGTAGATGAACCGTTTAAGTTGCGATTTAAGTTAAGAAGAAGGACACGGACATGCCTATTCAAAAAAGCAAGGTGACGATTTTTGACGTTGCCAAGGCTTCGGGAGTCTCTAGTAGCGCCGTTTCGTATGCGCTCAACGGCAAGTCTGGTGTTTCCGATGTGACTCGAGACAAAGTGTTGAAGGTCGCACACGAACTGGGATGGAAGCCGAATGGCGCGGCACAGGCGCTGGCCAAGGCGAAGACGCAGCGCGTGGGTCTAGTGTTGGGTTACGACCCGAAGCTGCTTTCCGTCGAATCCTACATGATGGAACTTATTTCCGGTCTTGGCGCCGAGCTGGAAAAATACGATTATTCTCTGCTGGTACGCATGGCCGTGGGTGAGGACGCGAAGCTTTCGATCATCGATGATTGGATTGCTACTGGCAACGTCGACGCCATGCTGCTCGTCAATGTCGAGCTTGGAGACCCTTGCGTTGCCTTGCTTGAGGAGCATGAGGAGATGCCGGTGCTTGCCATTGCCGATGCCTCCGTGGTCGGCAATCTGCCGAGTCTGTCAAGCGCCGACGCCGATGCCGTGCGCCGAGCGGTGCGATACCTGTATGATCTCGGACATCGTCAGATCGCCCGCGTCGGCGGTCCCGAATCGCTTGCGCACTCGTATATTCGCGATTCCGCCTTTGCGGACGTCGCTTCCGAGCTGGGCATGCGTTATCGTTGCCTGCACACCGACTACACGCCGGAAACCGGTCGCGAGGCCACGAAGCGCCTGCTGGCGTTCTCTGAGCATCCGACGGCGATCATCTACGACAATGATGTGATGGCGTTGGCTGGCCTTGGCGTGGCAGCTTCGCAAGGCATCAAAGTACCGGAGGAAATCTCTATCATGTCGTGGGATGATTCCCTCATGTGCACCGCGGCGTATCCGAACCTGACCGCCATGGGCCGTGACGTGGTCGATACCGGTAGGCAGGCCGCCGGATTGCTGCTCAAGCTGATCGGCGGCGAGCGTGTGGGGCATCTGATGGAAGGGCCGTACGAATTGCGTGCCCGCGCTTCGACCGGTTCCGCTCCGGCAGCGGAATAAGATGCGATGATGAGTTAATGCGATGATGAATTAAAAATTGCGATTGCGCATTTGCTGCGCCCCGACAAGGGCAGGATGAAAGCGAGCAGCGAGCCGATCGCGGCGATCGCCGCAAGGGTTACGCCATACAGGATTGCGACGGTGTTGCCGGACTGCTTCGACAGGTACCACAGGTCGAACGGCGCGAGTCCCCAGAACAGCCCGGGAATCGCGGATTGGAAATCAAAAACTGAAATCTGAAATCGTAATCTGAAATCAAAAAGCGCCCGTGCCCCTCGCTTGAGACACGGGCGCATTGTTGCCTTACGACTTCAGGCGCGTTTCTGTGTGATCTGATAGGCGGCGAACAGCACGACCAGCCAAATCACGCCGGCGACCACGGCGATGCGATAGCTTGCGGAGAAGCACATCAGCACCACGACCAGCAGCATGAACGCGATCACCACATACGGCGTCACCTTGGCGAACGGCAGCTTGAAAGCGAGCTTGTCAAGTGCTTCCTGGCCCTTCAATCCCTTCAAATCATTCGGACCGTCGCCGGCGGCGACAACGCGACGGAACTTAATTTCCGTAATCATGATCATGATCCAATTGATCGCAGCGGCGATCGTGGCGATCGACATCAAATAATTGAATGCGAAATCAGGCCACACGAACACCACGACCACGGCGATCGCAATAATGATGGCCGACGTGATCACACCCCCGACCGGAACGCCGCGCTTGTTCAGACGGCCCAGATACGCGGGCGCATTGCCCTGCTTCGCCAACGAATACAGCATGCGCGAGTTCGCGTACAGGCCGGAGTTGTACACGCTCATCACGGCGGTCAGACACACGAAATTCAGAATGCCGGCGGCCGCGTGCACGCCCACCGAGTCGAAAATCTGCACGAACGGGCTAGAATTGCCGTCGATCGTACTCCACGGGACCACGGCCATGATCACGCCGAGCGCGCAGATGTAGAACACGAGAATACGCCAGATAATGCCGTTCGTGGCCTTCGGGATGGTGGTGCGCGGATTTTCGGTTTCGCCCGCGGTGATGCCGATGAGCTCGGTGCCGCCGAAGCTGAACATCACCACGACCAGCGCCATCAGCAGGCCGGTCCACGTGCCGTCCGCATTGCGAGACATCAGGCCATGCGGCAGGAATCCGCCGTCAACGGTAAACCAGTTGGCGAACGACGCGCGAATGCCCGAAGCGGTCGGCACATTCGCGATGATCACATACAAACCGCCGAAAATCATGGCAAGCACGGCCACGATCTTGATGATGGCGAACCAGAATTCAAATTCGCCGAACTTGTTCACGCCCATAAGATTCAGCGCCGCGATGGCCACCAGGAACACCGCCGCCGACACCCACTTCGGAATGTTCGGGAACCAGTAATTCACGAACGAGCCAACCACGGCCAACTCCACCATGGCCACGAGCACGTAGTTGAACCAGTAATTCCAGCCGGAAATAAAGCCGGCTCGCTTCGACCAGTACTGCGTGGCGTAATAGCTGAACGCGCCCGCCTTCGGATCCTCGACCGCCATTTCGGACAGGGCGCGCACGATCAGGAAAATCGCCAGACCGCCGATCAGATAGGCGAGCAGAATGGCCGGGCCCGCCAGCTGAATCGACTCGCTGGAACCATAGAACAGGCCGGTGCCGATCGCGCCGCCCAATGCGATCAATTGAATATGACGATTCTTCAAAGACTTGCGCAGCGTCGGCGGAACCGGCACATCGTCGGTTTCGCGCGGTTTCTTCGCAACGGTTGCGTCGCTCATGAATGCTTCCTCTTCTTGGGTGCCTCGGCAATATTCGGCAAATTCGGCAAAAGTTTGGCGATCTTGGCGATGTTGCGTTCGGCAGTAGTGGTAGGTGACGCGCCTATGGTTTTTGGTATGGCGCGTCTTCCCCGATTGTAGCTGTAGCGCGTGGATTCGGTTTCATAGTGTTCAATAGTTCGATAGTTCAATAAAATGAAGGTTTTGGGAGCAATGGTTGGTGCTGCTTGAGCGCTACGGGCTGGAGGTCGTCATGGCATTCATCAAAGACATGGTGCGTATGTGGTTGCATGCGTGGAAGCGATTCATCTCCATCGCACTGATCTCGTTGCTGGGCGTCGCCGTGCTTACGGGCATTTACGCGGGTTGCCGAGACGCTTTTCTTGCGACGGATCGTTTTTTCGACACCCAAGGATTGCACGACATTCAGGTGTTGTCGACGGCCGGATTGACCGATGACGATATTGCCGCGCTCCGTAAGATTTCCGGTGTTGCGAAAGTGCAGGGCGAACGTTCGCAAACCGTGACCGTCGATCTGAACGGCAAAAAAACCGTGACCATGCAGGAGATCGGCACGAACGGCATTGACCAGCCGTATTTGCAAAGTGGCCGTATGCCTGAAAAGTCCGGTGAGATCGCGGTGACGCGCAAATTCATCAAGGATTCCGGATATAAAAAGGGCGACCATATTACGGTGACACCGCAGGATTCGGCGTCTTCTTCTGTGACCGATTCTGCAGAATCGAACACGCAGGATGGCAAAAGTGCCGCACGGGTGACCGATTCTGGTGAATCGGACAATCAGGCACCGAGCTTCCCCACCGAACTGACTATTGTGGGCGTGGTGCTTGACCCGCAGGATCTCACCAATCCAGACGGCTATTCGGGTACGAACGCATTCCGTTCCTCCGCCACCAGCGACTACACGTTCTTTGCGCCGTCCGACGGTGTGACCGGCAGCATGTACACGGCCGTCACCATTCTCGTGAAAGGCGCCGCCGACAAGGACTCGTTCAGTGACGTGTACGACGACACCGTCAGCGAAGTAGCTGACCGCATCGACGGCACGGTGCGAACCAATCGCCAGAAAGCGCGTCATCAGGAACTACTCGACGCTGGAACCAAACAAATCGACGAGGCGAAAGCGCAAACCGACAAACAGTTCGCCGCAGCGCAACAGCAGATCGACAGCAATCGCAGCCAGCTCAATCAGCAAATCGACCAAATCGTCAATATGCAGGCGGGCGCGGCTGCAGGATCCCTCGACGAAACAACCCGTGAAACACTACGTGAAACGGTAATTGCCGCAAGCCCGCAATTAGCGGAAGCCAAAGCGCAACTCGACCAGGCGCAATCGAAATTGGACCAGCAGAAAAAAGACACCGAACGGACACTGCAATCCAAGCAAAACGAGCTGGAAGACAGCATTCCGCAAGTGCGTTGGTATGTGCAGGACCGGTCGCAAATCGGCGGATTCAGCTCGCTGAAATCTGATCTGGAATCCATCCAATCGCTGGGCAACGCATTCCCGATCGTGTTCTTGCTCGTGGCGGTGATGATGAGTCTGACCGCCATGGCGCGCATGGTCGAAGAGGATCGCGGGCTGATCGGCACATACACAGGGCTCGGCTACGGGCGTCTTGCGGTCGCCTCACGATACCTGTTGTTCGCGCTGTTTGCCTGCCTGATCGGCGGTGGACTCGGCCTGATCGCAGGCTTCCTTGGCATTCCGGCGTTCCTGCTCGTCGTATTGCGAGGCTTGTATGTGATGCCGGACGTACGCTTGGCATACGACTGGCTGTACGGAACGGCCGGAGTCGCGCTGTTCGTGGTCGGCGTGCTTGCCGCAACCGTGTATGCGTGCGCGCAGGAAATGCGACAGAAGCCGGCCAGTCTCATGCGTCCGAAAGCGCCGCGTGCAGGATCGCGCATTCTACTGGAGCGTATCAAGCCGTTGTGGAATCGCATGAGCTTCCTCGGCAAAGTCACGGCGCGCAACATTTTCCGTTTCAAATCGCGTCTGATCATGACGGTCGGCGGCGTGGCCGGCTGCACCGCGCTGATTGTGTGCGGACTTGCGATCAACGACACCGTTGCCGCATTGGGCGCGAAACAGTATCAGGACGTGTATCAGTACGATTTGATGGTGGTCGCGAATGATGACGATGCTGATGCGATGCGGCAAAAAGTTGCTTCGGATGGTCGCGTCACGTCGAGCATGGACGTGCGCGTTGAATCGGGTGATTTGACCGGCGATTCGGGGAGCGAAAGCATTCAGCTGGTTGCCGTGCCCGACAGTGAACGCAGCGAGTTCGGCAAGATGGTCACGTTGCAGCCGGTGCGCTCCAGTTGGGTGGATGGTGCGGCCGATACGGTAAGTCTGGGCGATGACGGCGTGATCGTATCGCAGTCCGCGGCAAGCGCGATGGGCGTCAAAGCGGGCGGTATGGTAACGCTGACCAACGGTGACGATATGCAGGCCGAAGCGCATGTCAGCGCGGTGATCCGCAGTGTGATCGGATCGGACGTGTATGTGAGCGAAACCTATTATCGCCAGCTGTTCGATACTGCTGCATCCGGCACGTCTTCCGCATCTTCCGCGTCCGATTCTGGAGAATCGGACAATCAAAACGGCGAATCCGGTACCTCGAATGGCGCATCGTCAAACGGCCAACAATTGGTGTGGAACGCCATGTATGCGAAGCTCAAAGGTTCAGGCGAATCCCAGGCCGCCTATGCGGAAAAGCTGGAAGACGACGATGCGGTCATGAAAGCCGTGAGCTGCGCGCACATGGCGGAAAGCTTCAAATTCGATCTGATGGGTGCGGTGGTCGCGCTGATCGTGGCGCTCGCGGGCGGGCTCGCGCTCGTGGTGTTGTTCACGCTCGCCAACACCAACGTATCAGAACGTGAACGCGAGATGGCCACGCTCAAGGTGCTCGGATTCTTCGACAAGGAAGTGCATCATTACGTAAATCGCGAAATGATGGTGCTCACCATGATGGGCGTGGTGCTGGGCTTGCCTCTCGGCCGTTTCGTCGGCGGATTGCTGACGGCTGCGTTGAATATGCCCGCACTGTATTTCGAAGTGGAATGCACGCCGTTGAGTTATGTGATTGCGGCCGGCGCGACCATGGCTTTCGCGCTGCTCGTGCAGTTGTTCGTGAATCCGGTGTTGGATCGTATCGACCCGATTAGTTCGCTCAAATCCGTCGAATAGGCGCATGTCTGAATGTCCGATTCTCCAGAATCGGACAACTAGACGGGTAAAAGTGCGTTACGGTTGTCCGTTTCTCCAGAATCGGACAAGTAATGCAGCGAAAGTGCCCTGTGGTTGTCCGTTTCTCCAGAATCGGACACTTAGAGTGCCGGAAAGGCTCGGATTCGCGTTTCAGTTCTTCGGATAACGGTAGTTGTGTGGCAGTTGCGTGGTGAGCTGCGGGTCCAGGCCGAGTTCCTTCAACTGCCGGTCGATTTCGCGGCGCGCACGTTTCACAAGTTCGGCTCGATATTCATCGCCATGTCCGGCATTGCTATGTGCCGCATCGCCATGTCCCATCGTTCCCATCTTCTCCAGTGCGTCCAATGTTTCCGCCATACGCTTGAGCCGGTCCTGATGGTGCAGCAGCGCACGCACCTGCGCATGTTCGTGCACGATCGTCCGCCAATCGGATGGTGTGTGTGCAATCTCCCGAACCGCGGTGACCGGATGTACGTCGGCCACCTGATATGTGATCGAGCCAAGCAGCGGCATTAGGAACACCGTAATCGCGCCGGCTGCGACCAGTGTTGACGCGGTGTCGCCTTGCATGGTGCCGACCTTCACCGCCAGTGACGTGACGGCGACGATGATCGGCAGCGCGGTCGTGCAATACAGCGCTACGGTGACGCGATGATGCGATGACAGCGGATTCTCGCGTTTGTCGAGCGATAGCGCAACATATACGGGCACCGCGCGAATCAGCATGAGCATTACGATGAACGCGACGAGCAGCGCGGGTCGGCCTGCCACGGCGCGCACGTTGATCGCGGCTCCTGACACCACGAAAAACACAGGAATAAGGAATCCGTAGCCGACGCCTTCCAGTTTCATTTCCAGCGACTTGCTGCCGTCGGGGATGATGTAACGCAGGATGAAGCCTGCGGCGAACGCGCCGAGCACCGCGTCAAGTTCGAACAGTGCAGAAATGGTGACAAGGAAGATGAGCAGGAATGTGGTCAGTCGCATGAGCGTTTGCGATGACGTGTTCGCGTTTTCCGTAAGGAAACGGTACAGGCGATGGCCGGTTTTCAGTGCTTTCGTGGGTAGCATTGCGCACAGTAGACAGATGGTAAGGAACGCGCCGAGCACGAGCATGGTCTGCCAGCCGGTTCGGGTGGATAGCAGGATGGCCATGGCAAGGATTGGGCCGAGTTCGCCCCACGTTCCGTACGAGATGATGGCGTCGCCGATGGGGGTGCCTTCGAGGTTGCGTTCCTTGAGAATCGGCATGAGTGTGCCGAGAGCGGTGGTGGTAAGTGCTATTACCGTGGCGATGCCGTTGATGCCTTGCTTTGCGAAGAATGGAAGCAGGGTCACGACGAGTCCGGCGAGCCCCAAGGTGATGATCCATGTGACAAGGCCGACTTTGCCTTGATGTCCGGCGAGTCGTTTCGGGTCGATTTCATAGCCGGCGAGCAGGAATAGGAACGCCATGCCGAGCTCGCTCAAGAGTTTCACGGCGTCGTTCACCTCGATTACGCCCAGTCCGTACGGACCGAGTGCGGCTCCGGTGACGAGCAGCAGCACAGTTTGTGGAATGAACCTTCCTGGAATCAGCTGCGCCACAATCGGGCTGACGGCCGCCACCGCCATGATGATAGTCAATGAAACGAGCTCTTGCGTCATGTTTCTAGCCTAGTGAGTCTGCATGACGGTGTTCAAGGACGTGATGCCCCATGATGAGCCAAAGGGCACTCTGGGGCAAGGTTAAGTTTTTGTAAATTTTATGGGGGGGGGGTAATTCTATGAGCGTTACTATCTGTGCAAAATGGCGGAACTGTTTTGTTTTGAAGATGGAACTCCTTCTTTTCATTGGGGGAAGGGTGGGCTTTATTCGAGGGTTTTAACGAGGGTGCCAATGGGAAAGCTCCGATACGATTCTGAACCAAGCTGTTTAGGCAATATAGGGGGAGGGAAGAATGGTTGATGGAAAATTCACCGCAAAGGAGCGCGCGTATTTGGCCAGCCTTCCCGCAGTGGAAAGCGTGAGCGCGTCGCATATCCGGTATGCCGACAGTTTCCGCATCGAAGTCATGTGCAGATACAATGCGGGCGAATCGCCGGCCGCCATCTTCCGCGAGGCGGGTCTCGACCCGAAACTCATCGGATACAAACGCATTGAGCGGTGCATTGCACGCTGGAAAAAGCAGGAGGAACGAGACCGCCGCAACAGCAAGCGGGTGGACCGCGACGACCTGCGCGTCATTCGGCATCATGATCTTATGCGCGATGATGCGCAATCGTCGGCAACGGAATCGCAGGATGCGCTTTCGAAGCTCGCCCAAGCGCAACTCATCATCAACCAATGCGACGAATTGATCGCGAAACAGGCGTTGCGCATCGACGAACTGGAACGTGTGCTGCGAAAGCTTGTCGGGTGACGGCACGGTTGCGTGAGATGGAGGAAACGGCGGAATGGCATGACGGTCGTTGGCCGTCACCCGAAGAGGCTCCGATGGGTGGTCGACTTTCGTTGGAAAGTCGCTTTCCGTCGTTCGAAGAGGCGATTGACGTTGCCGACGAAATGCGTCAACGACGTCACGCTCGCGGCAAAACGCTGGCGATGCGTGCGATTGCGGCGCTGTTGATTGTCGCTGCGATCTGTATTGGCGGTTTTCCGGCGATGTTGCAGTATCGGTCGGCGCGTGATCTGTCGGGAACGTCGGTAAGATCCGCGCAGACGGTTGCGAGCTGGCCGTATCCGCAGGCGGATGACGCGTTCGCCGCGGCCCAGGACTATAACAAGCGGCTTGCGGAATCCGGACAGCCGATTTTGGGTGAGGCGAAGGATCCGTTCGCTGATGTGCGCGGCGGATCGCGTGCCAGTGTGTCCGATTCTGGTGAATCGGACAATGAAGCGGGTGAAAGTGGGCCACAGTTGTCCGATTCTGGTGAATCGGACAATCAGAGTGGTGCGGGTACAGGCGCGGACGCCGGTTCCGCAAGCGCCAGTTCGGCGGACGCGGAGTACCGGAGTCTGTTGGATTCCGGCGGTGGCGTGATGGGTACGATTCGCATTCCGAAAATTTCCGTGAGACTGCCGATCTACCATGGTACTTCCGAATCGGCGCTTGCTTCGGGCGCGGGCCACCTGTACGGCAGCAGCCTGCCAGTCGGCGGCAAGAGCACGCATGCGGTGCTCACCGGGCATCGCGGACTGGTCGAGGCGGCCATGTTCACGCGGCTCGATGAAATGCGTGTCGGCGACTACTTCTACATCGAAGTGATGGGTCGAACGCTCGGCTATCAGGTGGACCGTATCACGGTGATCGAGCCGAACGACACGTCGCAGCTGAAAATCGTGCCTGGTGAGGATCGCGTGACCCTGATGACCTGCACGCCGTATGGCGTCAACACGCACCGTCTGCTGGTTTCGGCCACACGTTCCGCCATTCCAGATGAGATTCCCGCCGAAAACGACGCGGTGAAGGATGCCCGCGCGATTGGTGCGATCACAGGTATTGCGACTCTCGTAGTGGGCGTGTTGTTGGTTTGGTTGCGACGCAAGCCGTGGCATATTCGCAGGCATGCTGCTTGGTGGCCGAAGCGCGGCTGATTCGGTTACTGCATGAAGGCGTGTCTGACATGCAATTTGAATATAAAAGTTGTGGTTGGCGAATAGAGCATGCGTGATTGCCATTATTGACTAATGGTTACGAAAGTGTGAAGAAGCGTCATTGCAGTGATTATCCCATCGTTTCTTCGCGATAACGTCGGGTGCTCTTCGTGGGTGACTTGTGTTGCGATTCAGCAATTTCCATCGATTGTGCGATACCCGACTTTCCCGCACTTAGGGTGTACGCATGGCAGTCCCTTTTCCTCTAGCTTCCAGAGTTGAAGTACTGTCAGGATTTTCCGGGCACGTAGAAGATGTTGCGAATCTTGGCATGAAGAGAGGTTGCGCGTCGTAAGACGCGTGATTGCACAGGATTTAAGGGGATGCTCATGAGGCATGCACATGAATATGAGGCGAAGCCCAGGGGAGGACTTGCAAAACGTATAGTGGCTGTGCTCGCATCGGTCGCCATGCTGGGCGGCATGGGTTATGCCACCACCTCCGCCGCGCTTGCGGAAGATACGCCGACCACTGTGGAAACCACCACGGACCAGAGCGTGACCACTGCTAACGAAACGACCGGTGACGGTAACGCCACGGATAACGCGGGCACTGACAATGCGGGCGATACTTCCGTCGACCCTACGGGCACTGAATCCGATACCAACACTGGTACGGATACCGGCGTAAACACGGCGAATGCGGCAAATGTCGGAGATGCTACATCTTCGGATACGAACTCGCAGACTGATACCGCTTCGCAGCCCGATCCGCAAACTGTCAACGCCGAGCAAAATAGCCCTTCCGTAGTGGCGGATGTCACTGATTCCAACTGTATTTACGCTGGAACGAATGCTTTGCAGCGCGTGTGCTGGCTTGATATGTCCAAGTTCAGCTCAGAGACCGCCAAAGAAGAAGCCGGCCAAAAAATGACCGTGAATCTCGGCGGCGGCCTGACCATGTCATTTACCGCGCATTATTCCGGCAAACGTACGGTCGTCGCCAGTGGAGTGCCAACGTGGGATAATCGTACATACCCAGGTGAAGCTGGACATCACGCAATCTTCGGTGTTGAGGGATATTCTGATTTCCCAATCGGAAGCAAGCCCGCGCTGTATCAAGGGAAAGGAAAAGGACGTCAGAACGATTCGACGATACGGCTTTCAGATATCACCATTACTAAAAACGGTCAGAACGTAGATAATCTGCAGTATTCGTTCGTTATGGCGGATGCGGAAAGCACTAACTACAAAGAGCAAATGGTGTACACCTCCAGTTCCACGATTACGCAACTGGGATCTTATCCAACAAGCGATAGCAATTACCATTTCTGTGATCCGCAATTTTCGAATAACAATCAAACCATAACTTGCACGGGTAAGGATGGAGACAGCGTGCCTCAAGGCATTCGTCTGTATACAACGTCCACTCCAACTCAGGTCTCCATTGAGATGAAGAACAGTGATCTTGGCTCTAGGCAGGGCGCAGCGTTCGGCGTTATTTTCTCGCAGGCTGTTGCGAAGATCACTGTAAACGGTTTGGCCAGTGGTGATACGAACACAACATTTAATGCTGGTGTTTCGAATAATGAAACCGAAAGTCTTGAATCGGATTCGATCTCGTCGAATACGGCAGAGAGCGGTACCTTACCGATCCTCGCTAGCGCAGATGTATCGAAAACAGTTCGCTTCTACTTGGAAGGTAGTCCAAGTAACTGGTCTAAGTATGACGTGACATTTGAAGGCACTGACAATGGCAATGTCGTTTCCAATCTTGCTATCAAGACAGATGAAAACGGTCTGCGTTATGTCGACATGTCTGTTGCGGCCGATCATACGGTGCAAGGTCACTTCACGGTGACTGCCAAGCCTGAGCCGCTTGGAGTGCCGGACCATCATAAAACCATCGCCAAGAAGAATGGTGCCAACGATACATACACGCTGAACCTCAACGTGACGGGCAAGCGATCCAGCACTTCGCAAACCGTCTCCCAGCCAGTCGACATTGCACTAGTGCTCGATAACAGCGGCTCGATGAACTACTGCATGAGTGGTCGTCAGCCCTTCTACTCCCACCCGTGCAGCGGCGATGATCCTGTTCGCTCTGCAGCACTGAAGACGGCAGTGACCGCTTTCCTAGATGGCGTTGATACGCAGAATAAGACAATCGCAAACGCTGATAACAAAGTACAGGTTTCGTTGGTGAGTTTTGCTGACTCTGCATCTACGCTAAGCGGACTTACGCCTGACGTAACGACACTGAAAACTAAGGTCAACAGCTTAAAACCCCAGGGTGCCACTAATACTGCGGATGGTTTCAGCGAAGCTAAGTCCACCTTGGATAAGGACACACGAACTAATGCAATCAAGTATGTAGTGTTCTTTACCGATGGTGTGCCGACTACGAATAATGCATTCAGCAGTACTGTTGCGAACAATACATTGACGACCGCTAAGCAACTGAAAGATGCGAATATTGGTGTGTACAGCGTAGGCATCTTCTCCGGTGCTGACGCAAGCGTAACTTCGTGCAATCGGCAGTCAAATGAGACATGCAAAGCCAATGTGTTTATGAATGCGGTGTCCAGCAATTATCCGAATTATGGAAGTGTTGCTTGGGAGTCTGGTGTAACGCTTAGTGGCGGCTCGGACAAGGGCTATTACAAGACCGCCAGTACGGCTTCTGAACTGTCGAAGGTTTTCGAAGACATTCAGCAAACCATTACGACCACTAACGGATATACCGGCGTGACCATTCAGGATACGCTGTCGGAATATGCAGATTTTGCTGATGCCGATCCTGCAAAAACAGCAAAAGTGGTTACCAACGATGACACTGATGTAACTGCGCAATGGAATATCACGGTGAATGATAAGACGATTGCCGCATCGCCGAAGAGCTCTGATCCACTTCCTGACGGTGTGACTTACACGCTGCAGTTCGACATTAAGCCTACGCAGAAGGCGTATGACGATTATGCGGCGAACAAGAAGAACGTCGATCAGGATGGCTATAACAACGTGATTGGTAGTGAAGGTTCTGACGCTGCCGATAATGACACGTCTGCAGGTAAGCCTGGTTTCTACACCAACGACAGCGCATGCTTGGCCTATTCGGGTGACGGCGAAACGCACGCCTGCGATGATACGTCTTATGCGGAACGGCCTGTCGATCAGGTCAAGACCGGTGTCATCACAGTGCAGAAGAAGTGGGCTGATGCTGATGGCAACGCGAGCTCAGAAGGCAATCCTGAATCGGTGACGTTTACACTGCAGACCGACGGAGAAGATTCGGGACGCGAAGCTACGGCAACGGCTGATACGGAATGGAAGGCATCCTTCAAGAACCTAGCTCCCGGTCACACTTATAAGGTGGTCGAAAAGGCTGTTGAAGGCTACGAAACTTCTTACAAGAGCCAAGACGTGACAATCACTGCCGACGAGCTGTGGGAAGCCAATCGCGACGCGAATACGGCTGACAATGTGAAGAAGTGGCCGGTCACTGTCACTAACACTCACAAGAAGTCGATTCTGGCTGAAGGTTCGATCAAGGTGGCCAAGAGCATCAGCGGTCGTGAATGGAAGAATGATGACTCCTTCAACTTCGCCATTGCCGGCACGGATCCAACTCCGGACGCTCCATTGCCTGATTCAACTTCCGTCACGATCAATGCGGATACCGCAAAGCACGAGGCAAGCTTCGGCGAGATCGTATACAAGACCGATGGCACCTACACCTACACGGTGAAGGAAACCAAGCCCACCAACGCCATTGCCGGCCTGCACTATTCCCAGGCGGAATACACGGTAACCGTGACGGTTCCTGCCGATATGGGCACGCCAACAGTGAGCATCAAGCAAGTCACGGACGACAACGGCAAGACTAACGGCAAGACTGTTGATAATCAGTCTGCGGATGTCGCCAAATTCACCAATACGTATGTGGCGGTATCGGCGTTGCCGTTGACGGGCGGAACCACGGATCGTCAATGGCTACTGGTTGGTGGGTCGATCGGCGGACTCGCAGTACTGCTGGTTGGTGCGGCTGGCATCTGGAACAGTAAGAAGCGTCTCGTCTGAGACGGTTCCTCGGGCTGGACTGCCCTACCAACCTTCGCAGGGCAGTCCAGCTGCACATCACAAATTTTGTGGATCCAGAGCATGTTGGGCTTCGGATCCCGTCAGCAAAAACAAACACAACATCAACAACACAAGGAGAGGGGATTCTCATGAAGATGAGGAAACTTTTCGCAGGCATCGCCGCCGCTGCGACGTTGCTGGGCGGCATGGCCCTGGGCGCGGCCAGCGCACAGGCCGACGGCAGCGGCACTGTCGTCAAGAGTGATGTGAATTTCACATTCACTGCTCAGGACGCCAAGCAGCTGACCAATCGTAGTCTGAACGCCTACAAGATCGCCGATTATGTGCAGTACGGCACTGATGATAATGCAACGTACGGTGTGCAGACTGCCGACGGTGTTGACCGCGGTACTCTTAAGACGGCACTTGAGTCTGCTACTGGCAAGACTGTCTCTGAAACCGGCGATCTGATGGCTTGGGCGCTCGCCGAAGGCGTGCTGTCTGTGGACAATTCTGTAGATGGTGCATGGAATAATAGCGCTTCCCGTAAGTTTGTGGAATCGCTGAAGACCACGACTGACAAGCTTGGTACCGTACAAAAGGTTGATTTGGGTGCTGTCGCTAATGGCACTTCCGCTACTGTGCAGCTCCCTGCAGGCCTGTACCTGTTTGTGGACGCGGATTACTCGGTTGGCACCAATGAGGCTGCCACTCCGTCTATCGCAATCCTCGTTGGCTCCGGTAACGTTAAGGATGGCGTGCTGAATCCGCTCACTAAGGCAACTGTGAACATTAAGAACCAGACCACTGCCGTGACCAAGAAGGTGAATGGAAAGGACGTCATCACCGCTTCCGTTGGCCAGAAAGTGACATACGCCATTACGAGCAAGGTGCCGCAGAACACGCAGTACTACAGCGATTACGGCTACACCTACACGGATACCCCGTCTGCTGGCCAGACTGTGGATTTCGATTCCCTTAAGGTGACGGTCGGCGATAAGAGCCTGAACAAGGGTACGGATTACACCGTGGCCCAAAACAAGAATGGCACCTTCACCGTCACCATCAGTTCCATCCAGAAGCAGACCGCAGGTGCACTCATTACTGTGACCTATGCTGCCAAGGTTACTGAAGCGGGAGCCTCCGGCAGCAAGGCCGTGACTAACGCGGTCGTGCTCTCCGACAATGGTGCTGAAGCTACTGACCGCACTACCATCACCAACGGTCAGTTCTCCTTCACCAAGACCGATGCCCAGGGCAATGCTCTGGCTGGTGCTAAGTTTGAGATCGAAGGACAGAACGGTGCCTCGACTCCGTCCACTGCTACTGCGACTTCCGAGTCAAATGGAACGGTGACTTTCAAGGGTCTTGCGGACGGTACTTACAGGGTCACCGAGACCGAGGTTCCTGCAGGCTTCCAGTCGAATCTCAAAGCTGCATTTACCGTTACCATTACGAACGGTAAGGCCGTCGAGTATACAGGTGCCGATATCTGGGGCTTGGCTCCGAGCGCTGAGGTCTCCGATAACTACACGTACAAGGTCAAGAACGTGAAGAACGTCACCCAGCTGCCGCTTACCGGTGCTGCGGGCACGACCCTCTTCACCGTGGTGGCGCTGCTCGTGGCAGGTGCCGGCGTTGCCGTCGCGCTCAAGTCGCGCCAGCGCATGCGCTGATACGCGCTCAATCGCTGAAACAATAAGCGAAAAAAACGAAATAAGCGGGCATTCGCGGAAACCATCCGTGGATGCCCGCTTTTCATGTCTTTTCGTGCCTTTCCATACTTTTTAGGGGTGAAGGTTTTGTACGGGGCAATATGGGATCGAAGCGGGTGAAATTCGGTACCAAACGGCGAAATCCGGCATGAAAAAGGTATCCGCAGGTGGCAAGTAGGTGGCAAAACAGGCGTCAACCAAAGCAACCATACAGGGGTTGCAGGTGGGGGCATCTTACGCCAACATCACCCTACAATCGCAAGCACATTCATGCAAACAGTGGAAAGGCGGGTGTCATGGCACGAGGTGGGGGAGCATTCAGCGATGAGGAAATCCAACTATTGCGCGGACTGCCGGCGGTCGCCAACGTAACGCGTAATCGCATCACCTACGCCGATTCGTTCAAGCAAGTGTGCACCATCCGCTACTTGACGGGCGAATCGCCGACCAAAATCTTCCGGGAAGCGGGACTTCCGCCGGATCTCATCGGATATAAGCGCATTGAACGGTGCGTTGACCGTTGGAAAACGTCGGCCATCAAATCCGTGGCCGGCAGCGGCAACATGAGTGACAGCGAGATCATCGCGCAACTTGTCAACCGGTATGAACACGCGTTCGTGATGAGGCGCAACCTCGACAGCATCGCCAACAGGCCGATGGAACATATTCCCGTCAACACGCAAGGCAACGACGGCATCGATTCGGGAACGGCGAGCATCATCATCAAGCAGCAGGCTCGCCGTATCGACGAGTTGGAACGCGCCAACGCTTCCTTGCTAGACAAGCTCGACAAGGCGATCCCGTCCCCGACTGTTGACAACTAAAACCATTCGTCTGCTTGATTGACATGTGGGTTTTTCGGGCAGGCTACCCCGCGATTTGCATAAAATGCCCCCCATTTGGCATGCGGCAAATGTGATTTGCGCTATATGTGGCAGAGTCCCGCGGAAAAAAGAGGTTAGAGGGTATGATTTATCCCCTCTAACTACCTTGCATTCAGGATGGTCTGCCACATATAGTGAAAATCAGTTTTGGAAAAGATGCGAATCTGCCACATATAAGGCATATGGGTGTGTTTCGCGGTACGAACAATGGCGGAGATTGTGCGGCTCCCGCGGTAGGGTGTGAACATTATGACTTTTGGGAATACGAAAACCGGAAAAACCGGTACAAGCACGTCCGACGCGACGGAAACCGCGCACATCAAATCCGTCGAAAGCCTCGACCAAAGCAACGAAATGGAGCGAGGCCTGAAAAACCGCCACGTCCAGTTCATCGCCATCGGAGGCACCATAGGCACCGGCCTGTTCCTAGGCTCCGGCAAGTCGATCGCACTGACCGGCCCGAGCATCATTTTCGTGTATATCGGCGTTGGCCTGATTATGTTCCTGCTGATGCGTGCCATCGGCGAAATGATGTACAGCGATCCTAGCCAGCACACGTTCATCAACTTCATCACGCGCTATCTCGGCCGCGGGTGGGGCAAGTTCGCCGGCTGGACGTATTGGATCGTGCTCATTCTGACCGGCATGACCGAAATCACCGCCGTAAGCACATATTTCGTAACGTTCTTCGGCACATTCGGCATAGACCTGAACTCGTGGAAGTGGTTGATCGAACTGTGCTTCCTCGTAGCGCTCACCGGCATCAATCTGATTGCGGTGAAAGTGTTCGGCGAGGCGGAATTCTGGTTCTCCATGATCAAGATCACGCTGATCGTCGGTCTGATCGTCACCGCCATCGTGATGCTGATCATCGGCTTCAGCTACCCCGCCACGCACATCGAAGGCGTGGACGGCACGGTGTCGGGTGCCACGGTGAGCCTCACGAATATCACCGACGGCTTCCAGCTCGCGCCGAACGGTTGGATGAACTTCTTCATGAGCTTCCAAATGGTGTTCTTCGCCTACCAGCTCATCGAATTCGTGGGCGTCACGGTGTCGGAAACGCAGAATCCGCGCGAGGTGCTGCCGAAGGCGGTGAACGAGCTGATCATGCGTATTCTGATCTTCTACGTGGGCGCGCTGATCGCGATCATGGCTATTGTGCCCTGGCGTAACTTCCACGAGAATTCCGATGGCTCGTTCGGTTCGCCGTTCATCATGGTGTTCAAATATGCGGGTCTTGATTGGGCCGCCGCACTGGTCTTCTTCGTGGTGATTACGGCTGCCGCGTCGGCGTTGAATTCGCTGATTTATTCGGCCGGTCGTCACTTGTATCAGCTTGCTTCGGATTCCGAGTCGCCTGCGATGGCGCGTTTGGCTGAGGTTTCCGACCACAAGGTGCCTGCGAAGGCGATCGTCGCTTCGGGTTGCATGATTCTGTTCTCCCCGATCATCAACGCGATTCCGGGTATTTCCGGCGCGTTCGTGCTATTCGCTTCGGCCGCCAGCGCTGTGGTGATTTTCATTTACGTGCTGACGATGCTCGCCCACCACAGGTATCGTCAGAGCAGCGATTTTCTACCGGACGGTTTCGTCATGCCCGCTTGGCAGGTGTTTGATTGGATTGCGATCACGTTCTTTGTGCTCGTGTATGTCACGTTGTTCCTGTCGACGGACACGATTGGTTCTGCGATTGCCGGTCTGATTTGGCTGGTTGCGTTTGGCGGATATTGCCTGCTACACGAACGATTCCAGAATCGCGATCTTAAGGAAGCCTTGCAGCAGTAGCGTTTGCAGGTAACGTAGGATACAAGTAAGGGGCGTTTGCCGAACGTGAGTGCATCACGTACGTTCGGCAAACGCCCCTTTCAGCATGGTCTTTGCGCGAATCCCCATTACGGGATCCAGTGCAAATCAGCCGATGTAGTCGGCCTCGTTCGTCGGGCTGGACGGCACGGCATGATCTTCCGTAACCTTGCCCAAGCCAGACAAATACGCTTCACGACCCGCTTCGATCGCCTTCTTGAACGCGCGTGCCATCAGCGGAATATTGCCGGCGGAAGCGATGGCCGTGTATGCCATCACCGCGTCCGCGCCCATTTCCATGGCTTCCGCAGCCTGGCTCGGACGGCCAATACCAGCGTCGATGATCACCGGAACATTGGAGTTCTTGATGATCACTTCAATGAAATCGCGTGCACGCAGACCCTTATTCGAGCCGATCATCGCGCCGAGCGGCATTACGCAAGCCGCACCCGCGTCTTCAAGACGCTTCGCCGCAATCGGATCGGGGAACATGTACGGCATGACCACGAAGCCTTCTTTTGCCAGCTGTTTCGTGGCTTTGATGGTTTCCTCATTGTCGGGCAGCAGATACTTCGCCTCATGTTCGATTTCCACCTTCACGAAGTCCGTCTGGCACACTTCGCGGGCGAGACGTGCAATACGCACCGCTTCCTCGGCATTGCGTGCGCCGGACGTGTTCGGCAGCATGGTGATGCCTTTCGGAATGTAGTCGAGCAGATTGTTTTCGGTGGTACGGCAGCGACGCAACGCCATGGTGACGATCTGCGTGCCCGCGTTCTCAATGGTCGCCTTGATGAGGTTCAGATCGTAGCGGCCGGAACCGAGAATGAAGCGGCTTGTGAACTTGTGTCCGCCGAGGATCAACGGATCGGCGTCGCCGGTGGCGATTTCGTCATATGCGTGCGCATCCGGTTCCGGCAGCAGTGCGGTGTTCGTGGTGGTGCCGACCAGCTCGTCGAGTGTGGCGTTCGGTGCTGCCGCGAAGTCCTTTTCCGCGGTGGTGATCGTGTTTTCGGTGCTCATGGTTAATCCTTACTATGCGATTAGTGTTGTGTCATTCGTTGCGATTTGCGATTGCAATTGCAATTGCGTTTGTGTTTGCGTTTCGCTGTCAGGCGTCTTCTTCGCCGAGAATCAAGCGAGTGATCATATTGGCTTCATGGCAGGCGACCACACCCACGCGCGGTGCCATCAGACCAGCGCCCGGCACCGGAGCGGTTTCGCCGTCGCCGCAGAAGTAGAAATTCTTCGAAACGCGACGAGTATTCACCAAATTGGAACTGCGGAATCCCGCCATTCCAGAAGCGCTCACCAGCTTCTTGTCCGGCAGATTCTCAAGCACGGCGTTCACCAGCATCGTCTTGTTTTCCGGCACGTCGAACGCTTCGCAAATAATGTCTTCATTGCCGAACAGTGTCGGCACGTTCTCGTCGGTCACTTTCACGGTATCAATGGTGATATCGATAAAAGGATTGATCTGACGCAAGTTACTGCGCAATGCTTCCGTCTTGTACTGCCCAAGATCCTTCAAAAAATACTGCTGACGATTCAGATTCGTCATATCCACGCGATCAAAATCAATCAAATGCAGGTGACCGACGCCAATGCGGGTCAACGCCACCGCAATCGTCGATCCGAGACCGCCGCAGCCGCAAATGGCCACGTGCGCCGCGTCGAGCTTGTCTTGCGTGGCTGCGGTATGACGATCGAGCAGGGCCGCACGGATTTCTTCGCGGCTGACGAGCGTGGTCGGGTCGGGCTGATTGTCGAAAGCGTGCTGGCGGGCGCCGATCTGCGCCTGCGATGCGGATGGTTCAAAAGTCATGGTTGTTCTCGTATTCTCGTTTTCCGTTCGTGCGTTGTTTTTGCCGGGTTGGTTGTGTTTTGTATGTTCTTGCGATTGTTACGCGTGCATTGTGCCGGTCGTAATCGCAAGAAATTTTGAAAGTGGTTCAGCCGCCCTGCACGAACGTGACGATTTCCAACGTATCGGTGCCCTTGAGCTGCGTCTGCGCACGCTGGGTGCGAGGCACGATCTCACCATTGAGCTCGACAGCCACGCGGTCGGCGCGCAGGCCCTTGCTTTCGATCAGTTCGGCCACGGTGATTGGCGTGGCGACGTTCTCTTCCTTACCGTTGATGATCATTGCGGTTCCCTTCTGTGTCTGTCGTGACACATGCTTTCCTGCACTCCGGATGTCCGTTTCTGGTGAATCGGACATCCGGAGGTTCATTGTTGGTCTTTAAATGTCCGATTCTGCAGAATCGGACACGCACGGCATCTATTTCAGTCTACGGATGTCCGTTTCTGGTGAATCGGACACTTAGGTGCTTATTTTGAGCCGCTTGTGCGTCCGTTTCTGCAGAATCGGGCACTCAAGGTTGGTACGAAAAAAGGGTCGCCGAAGGAACCGTACCCTATGAGGTGGTGCGCCCCTCCGTGACCCTAATCACGCGATATTCGGTTATCGCGAACGGAAGATGAGATACGTCTTGCGGCGTGAACAACCCGTCTCCTTACGGCGGCATTACCCGCATCAAGTCCTCGGTCGAAGCTCTATGAGCTCCCTCTCAGCCTTTCGGCTCCCGTTCGGTTGTGCCTTCATCTTCGCGCACGCGCCCGACAAGCTTGCGCCGGTTCACGTTGGGTTAGTCTTGAGATGAACGTGTACGAATCGGCTACGTTCTTGGAAGGAAGGGGAAGATGATGATGAACGGTGAGTTGGCAGGATTTACGATTCCTCGGCTTGGTATGGGAACGATGGCTTTGGCGATTGAGGGGCGTCCGGATCGCGATACCGCGATTCGTACGATTCATGCCGGTTTGGACGCGGGTGTCCGCTATTTGGACACGGCTTGGTCATATTATCTGCCGAGCAAGCCCGGCACCGGCACTGCGGAAGACCTTGGCTACGGTGAAAAGTTGGTGCGTGATGCGCTCGCTTCGTGGAATGGTCCCCGAGATGCAGTGCTCGTCGCCACCAAAACCGGATATCGCCGTACTTGCGAAGCGGCCGCGGCCACTGACAGTACGCATGCGGTGGGCGCTGATGAGAGCCGCCCGCAAAGCCAGCGTTTGCAGGCCGAAGGCAGCCGCTACGGTTGGATTGCCGACTCTCGCCCCGAAACCATGATTCGTGACGCCAAGGAGTCCGCGTTGCACTTGGGCGTCGATACGCTCGACCTGCTGTATTCGCATGGCCCCGATCCCGCGGTTCCTTACGAAGACCAATGCGGCGCGTTGAAGCAGCTGCTCGACGAAGGCGTGATCAAATATGCGGGCATCTCCCGTGTGAATAACGAGCAGATCGATCTTGCGCGCAGCATTATCGGCAGCGGCTTGGTCGCCGTGCAAAACCAGTTCTCGCCGTCGCATCCCGATCCGGAGCATACGATGAAACATTGTGCCGAATTGGGGCTCGCATTCGTCTGTTGGTCGCCGCTCGGCGGATTCCTCGATACGTTCGATCAGAGCGCGTACGATCCGTTCCGCACGGTTGCCGCGCAACGCGGCTGCTCCTATCAGCGTGTGGTGCTGGCGTGGGAATTGACTCGTTACGAACGTCTGTTCACCATTCCCAGCGCTCGCAATCCGCAGGAAATCAACGATTCCTTCGCTGCAACGCAACTTCAGCTCACTCAAGAAGAGCTTGCGATGCTTCCTTGCTGATTATCGTTTCCTTTTTTGGGCGTTTTCCTGTACTTGCACGTTGCGATCGAAAAAATGTTTACAGTAAAAGATATTATCGAGACATAACTGATGGGCATCGAATAAGGCGAGGTGAAGCGTGGGCTTCGAGCGGGAGTCGTTTGACAAGCTGATGAAAGTGGTCTGGGGTAAGAAGTCTCAGATGCAGCAGGCGATGTCGCGTGATTCCAAGGGCGAGCCATTCATTATTCGCGAGCTTGAGTTCAAGGGCGCGCAAACGCCTTCGCAGTTGGCTACCGCGTTGAAGGTCACGTCGGGCAGGATTTCCACGCTGTTGGCTGCGTTGGAAAAAAAGGGTCTGATCGAGCGTGAGGTCGATCCCAACGACCGCCGCATTGTGCATGTGAATCTCACCGAGCAGGGGCGGGCGAAGTCCAAGCAGCAGCGTGAGGATATGTACGACGCCATTTGCTGGGTCTTTTCGCAGATGGGGGAGCGTCGCACGCGCGAATTCGTGGATCTTACCGAGGAATTTGCCACATACGTGACCATCTGCATCCCTGGCCAGCCCCGCCCCACCGCCGAAGAAGTAAAGCAAGCCTTCGCAAAAGCCGAATCTGAAGATCCTGCGTAGGGACTGCCTACCACGTAAGCGTGCGACCGGCATGCGCCGCTCGCGACTGTAAGCTTGGCCAAACGGCCTTGAGTGTGTCGCGAATAGTATATGTTGGCAGCGCGCGACCGAGCTGAGAAGAATCGCTCTCAGCAAATACACAGAAATATGAGATTGTCTTACACTGTAAGTAATTAAATATCGTAAGACAATTCAATAGGACTTATGTAAATCATTAATCGCAATTCGATCAACTCATGTAGTTGATCCAACCAATCCATCAATCGCAAAAACTTCAAACGCAACACAAGAGAAGGAATCCAAGCATGTTCCGCATTATGCGATACCTCTCCAAAGCGGAGATAGGCCAGATGCTCATTGCACTGGTCAGCATCGTCGGGCAGATCTGGCTTGACCTGACCCTGCCGGACTACATGTCCGACATCACCACCCTCGTGGAAACCCCCGGCAGTGAAATGCACGATATTTGGATCGCCGGCGGCAAAATGCTGCTTATTTCGCTTGGATCGGCAGCATGCGCCATCATCACCGGCTATTTCGCGGCACGCATCGGCGCATCGTTCAGCCAGCGTCTGCGTTCCATGGAATTCCGCAAGGTAGAATCGTTCGGACCGGCTGAAATGAGCCGATTCTCCACAGCCTCGCTGATTACGCGTTCCACGAACGATATTACGCAGATTCAGATGTTCATCACCATGGGATTGATGATGATCGTCAAATCGCCGATTATGGCGGTTTGGGCCGTCTGCAAGATTGCGGGAGACGGTCTCGAATGGACGCTCGCCACCGGCATCGCGGTAGTGGTGCTGCTGGTCTCCATTACGATCCTCATGGTTCTCGTCATGCCGAAGTTCAAGTCCATGCAGCGACTGACCGATAACATCAACCTTGTGGCGCGCGAGAACCTCACCGGCCTGCGCGTGGTGCGCGCCTACAATGCCGAGGATTACCAGGAAGCCAAGTTCACCAAGGCCAACAAGGAACTCACCGACACCCAGCTGTTCACCAACCGTGCCATGGCCTTCATGATGCCGTTGATGAACACCATCATGAACGGTCTTATGCTTGCCGTGTACTGGATCGGCGCCTACCTGATCGACGCGGCCGACGCGGCCGACAAGCTCACCACCTTCTCCAACATGGTGGTGTTCTCCAGCTACTCCGTGCAGGTGATCATGAGCTTCCTGCTGATGAGCATGGTGTTCGTGCTGTGGCCGCGAGCAGACGTGTCCGCACAGCGCGTGCTCGAAGTGCTCGACACCGAACCGCTGATCACCGACGGCACCCGCAGCGATGCTGGCGAAGCAGGCAAGCAGGGCGAAATCGAATTCCGCAATGTTTCCTTCACCTACCCGGATTCGCGTGAAGCCATGCTCGAAGGCATCAACTTCACTGCCAAGAAGGGCGAAACGGTCGCGTTCATCGGCTCCACCGGCTCCGGCAAATCCTCGCTCATCAACCTCGTGCCGCGTTTCTATGACGCGACGCAAGGCGAGGTGCTCGTCGACGGCGTGAACGTGCGCGACTACACGCTCAAGGCATTACGAGACAAAATCGGATATGTGCCGCAACAATCCTTCCTGTTCAAAGGCACGATCGCATCCAATGTCAGCTATGGCGACAATCCGCTCGACACCACCGATGCCGGCATCGTCGACATGACCGATACCTCGACCGCGGCCGGCAGAAAGCGCGAAAAAGAGCTGATCGCAACGCAAAACGAGCATCGCACACTCACTTCGGAACAGCGCGCCGACGTGCGCAACGCATGTGAAGTTGCACAGGCGACCGAATTCATCGCAACCAAGGAAAAGCAGTACGATTCCGCGATTTCGCAGGGTGGATCGAACGTGTCGGGCGGGCAGAAACAGCGTCTGTCGATTGCACGTGCCGTCTATCGTCATCCGGAAATCCTGATTTTCGACGATTCCTTTTCCGCACTTGATTTCAAAACCGACCGTGCCGTACGCGACGCGCTCGCCAAGGAAGCGAAAGATTCTACCAAACTGATTGTCGCGCAGCGCATCGGCACCATTATGGACGCCGACCGCATCGTGGTGCTCGACGACGGCAAGGTGGTCGGCCAAGGCACGCATAGCGAACTGCTGGAAAACTGCGATGTGTACCGTCAGATTGCGCAGTCTCAGCTGAGCGAAGACGAATTGAACGGCGGCAAGTCGGGCGAAAGCAAGCTGCCGGGCGAAACCGGCAAACCGATTGAAACCGGCAAGCCGTCCGTCGAAAGCGAATTGAACGAAAGCGAGGGTCGCTGATATGCCAGGAGGACCTATGGGACGCGGCCGCGGAGCCGTTGAAAAACCGCAGGATTTCGGTGGTGTGATGAAGAAACTGGTGCATTTCTGCCGCCACTACATTCCCGCCATCATTGTGGCGCTCGTATTGGGCGCGATCGGCACGGTATGCCAGATCGTCGGTCCGGACAAGCTCAAGGACATGACCAACGAGATCGCCAACGGCCTGCCTGCGCTAGTCAATGGCAAGCCGGTGCTCGGTGCGATCGACATGGACGCGGTCACGCACATCGCATGGCTGCTGGTGGCGCTGTATGTGGGGTACGCGGTGCTGTGCTACGTGCAAAGCTGGATGATGGCGAACGTTACGCAGCGCACCGCACAGGAGCTGCGCGAAGCCATCAGCGTGAAGATCAACAAGCTGCCGCTCAGGTATTTCGACAAGGTCAGCTACGGCGATGTGCTCAGCCGCATCACCAACGATGTGGACGCCATCGGCCAGACGCTCGGCCAGTCGGTCGGCTCGCTGATCACGTCGGTCACGCTGTTCGTGGGCGCGCTCATCATGATGTTCTACAACAATGTGATTATGACGGTGTGCGCCATCGCTTCCAGTCTGGTTGGCCTGCTCATCATGGGCGCAATCATGAAGGTTTCGCAGAAGTACTTCTCCCGTCAGCAGATCGCATTGGGCGATGTCAACGGTCACGTCGAAGAGATGTACGCCGGCCACACCGTGGTCAAGGCGTATTGCGGCGAGGCTGATTCGATTCGCGTGTTCGAAAAGTACAACGGCGATTTGTACGATTCGGGATGGAAGAGCCAGTTCCTTTCCGGCCTGATGATGCCGTTGATGAATTTCGTCGGCAATTTCGGCTACGTGGTTGTGTGCGTGGTTGGCGCTGTGCTTGCGATGGATGGCAAGATCGAGTTTGGTGTGATCGTTGCGTTCATGATGTACATTCGACTGTTCACCCAGCCGCTTTCCCAGTTCGCGCAGGCATTCCAGAACCTGCAGCGTTGCGCGGCCGCTTCCGAGCGCGTGTTCAGCTTCCTTGAAGAGCCGGAGATGGCCGACGAATCCGACAAGCAGGCGCTGCTCGGCGTGAACGGCAAACCGGTGCGCGGTGACGTTGAGTTCAGTCATGTGAAGTTCGGTTACGATCCGAGCAAGACGATCATCAACGATTTCTCCGCTTCGGTGAAGTCCGGTCAGAAGGTTGCGATTGTTGGTCCGACCGGTGCCGGCAAGACCACGATGGTGAATCTGCTGATGCGTTTCTATGAGATTTCGGGCGGTTCGATTGCGATTGATGGTGTGGATACGAAGTCCGTGCCACGCTGGAACGTGCATGACCAGTTCTCCATGGTATTGCAGGATACGTGGGTGTTCCGTGGAACAGTGCGTGAAAACATCGCGTATTCGAAGCCGGACGTCACCGACAAGCAGATCGAGGACGCATGCAAGGCCGTGGGTCTGCACCACTACATCATGTCGCTGCCGAATGGCTATGACACAGTGCTTGACGACAAGGCCACGCTTTCGCAGGGTCAGAAGCAGTTGCTCACCATTGCGCGAGCCATGGTTGAGGATGCGCCGATTCTGATTCTCGACGAGGCCACCTCTTCGGTCGATACGCGTACGGAAGAGCTGATTCAGAAGGCCATGGACGCGCTGACCGTGGACCGTACGTCGTTCGTGATCGCGCACCGTCTGTCCACCATCCGCGATGCGGACATGATTTTGGTCATGAACCATGGCGACATCGTGGAAAGCGGTACGCATGAGGAGCTGCTCGCCAAAGGCGGTTTCTACGCCGACATTTACAACAGCCAGTTCGCCCTCACCGACTGATTCGCCGTTCTGGCTGGCTGATTCACAGGAGCCGCACGTCCCCAAAGGCGTGCGGTCTTTGTTTATTTCGGCTGGTATTCGGCTGTTATGCGGATCGCAGGAAGAGTTCGGCCGGGAAGTTGCGGCTGACTGCGATTTGGCGGGATTCGTCCAATGTTGCGTATGTGAAATCGAACGTGCGTTGCAGTTGTGCTACGTCGGAAACGAACAGGGCCGTGGCCAGGCCGTCCGCAACGGCGGTGGGGTAGTCGCGTGCAAGATTGAACGTTGCGTTTGCTGGAACGTATGCCCAGCTGGCTTCGGTTTGTTGCGCGGGCAGTCCGTCGATGGCATTGAGCAGATGATGAATGGCGATTTGGGTGCGCTCGTTGACTGCCACGTTCCAATGGCGTCGGCTGGGTGCGCTTGCGCACAACGCTCCGTTCGCAATATGTGCGATTCCGATTGCGTGGGACTGATCTTCCGGATCCTCAAGTGCGACGGAAATGGGCTGTTCCGCATGAATCAGCAAATCACCTCCCGCATCAATCACGAATTGTGACGACTGCAGCATGCGCCCGAGCAGATCGACGAGATAGCCTTTGCCGCAGGCGCCGAAATCCAACTGCACCGGCTCATGCGTTACCAATGTGGTTCCGTGGCGGGTCACATCGCGTCCCCAAACGGCGCGTCCGCGCAATGCGCCCAAATGCTCGGGCGCATCTTGTGTAACCGTGAAACTCAGCGACGCATCGTATCCAAGTCGAATCAAATCCTCGCCGACGCACGGATCAATCGCGCCGGAAGTGGCGGAAAATAGCGCATCATACAGATCGAACAGCGGCGCGCACCAATCCGGAAAATCGAAACTTCCGCCATGCTCGGCCTTGCCGATCGCCGCAATCAGCGAATCATTGCGGAATCGAGACAGCACGTGTTCGTAATCCTCAATGAGCGATTCCATTGCGGAACGCACCTTGTCGTCGATCGGCGAATCCACGGAAATCACCATACCGGTGCCGAGCGCCCTATAAAACGCCGTGACAAACGGCATGCGTTGCGTCAAAGAATCCATGCCTCCGATGCTACCCGCCCATTTCCTCCAGCTACTGGGGGAAATGGGACTTTCGCGATGGGGCGCATGGTACAGTTGCCGGCAGGGCGTCAACATGGAGGTTGATATGGGGAACGTCGAGAATGCAAGTGCAGCCACGCGCACAACAAAAACGGTGAAGAGCCTGCCGATGCCCAAAGTCTGGGCTTTCGCCGTCGGCCAATTCGGCTGGGCGCTACTTTCCGGCATTATTTCGAATTGGCTCGTCTACTTCTACCAGCCTGACAGCGAAACCATCTCGCAAGGGCAAACCGTGTTCGTACCGCAAGGTCTTGCCGTACTCGGCGTGGTGACCGTAGTCGGCGGCATCACCGCGTTCGCCCGCTTCTTCGACGCATTCGTGGATCCGGCCGTGGCAAGTCTTTCCGACCGTTGCACATCAAAATCCGGTCGTCGCATGCCGTTCCTCAAATTTGCGGCCCTTCCGCTCGCCCTCGTCACCGTGCTGGTGTTTTGGAGTCCAATCAACGATACGAGCTGGATCAACGGCGCGTTCCTGTTCGTCACGGTGATCGGCTACTACATTGCGCTCACGTTCTACTGCACGCCCTACAACGCGCTGATCGCCGAGCTTGGTCACGATTCCAAACAGCAGCTCACCATCTCCACCGCCATTTCGTTCACGTGGGTGGCCGGCACCGCCATCGCATACGTGGCACCGGTGATTTGGGCTGGTTTCGTGCCGGGCTTGGGGCGTGTGAACGCCATTCGTTTGACGTTCACCATCATGGCGGCCATCGCATTCGTGTGCATGCTGGTTCCGCCGCTCACCATCAAGGAACGCGATTACGTCAACTCGCAGCCCACGTCCGAATCGACCATCGAATCGTTGAAGCAGACGTTCGGCGATGGCGAATTCCGCAAGTTCGTCTGCTCCGACGTGGTCTATTGGGTTGCGATCACTACATTCCAGACTGGTTTGCCGTTCTTCGTGACAAGCCTGCTCAAACTTCCCGAGACCACGACCACCATCTATTTCGTGCTCATGACCGCAGTGTCGGTGCTGTTCTACATGCCGGTGAATGTATTGGCGAATCGTGTTGGCAAGAAGCGGATTCTGCTGGTCGCTTTCGTGATTTTCACATGTGCGTTCGCGTTTGCGGGCGCGCTTGGCTCCGGTCTGCTCGCTGCGATTCCGCCGATGGCGCAGGGCTTGATTCTCTCGATTGTCGGCGCGATTCCGATGGCCGCGTTCGGCATTCTTCCGCAGGCGATTGTTGCGAATATTGCCGACGCGAGCTCGAAAACGACCGGTCAGGATCGTCAGGGCATGTTCTATGCGGCTCGCACGTTTGCGATGAAGATGGGTCAGTCGGTGGCGATGCTGCTGTTTACCGGCGTGAGCACGATTGGCATGGCGTCGGGCGCCGGCTATCGCATTGCGGCTGTTTGCGCCGCGGTATTGTGCGGCATCGGCGGTGTGGTGTTCGCGTTCTACAACGAACGCAAGGTGCTTGACGTGCTCGAATCCTGATTCCGTCCATGCGCCCGCTGGCCTCACGATTTTGTTTTTCGTTGCTTTTTCGGAATCGTGAGGTCACCAGGGCGGAATCGTGAGGTCAGAAAGTCCAGCTCCATCCCAAATCCCCCAATTCCCGAATCTTCCAATCGCACGAATATGCATGGAGAGGAACGGCGAAAGCGCCTCAAAAAATCACTATGTGAGACGACTCGCGCGGATTACAGAAAAGAAGAATGGCGGAATTCCGCCATTTTAAAGGTTTCTACAACAAAACTGCCAAAAAATCAAGACTGTTCTTTCGATTTTTTTCGTTTTATCTTGTGAAGTCGGTGCGCACTGTGCGTATGGCAAAGGTGGCGCACTCGTGAATCGGATTGTGAACGGCTGAGAGAGGAAGCGGTCTTATGTCATCCTGCGATACGCAGCGGGCTACAAGTGTGTCCGGTCGCCTTGTCGCGTTCATTGCGGCATTGATGATCGCGTTGACCACGCTTTTCGCGACTACCGCAGTTCCGCAGCCGGCAATTGCCGCCGATGACGGTCAAACGAATTTTGATTCCTGGACTGCCGCTGCGAAGAACATCGAAGACCAGCTTGCGACTGCCGAAAAAGACTACAATGACGGCAATTACGGTCAGGCTGGCACCGATTTCCAGACTGCGCATTGGATCGGTTACGACGCATCCAACTTCTCGAAAGTCGTCAACGACACCATCAGTGCCGACAAGCAGAAGGAACTGCTGCAGCAATTCACCGATCTTGAAGGTCTTGCCTACCAGCAGGACCAAGGCGACGCCATCGCAGCCAAAATCGACGCGCTGACCGCCGAAATCAACACAACCGCGCAAACGCTTGACGCGAACGCCGACCTCGCCAATCCTAAGGAATATGCGAAGCAGCGTGCCGCGCAAACCGCGGAAGAGCGCAAGAAGCTCGACGCGGCCAAGAAGAATTCATCCAAAGGCAAAGGCGACCGCACGTGGAGTGAGGTTGCCAGCGAAATGACCGTCATTCTCGACCAGGCATACGAGGCTGCCGCTGCCGGCAAGGGCGACGAAGGTGCCACGCTGGTCAACAACGCCTACTACCAGTACTACGAGAAGCTCGGCTTCGAAAAGAACGTGATGAACGTGATTTCCGGCGATCGTGTTTCGCAGGTCGAATACCAGTTCAAGATGACTCGTAAGATCATGCGCGACGGCGGTTCCGACAGGGAAATCAAGCAGCTCGTCGACGATTTGAAAAGCTGGCTTGTGAAAGACGCGGCCATCCTCGACGGTGGTGCGTCCGGCAATGTCAACGGCTTCACCAAACTCGTCACCAGCTCCGCCGGCCAGGCGTTCCTCATTCTGATCCGTGAGGGTCTCGAAGCGCTGCTGGTGGTGGCCGCAGTGATCGCCTACCTGGTGAAGTCCGGCAACAAGCGTTTCGCCAAGTGGATCTACCTTGGCGTGGTCGCAGGTCTGGCCGGCTCCGGTCTGGTCGCCGTGCTCTTCACGTTCCTGTTCGGCGGTTCCGGCCCGATTCAGGAGATTTCCGAAGGCGTGTGCGCGCTGATCGCCACCCTCATGCTGCTGTGGACCAGCAACTGGATGCTCAACAAGAGCTCCGTGGAAGCGTGGAACAACTACATCAGGAACAAGACCGAAGCGGCTGTGGCCGGCGCGCAAAGCAAGGTCGAATCCGGTCAGAGACTGGGCTTGGGCATGATCGCCTCGCTTGCCATGTTAAGCTTCCTTGCCGTATTCCGTGAGGGCGCCGAAACGGTGATCTTCTACGAGTCCATCTACTCCATGAGCCAGGATGCGCACGGCATGTGGGTTGGCGGTCTGGCCGCCGCCGCGGTGCTGATCGTTATCTTCCTGATTCTGCGATTCACTTCGGTGAAGATTCCGATCGGCCCGTTCTTCCTCGTCACTTCGATTGTGATGGCCGCATTGGTTGTCATTTTCGCGGGTGGCGGCATCCACGCGCTCATCGAGGGTGATCTTATTGAAGGCACCTACTTGAGCAGCGTGCCAACTAACGATTGGATCGGCTTGTATCCGTACGTCGAAACGATTACGGCGCAGGTGATTGCCGCGATCGCGGTGGTTGTGCTGTTCGTGGTCGGTTTCATCAAGAAACACAGGATGAAGTTGGCCGCGCAGGCGGAACAGGCTAAGTAAGCGCCAATCAATAATCACAAGTAAAGATTTAGAGATTTCCATAAGTTTCCAACGTTCCTCAAGGAACCAAAGAAAAGGAAGAGAACACAATGAAGAATAAGAAGATCGCCGCCCTGCTCGGCATCCTGTTGGCAGGCTCCATGGCCTTCTCCCTGTCCGCATGCGGCAATTCCGACAATGCCGCATCCAGCGGCAAGTCCAGCGCCTCCACGTCGGAGACCAAGGGCGCCGACGACTCCAGCTCCAGCGATTCCGGCGCGGGCTTCGAGGAGATCCAGGTCGATGAGAACCATTCCGACCAGGAAGTCGGCCCGCTGACCGTCAACGCCGTGTACTTCCAGCCGATCGATATGGAACCGTCCGGCATGGGCCTGAAGGCTGCCGACGCTTCCTTCCACCTGGAAGCCGACATCCATGCCAACGAGAAGGGCACCGAGCTCGGCTACGGCAAGGGCGACTTCGTGCCGGATCTGACCGTGAACTACGAGATCATCAACAACGCGAACAACGAGACCGTTGGTTCCGGTACCTTCATGCAGATGAACGCTTCCGACGGCCCGCACTACGGCGCCAACGTCAAGCTCGACGAGGCTGGCTCCTACAAGCTCGTGCTGAAGATCGAATCCCCGGAGAAGAAGGGTTGGATGCTGCATGTTGATCCGGAAACCGGCGTTAAGGGCCGCTTCTGGACCGAGCCGCTCGAGGTCACTTTCCCGGAGTGGAACTACACCCCGCAGGAGTGGTGATCTGAAACGTGAGTTCCGGCACATGCCAAGCGAAATGGTTTGGATGTAAGCCTGAATTCATGTTGAGATTCAACTCGTGGTTAACGCCGTTCACGTATCGCGAAACGTATGCAAGTAGCGCGAATATGGGTACGGCGTTCGCGGTTGCCTGGATAGTCGTTCGACGCACTCAAGGCCGTTTGGCCGAGCCTACGGTCGAACAACCATCCAAGCAACCGCTCTCTTGCGTTTGAGGGGATACGCTTTTGGGGGATAACGCGCTTTTGGAGGAATCTTGGTAAGGGGGTTCCTTTTGTGTGCCGAATTCACTAGGCTTTGACAGGGATATACGACGAAAGGTGTGAGATGCTGACGCAGTACGTCACGGTGTTGCAGGGAACGCTGGCACCGGCTTTGCTGATTATGGCGCTGAACGTGATGCTCACGGTCGGTGAGGGGCGTGACAAGCCGTTGAGCGCGTACTGGCGTCTTGCGGGCTTCATTATCGGATTCGCGGGTGCCATTGTGTTCGCCGCGTTGCGTGCGTCCGCGGTGATCAATCAGCGTACGTTCGTCAATTACCCTACGTTGTGGTGTTGTGTGATTTTCGATATCGCGGTGTTCGTTATTGTGCTGTTCGCACGTCGCATTACTACGAATTGGCATGATCATCGCGCGTTGCTTGATATTGCGAATACGATTGGCGCTCTTGCAATCGCCGCCACCACCTTCCGTGCGTTGCCTGATGTTATTTTGCGTTTGACGATTTTCGTGGAACCGGGAGATCCGATTTTCACTTCGGATATGCTCCTTCGTGCGCTTGGTTTCGCATTAGGTGCGGCCACTGCGATTGTTGCGGCGTTGATTTTCCGTACGATGCGTTCCACTGCGATTCGTTGGTCGTTCACTACGGCCGTGCTGCTGCTGATTGCGCTGCTGTTTGTTTCGCATTTCACTGATCTTGCGCAGATTCTGCAGTCCAAGCGCATTGTTCATTTCCCTCTGGAAGCGTTCCTGGCGCTGGTGTGGTGCATTAATCATCAGCGCCATATGGCCATTGCCATGGTGCTGGTGTTCATCATTCCGGTGATCGCCAGCATTGTGATGGGCTTCAAAATCAAGCCGGAAGGCGCCAACGAGGCCATTGTGCGATCGCATATCGCGTTCCGTCGCCGTGCGAAGGCGGCCGGCGCATGGAGCCTTGTTGCGATGATTGGCATCACGTTCGCGCTCACGTATGGTGTGGCGCAAACGAAGAAGGTTATTACGCTGTCTCCGCCTGAGGATTATTCGCTGAGCGACGGCGTGGCCACCATCAAATTCAGTCAGATCAACGATGGTCATCTGCATCGCTTCCAATATAAGGCGAAAGACGGCACGGTGATGCGTTTCATCATCATCAAGAAAAATGGTGGAGCGTACGGTGTCGGTCTTGACGCATGCGATAACTGCGGTGACGCGGGCTATTACGAGAAGGATGGCAAGATCATCTGCAAGAAGTGCGATGTCGCCATCAACCTCGCCACTATCGGATTCAAGGGCGGATGCAATCCGGTACCGTTCGATTATCAGGTTGAATCCGGCAAAATCGTAATCCAAACTTCAACGCTCGACGCATTGTCGACGCATTTCCAGTGAGCGGAAAGAGGTAGCCATGTTCTTTCTTCGAATGATTTTCCGCTCGTTCAGCAGGCAGTTCAAACGCAGACTGCTGATCGCAGTCACCGTGTGCCTGTCGGCCACGGTCAGCGTGGCCATGCTGGGCGTGGTGTTCGACGTTGGAGACAAGCTGAACGCCGAACTGTCGACGTACGGTTCCAACATCACCGTGCAGCCCAAGGCTGATGCCGTCGTCAACGACCTGTACAACACGGATGGTGACGCTGACAGCAGCGCTTCCGGCACTTCCCAATCCGATCCGACCACATTTTTGAAGGAATCGGATACACCGAAGATCAAAACCATCTTCTGGGCGTTCAACATCACGAATTTTGCCCCTGAACTTAATATCCATGTTGACGTGAACTGCGCGTCCAAATCGGCGGAATCCAGCTCTTGCAAGGCTTCCAGCGTGCCGATCGTGGGCACATGGTTCGCCAAAACCCTGCATATGGATTCCGGCGAATCCACCGTGGCGGGCATGAACGGCATGCGTTCGTGGTGGAAGCTTGACGGTTCCTGGCCGAAAGACGATAGCGCGCAAGGCCTGATTGGCACCACGCTCGCATCCAAACTCGGCGTAGGCAAGGGAGATACCGTAACCCTCTACAAAACCACGGCCGATGGCAGCCGCAACAAGCAGCAGATCACCATCACCGGCATTTACGATTCCGGCGATAGCGACAACAATGCGATGTACATTCCGTCATCCACCGCGCAGGTGCTTGCGAATCTGCCTGATTCCATTGACAAGATCGAAGTCAAGGCTCTGACCACGCCAGACAATGATTTGGCGCGTAAGGCGTCGAAGAATCCGAATGCGCTTACGCAAGACGAGTGGGAAACATGGTATTGCACCGCATACCCTTCGTCCATCGCTTACCAGATCGAAGAGGTTATTCCCGGTTCCGTAGCCAAGCAGGTGCGTCAGGTGGCCGCATTGCAGGGCGATGTGCTGCAGAAAACGCAGGCGGTGATGGTGCTGATGACCGTGCTTTCGTTGGTTGCGGCCGCTATTGCAGTGGCGAATCTGATGGCCGCCTCGATTGGTGAGCGCGGTTCCGAATTGGCGTTGCTGAAGGCGATTGGTGCCACCGATGGTGCGGTTTCTCGCCTGATGCTCGCTGAGACGGCTGTGATTTCGTTGGTTGGCGCGATTGTCGGTGCGCTGTTGGGTTCCGGTGTTGCGCAGATCGTGGGACACGTGGTATTCGGTTCCGGCATTACGATGCGTCCGATGGTGTTTGTACTGGTGTTTGTGCTGCTGACGCTTACCGTGCTGATCGCCTCGTTCTCGTCGATCCGTTCGATTCTGGGACTCAAACCTGCGGAGGTCTTGCATGGCCGCTGATGTCAACTTGAGTTCCGTAAACTCGGCCGCGGCTGCGGCCTCGGTCACGAACAGCGCACTGTGCTGTTCGTCTGCGGAGGTGTTGCATGGTAGGTGAGTTCAAGACAGTCCGTAAGGGGCATGAGATGACTAATCGCAAGATGTTCTTCACCATGCTGTGGGGCGCGGTGTTTCGCCGCCGTTCTCGAGCCGTTATGGCCGTGATCGCCTCCATGGTGGGCGCTGCCACGCTGTTCTGCCTTGCGGCGACGTGTATTGCCGTTCCACAGCAGATGAACGAGGAAATGCGTGCGTATGGCGCGAATCTTATCGTCACGCCGTCCGAATCAGCCGAAAAGTCCCACGGCATCGACACCGATACCGCCAAAGCGCTGAACCAGATGGTGAAAGGTTCATACAGCGCCCGTTCCGCCGCTTACCGGTATGAAAGCGTGCGCATCAACTCGGCGCCATACACGCTGGCCGGTATCACAACCAAAGACGTGAAAGCGCTCAACCATCATTGGAACGTGACTGGCGATTGGCCCAGCAAAGGCAACGTGATGCTCGGCCGTGACGTGGCAGACGCGCTCGGCGTCTCCATCGGTTCGACCGTAACCATCGGCTACCGCGCATCCGACGATGCGCAGGATTCCGGCGCTCTTAGCCAAACCGAAGCGCAAGCCAAAGAAAACGGCCGCGTTTCGTCCGACATTATGGAGAACACCGGCACTGAATTCCGTGTCGGAGGCATCGTCGATACGGGCGGCAGCGAAGACGAAATCGTCTACGCGGTCAACGCTGACGTGGCCAAACTGGCCGGTTCCAAACGCGGAGCGGACGTGATCGAATATTCCGTCAATGCGGTAGGCAGCGAACTCAACGACGTCGTCAAATCGATCAATGCGAATCCGTCAACCGGCGTGAAAGCGCAGACCGTCACCAAAATCACCTCATCCGACACTCGCATCATCGCCATGCTGCAAACCCTGTTCTGGATCGTGTCGCTGGTCGTGCTCGTGCTGACGTTCGTGGGCGTGGGCACCACCATCAGTTCCATCGTGTCTCAGCGACGCAACGAAATCGGCTTGCGCAAAGCGTTAGGCGCATCCTCGCGCGCCATCGGCATCGAATTCTATGTGGAATCCGCCATCTACGGACTGATTGGCGGCCTGATCGGCACTGCCATCGGCTACCTGCTGGCCCGCGTGCTGTGCGTATCCGTATTCGAACGTGCCATTGGCTTCAACTGGCTATTGGGCGTCGCTTCGCTGCTGTTGAGCGTGCTCATCGCCATCATCGCATCCATCCCGCCGGTTCGCCGCGCAACCCGTATCGACCCCGCCATCGTTTTGAGGGAGGAATAATCATGAGTTCCGAACATACGTTGAATACGTTGCTTGAATTGGATCATATTTCCAAGATTTACGGCGATTTGCGTGCCGTCGACGATTTGACTTTGACCGTTCCGCAAGGTGAATGGCTTGCGATTGTCGGTTCGTCGGGTTCCGGCAAAACCACGCTGATGAACATGATTGGCTGCATGGACACGCCTTCAAAGGGTTCCGTCATGCTGGAAGGCCGCAAGTTGGAGGATTTGAACGCCAAGCAGCTTGCCGACGTGCGTAAGAACATGATCGGATTGGTGTTCCAGAAGTTCTATCTGGTACCGCATCTGACGGCTGTGGAAAACGTGATGGTGGCACAGTACTACCATTCCGTAGTCAACGAGCAGCAGGCGTTGGAAGCATTGGAGCGCGTCGGTCTGAAGGAGCGTGCCCACCATCTGCCCGGCCAGCTTTCCGGCGGCGAACAGCAGCGTGTGTGCATCGCACGTGCGCTCATCAACTGTCCGAAACTGATTCTTGCGGACGAGCCGACCGGCAATTTGGATGAGAAGAACGAGAAAATCGTGCTTGACCTGTTCCGTCAGCTGCACGAGCAGGGCACTACCATCATCGTTGTGACCCATGATGCGCTCGTCGCGTCTTGTGCCCAGCGCGAGATCATGCTCAACCATGGCGTGCTCGTCGGTGAGAAGTGGAATGATGAGGCCGCACGGAAGGTCTATGAGCAGGCGGGTGGCAAGCCGGCATACACCGGTTCCACTACGGAAGGCGCACAGAACGGCGAGACGGCCATCAGCTTCGCCGATCCGACCAAAGCCGCGAAAACCGGCGGTGAGGAATAAGCTGAAATCAGCCGAACAATCCAAGCCATAGCACTGACGAATCGTACGGAGCGAACATGAGCAACGAATCATCGAATGCGATCAAAGTGATCGCACTGTCTGCGGCAAGCCTTGCGCTGCTGTCGGCATGCGGCGAACCCACGGCGACACCGATGGACGATGAATATGCCGGAAATTCCGGCGAAAGCGTGCAATCGCAGGAAGAAAATTCGAAGAACAGCGGTAGCGCCACCGACTCCGGCGATTCTGCGGATTCGGACGACAAAAACCATGCCGACGATCCGAACAGCACTACATCCGACAAGCAAGACACCGGCAACTACGCCGACGGTACATACTCGATCAACGGCCAGTACGGGCCGGTGGGCGAAGACACCATCGACGTGCATGTGACGGTCAAAGATCAGACCGTCACCAATGTGGAGGTTATCGGGCATCCGTTCACGTCCATCTCCAAAAAGCACCAGAATGCGTTCGCCGAAGCCATCAACGGCGTGGTGGACGGCAAACCGCTCAAAGACCTCAAGGTAGACAAGGTGGCCGGTGCCAGCTGGACGTCGGAAGCGTTCAACAAGGCGTTGGACGTGGCCCGTCAGGAAGCGTCGATCCAGTAGGTCCAGTAGCGGCGAAAAGTCTGCAAACGTACAATGAGCGCCTCAGCTACAGCCTCACTCAAAGAGTGATTAAAGGCCGTAGCGGGGACGCTCATGAGTTTCAGATACTACTACGTGCAACTCTGCTCTGCAATGCCTTTCAGGCGGCCATAACGGGCCACAGAACAGCCGTCATGTTCTCAGGCCAAGGAATACTCGCGTCGCCATGCAACGCCTTACAGGCGAGCATGGAGCCGAGTATCGTGCTGAACAGGAATTGCGGATCCAATCCATTACGGAACACTTCGGCCTTCATGCCGCGCTCAACAAACTCAGAAAAACGCTTTTCCGCAGGAACAAGCACTTGATCGGCAATCGCATTCAACGAAGGATTATCGGAAGAAAGCACCACGCCAACGGCCTTCAAACCAAGCTCACTGTCGAAAAAACAGCCCTGAATGCGTTGCAGCATCGTCAGCAGACCGTTTTTCGACAACTCGACATCGCTGAAATCCGGCAATCCCGCAACTTCCAACTGAACGCGGCGCAACAGATCATCCGCATTCTTATAGCGGCGATAAATCGTGGTTTTCGCAACACCGGAACGACGAGCGACCTCTTCAATGGTCACCGCACCGACACCATCGGAAATCACAATCGCAAGCGTGGCCTTCATGATCTTATGATCGGTTTGCTCGCGAAGCTGCTCGCGGCGGCTCTGCGCCTTGCGAACAGCCGCATGCACGTCACTGACCGCGTCGGAAACCACATCGGAAACGGCTCCGGAAACCGCCTCATGCACTCCGGTAATCATGCGACCACCTTGGTGCCTTCCACCTTCGCCACATACCACCTATTGAACTTGACCAGCGGAATACGCAGCAGCAAGCCAATCAGCAGCAGCGGAATCAGGAACAGCAACAGCGAACCGATCGCATGCCAATAATCATTGTTGTAAATACCGGCAATGGCCGCACGCAATGCCGTAATCGCATGCGTGGCCGGCAGGAACGGGCTGATATCGCCGATGATCTTCGGCAGCACGGCAAGCGGATACGCGCCGTTCGCGCCGGAAATCTGCAACACCAGCGTCAGCACGCCAATGGCCTTGCCCACGTTGCCGAAGCTCGCCACCATCGTGTAGGTGAAGAACGAGAACACGAGGGAGGCCACCCAGCCGATCAACATGAACAGCCACGGGTGCACCGCCTGAATGTGCAGGAACAGCAGGCCGCCGCCCAGCGAGAACGTGCTCTGCAACAGTGCGATCACACCGAACACGCCATAATGGCCGAGGAACAGCTGATGCGGCTTCGGATTGTCAAGACCCTCACGATTCTTGCGCGACACCGTGGTCTTGAGTGTTACGGCCATAAGCAGCGATCCCACGAACAACGGCAGAATCGTGTAGAACGGAGCCAATTGCGAGCCGAAATTCTCCACAGGGAACACAGCCGTGCGCTTCACCTGGACGGGAGCCGCAAGAGCCGCCGCCAACGAATCCGTGTTGTTGCCGAGCACTTCCTTGACGGTGCCCATATTGCCGCTGTTCAGCGCGTCGGAAAGCGTGCCATTGAACGAAGACAGCGCGGTGCTCGCCTTAGTGAGGCTTTCGGCGGTGGAATCAAGCACCGTGCGAATATTGGTCAGCTGCTTGCCTGCCGACTTCGTGGTGCTGTTGAGATCTCCCAACGCGCCCTTCAGATCGGCGGCCGTACTGCTCAATGCGGTGGCCGTGCTGCTGATCGAATCGGAAATATCGTTGAGCTGCGGCTTGAGCTGGCTGTCGAAATCGGTTTTGATGCCGTCGATGGAGGCCTTCGCCTGCTGGGCAAGCTGGCTCACGCGCTCGCGGTCGGCTGTGGTGTCGCTCACTTTCGCGTCGATATTGTCGGCGCTGGTGTTGAGTGAGTTCGCTAGACCGTTGAGTTGCGTAATGGTCGCGCCCACGTTGGTTTTGAGATGATTGATGGCGATTTTCGCGACTTCCGGCACCAGATTGTTGTTGCTGAGCTCGTCGAGGGCATCGTAGATGTTCTGATAGCCTTGCGCCTGCTTGGATACGTTCGCAGCCTGATTGCGCAGGGCGGTGGCCGTATTGCCGGCTTGGGTGCCCGCATTGTTGAATACGCTGTCAATATCGGTGGAGACAGCGCCGAAGCTGTTCGACGAGCTGCTCAACGCGGTGCTGAGCGCATTCGTGCTGGTTTTGACGGCTCCGGTCAGATCGTTGATGCCGTTCTTCGACTGTTTGAGCTCGTTGACGGCGTTCTTCGCGCTGCCGCTCACGTTGGAAAGCAGGCTGTTGGAGCTGTCGAGCAGGTTCTGCGCGCTCAACGTCAGCGAGCTGAACGTGGTCAACGCGGATGACGTGTCGTTCAGCGTGTTCGCGAAGTTGTTCATATTGTTGCTGAAGTTGGTGAGCGTGGCCTGCGATTTCGGTTTGTCAAGCTCATCGGCCAGCTGCGAGGCGATGTTGAGCGCGGTGCTCGTCAACGTTGCGGAGAACATTTCGTTGATCTGTGCTGCCACGGTGTCGGCTCCCTGGCCGGTGATCTTCGGAGCGAGTGCGTTCTTCTTCTCGTTGTTGTAGTAGGTGAGTGTGGCATGGTCGCCGTCCGCGGTGAAGAATGTCATCATGCGGGTGCTGAAATCCTTCGGAATCACCACTGCTGCATAGTATTTGCCGGATTTGGTGCCGTCGATGGCCTCTTTTTTGGTGGTGAAGGTCCAGTCCATCTGGTCGTTGGCGCGCAAGGTGTTGACCACCTGATCGCCGATACTGATCTTCACGGGAATGAGATCGGACTTGTAGCCTTCATCGTCGTTGGCGACGGCGAATTTCAGATTGCCGGTGTTGGCGAATGGATCCCAGCTTGCGCTCACGTTGAACCAGGAGAACAGGCCAGGAATTACCACCAGTCCGATGACGATGATGATGGAGACGATGTTGCTGGTCAGGCGTCGAACGTCGCCGACGAACAGTTTCCAGATGTTTTTCATGCGTTGCTCCTTTCGCTGTTACCGTTGGGATTGGTGTTGCTCGCTGTGCCGGTGTTGCCGGTCGCGTTCATGGCCTGTACCAGTGTTGCGATGCCGTCGGCATCGGCTTGGCTGGTGTCTGCGACGTTGGCGATCGCCTGTTTGGTTTCGTGTTTTCTTCGTTGTGCCTTGCGCATCAGCTTGTCTCGCCTGATTTGTTGCGCACGCTTCTTGCGGCGCAGCCTTGCAGCTTGGCGTTCCACCAGTTGTTCGCGAATCGCTTCGTCGCTGAGGCTGCCGAGTTCCACCTGGCGTTGCAGGCTGAAACGCATATATTCGATGACCATCAGGAATCCGATGATGAGCAGCACCCAGATGATCCAGGTGGCAAGCACCACGATCTTCTCGCCGTTGGTGAAGGAGAAGATCAGCACCAGAATCACCGGCACAATGAAACCGGCAACCAGCGCGCCACGCTTGAGCTTCGGATACAGTTCGGCGAAGCGGCTCGCACGTTCCTCGATCGCCTCACGGTAGCCGCCCTTATCGGCGAGCACTTGAATGGCCTGGGACACGTTGTAGCCGCGTTCCGGAAGCTGTACCTCCTCGCCGATGATCATGTCGCTTTCCTTGATCTGACGGGCGAACAGGCGGTTGAGATTGACCAGCAGCGGGCGAATCGCAAGTCCGATGAAGAACGCGACCACGGCGAACATCAGTAGCGCGCCAATCGACTTGAGCCAATGCCCGTCGTAGAAGCCGGCAATCGTCTCACGGAACGCGTCAATCGAATAACTGAATGGTACGAACGGGTAGACCATGCGGAAGAATTTCGGCATCATCTCAATCGGATACAGGCCGGAAGCGCCCGGAATCTGCACGATGATCAGCGCGACGCACAGTCCCTTGCCAATATGCATGAACGAGGTCGACAGCGCGAAGGTGATGCTCAGATATACCAGCGACGTGATGACGCCGGTAAGTATGTACAGCGGCGCGTTCACCGTCTGCACGCCGATGATGAGGTTGCCGATGGTGGTGATCGCGCCTTGGATGGCGCCCATGATGCCGAGCAGCATGTAGCGGGCGAAATATTTTTCGGAAGTGGTCAAGTCGAGGTCTTCGAGGCCTTCATCGTCGACCTCCACCTTGAAGATCACCACGAAGGCGAACGCGCCCACCCACAGGGCCAGGTTGGTCATGAGCGGAGCCATGCCGGAACCGTAGGAGTTCATCGGATACACGTTTTTCGTGTCGATCACCGTGGGGGACTGCATGAACGAAGCGATTTTCTCCGTGTTGAGGGAGCTGTCGCCGGTCAGGCTTTTCAGCATGTCAACGCTGCCGAGCGCTTTCAGGTCGGTGCTGACGGTGATGAGCTTGTTCTCCACCTGCTCGAGCTGCTTGTCGGTGTTCTGCAGCGTGGTGCGGGTGTCGTTCGCCACCTGGTCGAGTTGGTCGAGCACGGCGGAGGTCTGGTTGACCACGGTGGTCTGGCTGGTTACGGTGCCGGACAGTGTGCCGGCGGTCATGGCGAGCGAGCTCAGACCGGAGTTGAGCTGGGGGAGCGCACCGGAATTCAACGTGTTGCGGGCATCTCCCATGCTTTTCAGCGAATTTTGCGTGCTGGTGTTGAAGTCGGTGGCGAGTTTGGACACGCTGTCGGACGTGGATTGCGTGTTCTCGCTCAACGTTTTGAGGTCGTTGAGCGTGCCAGCGGCCGTGTTGTTGGTGTCTTCGAGCTTCTTGATGATGTCTTGGTACTGTGCGTTGTCGCTGACGTTCTTGAGCTTCTCGATGAGCCGGGCGTTGCTGTCGGTCACGCTTTGCATGTTGCTGACGGCCTGCTGTGCGGTGCCGCTTGCGGACGAGACGGCCGTGGTCACCTTGTTGATGCTGGTGGTGGTGTCGCTGGCGGCCTGCGAAATCAGGCCGGAACCGTTCTCCAAAGCGGTGTTGGCGTTGGACGTGAAGGTATTGAGGCCGTTTTGTGCGGTGCCGATGGCGGTGGCGGTGTTCGCCAGTCCCTTGCCCGCACTTGCTGCGGCCAGCTGCACGTCGTTCATTGCCTGACGGGCGGATTGCGTTTGTTGCGGCACGTTGGCGAGCTGTGCGTCAAGATCTTCGATGGTGGAGCGGATGAGGCTTACGTTCTTCTGGGTTTTGTCGAGTTCTGCTGTGGTTTCGTTGACGAAGGAGTTGGTTTTGCCGTTGATGGTGTCATTCGCGGAGTTCACGGCTTTAGTGAGTACTTCGCTGACGGTGGAGACGAAGGTGTTGTTGACGGTACGATCAACGGTGGTCGCGCCTTGGTCGGTGATTTTCGGGGAGATCGGGCTCGATTTTTCGTTGACATAGTATTCCAGCGTCGGCCGGTTCTTGCTGTCGGTCACGACGTTGGCGAGATCCTCGCTGAAATCGGAGGGGATGATGATCGCCGCATAGCAGTCGCCGGACTGTACCGCTTCCATCGCTTCGGCCTTGCCCATGAATTCCCAGCCAAGCTGGTCGTTGTCTTTCAGCGTGTCTTCGATCTGGTCGCCGAGGTTCATTTTGCCGAGCAGGGCGTTGTCGGTGCCTTTGTCGACGTTGGCCACGGCAACTTTGATGCCTTGGGTATTGCCATACGGATTCCAGAATCCGTAGATGTTGAACCATGCGTACAGCGGCGGAATGATGGTTATACCGATCATGATGACCCAGGCGGCAGGTACGGTGACGAGTCGTTTGAGGTCACGACGCAGAATCTGCAGTACGTTGCGCATTGTCTCCCCAGTCCAATGGATGTTCGACCGTGTTCGCGCGTAGCGATACGTTATTCGTAGCGCTACGCCTCCCGTATCGTAATACCCGCTCTCGGACAAATTTGGGCACAGGCGTAAATGCGCTCCGTCCATGACTGAAATAAACACGACAAACCGCGGCAGGACTGTGAATCTTGCTGTTGGAGACCGCGCAACTTGCCTTCTGTGTCTGCGCAAGTCGAGTCTGCTGTCTGCGCATCTTGTGATTGCGGGATGACATGTGACTTGCGCAGGCAGAAATCGCAGGTTGTGCGCGTTGCGCGCAAACAATCATCTCGTGTAGCGCACTGCGATCGGGTTTTGGTAGCGTTGTGCAGGGAAGGACGAACAAGCATGAGCAAGATTGAAGATGTGAGCGAAGCCATCGCCGACGAAACCGAAATCGCAGCAATCGAAGAGGCCGGCATCATTGCGCAATCGCAATCGGCGGAAGATGACGGCAATCCTGCTGACCGCAGGCTGCCGCTGATTGCACGTATTTACGGCATCGTCATGTTGATCGAAGGCGTGGTGACGTTGCCGATCATCGTGATTTCCTGCCTGTATGCAATCCACGCCGCGCTTTCCGGCAAACTGGCGTTTGGCGCGCTGAATCTCACCACTATTCTGTCGGTTATTCATGCTGCAGTGCTGCTGGTCTCCACCGCATGCCTTGCGATTTTCGGCATGCTGCTGATTCTCAACAAGCGTCGGCATATCGCGCAATGGACGTATCTGATGATTCCGCTCACGCTTGCGGAAGGCCTATTGTCGTTGTCGTTGCAGGGTTTGGGTGTGAATCTGATCAGTCCGACCGTGCAGCTGCTTGTATTGGTTGCGTTGCATATCACGGCTGATCCGTCGCTGCGCGAGGAGCGACGTTTGCAGTTCGCGCTTCGTCGTTTGGATGCGCGCAGCGAGTATGAGACGGCTGTTTCGAAGGGTATGGCAGGCCGTGATCTGACCGGCAAGGGCTACATTTCGTTGGATTTCTTCAACCTGTTCTGGCTGTTTGTGGTCGGTTGCGTGTTTGGTCTGGTAGTGGAGACGCTGTACCACTATGTGCTGTTCGGCGAATGGCAGGATCGCGCCGGATTTTTGTGGGGGCCGTTCTCGCCGATCTACGGTTTTGGCGCGGTGATCCTGACGGTATTGCTCAACCACTTGTGGCGGTCGAATTGGATGCTGATCTTCTGCGCCAGCGCGGTGATTGGCGGCGCGTTCGAATATTTCACCAGCTGGTTCATGGAGGTTGCGTTCGGTATTCGCGCGTGGGATTACACGGGTCAATGGCTGTCGATTGATGGGCGCACATCCGGCAAATACATGTTTTTCTGGGGAATACTCGGCTTGGTGTGGGTGAAGCTGATTCTGCCGCATTTGCTTGCGATGATTCAGCGTATTCCGTGGAAGATTCGCTATACGTTGACGGCGGTGTGTTTCGCGCTGATTTTCGTTGACGGCGTGATGACGTTGATGGCGCTGGATTCCTGGTATTCGCGTATGGCTGGTATTGCGCAGAATTCGCCTGTTTCGCAATTCTTCGCCACGTATTTCGATGACGGCTTCATGGCCAATCGGTTCCAGACCATGACGCTCGACCCATCCACGGCCAGCCGCATGTAGTGTCTGACTGTTTTATGGATGACTGCTTTATGGGCTAGATGGCGAAGCTTTGTGGAAGAACGTGTATGGTGCGTCCGCTATTGGTTGCGCCGTGCACGGCTGCATGTGACCTGTGCCCGCACTGCCTTTGTGGACTCGGTGCTCTGCGACTTCTACGCGCTTAGGCGGCGAAGCTTTGCGCGAGCTGGCGGATGAGATCCGGCCTATGTCCACTCCATGAGGAGTTCGGTGAGATGACGACCGGAATCTGCTTGAAGCCAGCGTTTTTGATCTGTTCGAAGGTGGACGGGTTCTTCGTCAGATCAACGGTGTCGTAACGCACGCCCAGCTTTGCGAGCTCTTGTTCGGTGGCTTCGCATTGCGGGTTGCTCGGATTGGTGAAGACGGTCACGGTCATTCGATTTCCTCCCTATGCAAAAATGGCTTCCGTCGTTTGCGAAAGCCGTGTCGGCCACGTTCTTCGGTTATGCTCGCTTACGCAAGCCACTATCTAGCATACACACTACAGGTAGTGGTGTGTCGTGAGTTTCCTCACTGTATATAGTGGGGAATTCCCCAGAATTCCCCAAAATACGAACGTTTGTTCGAATATGTCTAGTGTACCCCAAACCACGGAATTCACGTCCGCGCGCATGTCGTGCGTGTTTTATGGAGAGGGTTGTATATAGGGGGGGGTGGCTTGGTGACGTCAATGCCTGCCTGATGGCACGGCGAAAACTGTTTATTCATATGTAAAACACCGGTAATATACCGCAAATGACCTCAGTTGTCACCCCCCCCCCTAAAATGATGAGTATGCGTAGCGCGAATTTGCGTGGGCGTGTTGAACAACCTTGATGATTCCGATTTGCCTACTGTCTTAAGGACTGTTGGGCTGACAGGAAATTCTGAGGGGGCTGTGAGCATATTCGCGGGAATTGGCTCTACGGTATGCTGAGGTTCGGCGGTTTTCCGCTGAATACAGGAAACCCCTGGAAATCGTACGATTCCCAGGGGTGGATGGTTGGTCGCTGGCTAGGGCAGCGCATCAGGGTGAAGAAGTGTTTTCGAAGGCTCTTCCTCACCTATCAACTGCGTTTGAGGTATAGCCCTCGCCGGCAGCCAGCCAAGTCTTATCTTATACACCCTTAGCTATGTCGGCGACCTTATTGCAGGGTGTGTTCAATGAAGCCATAACGTGCCATTAAATACGGCAATTTGGCTCCGCGCAAGTACTCCAGGGGAAGTCGTTGCACGGAGCCAAATTAATCGCTTTCAGGCGAATGCCACCTTGACTGAGTTAGACTCAGGCGCGCTTGCGGAGCACGGTGATGCCGGCGAAGCCGAGCAGGGCGATCACGGCGAACACCGCAACGCCACCAACGGTAGCGCCGGTGTTGCCGAGAACGGCCTTCTTGATCTTCTGGGCAACGGTCTTCTTGGTGTTGCCCTTGGTGTCATTCTTCTTGGTGGTGTCGGCCGGCTTGCTGTCATCCTTCTTGGAGTCGTCGGTCGGAGCGTCCTTGTACATGGCGTACACGGCCCAGTTGCCGGTCACTTCTGCGTCCGGGTCGACTGCGACGTCGCCGTCGTTGGAGGCGAAGCCCCAGCCGGTGAAGGTCTTGCCCTCGACGGCCGGTGCCTGGATGCCTGCGGCGTAGGTGGAGAACTTGACCTTGTCCTTGGCGTAGTAGCTGACGGTCTGGATCAGCTCGTTCTTGGTGTTGTAGAAGGAGACCGTGTTCAGAGTCTTATCTTCCGAAGTCGGAGTGTCCTTGTACATCGGGTAGACGGCCCAGTTGCCGGTCACTTCTGCGTCCGGGTTGACTGCGACGTTGCCGTCGTTGGAGGCGAAGCCCCAGCCGGTGAAGGTCTTGCCTTCGACGGCCGGTGCCTGGATGCCGAGTGCGTACTGGGAGAACTTTGCCTTGTCCTTGGCGTAGTAGCTGACGGTCTGGATGAGCTGGTCGGCGCCTGCGTAGAAGGAGACGGTGTACTGGGTGTTGTCATCCTGTGTCGGGGTATCCGCGTACGTCGCGTATACGGCGATGTCCGCGAACACCTGATCGGTGTCCTTGAGCATGGTGCCCTCGGAGTAAGCCCAGCCGGTGAAGGTCTTGCCCTCGATGGTCGGTGCCTGGATGCCGAGTGCGTACTGGGAGAAGGCGGTGCCTTTCTGCCAGGTGACTCCCTGGATGCTGTGTCCGTCAGCGGTGTAGAACGTCACCGTGGCGTATTCTTCTTTAGCCTGCGAGGAAGTTGCAGAATTCTGATTCTGGGCAGTATCAGCCATTGCTACTGCCGGTGCCAAGGCGGCCAGAGTCGCTACAGCTGCAACGCCCGCAATAATCTTTTTGCCAAAAGACATTTGGGGAAACCCTTTCTTAGTTACGTAACTAGTTGCCCCAAAGCGATGCCTTCGAAATACCGCCCTGAATGCGTGGAGTTCCCCTCATAAGAATTCCGAAGGACCATGATAGCTGCCCCCTAGCGACTTTTTAAGAGTCTAGGGCGTGTTCGTTGGAATTGCAATCTTTTCTCGATTTCCCACTTTCCTATTGCCGCTGTATTGGCGGAAGCCTTTTGGAATCGGCAAGGCGCCATCCCGGCAAGGCGTCTTGCCTGTAAGGGTGAGGAATCCGATGATGGCGACGGCAGGGTGTTTACCGGCGCGGATGATGATGTGACAATCCGTGTTTGGGGCGCGAACAATGTGAGTGCGACTAATTGCGTCTGGAGCCAAAAATCGCGGGAATTGAAAACCCTTGGAAGCTAATGTTTCCAAGGATTTCGCGGTGCCCCCCGTGGGATTCGAACCCACAACCCACGACTTAAAAGGACGCTGCTCTAACCGTTGAGCTAGAGGGGCAACAGAGAGCTAGTATACAGCATATTTACGCAAAACGCCACACGAATAAGTCGGAAGTGACGAAAAACGCGAATTATCGTCGAAATATCATCAAATTCCCGCGAATCGCAGCATCATTTCTGCATATCTGCTCGTACAGTGGAACGCATGTCATGTACCACGATTCTTGTAGGAAAGAAAGCCAGCTACGACGGCTCCACCATCATCGCACGCGACGATGATTCCGGTTCCGGCCGTTACGACCCCAAGAAATTCATTGCGGTCGCACCGCAAGACCAACCGCGGCATTACCGCAGTGTGCTCAGTCATGTCGAAATCGACCTTCCCGACAATCCATGCCGATACAGCATTGTGCCGAACGTGCTGCCGAACCGCGGAATTCTCGCGGAAGCGGGCGTCAACGAGCACAATGTGGCGATGAGCGCCACTGAAACCATCGCAGTCAACGAGCGCGTGCTAGCCGCTGATCCACTCGTTGAACTGCAACCGGCGAACGAAGCCGCTGATACCCCTGAAATTCCGGGCGGAATCGGAGAGGAAGACATCATCACCCTTGTGCTGCCTTACGTAACCACGGCGCGCGAAGGCGTCGCACGTCTCGCCGAACTGCTTGAAACATACGGCACCTACGAATCGAACGGCATCATCATTTCCGACGTAAACGAAATCTGGTACGTCGAAACAATCGGCGGGCACCATTGGATCGCCCGCCGTGTGCCGGACGACTGCTATGCGACCATCCCCAACCAGCTCGGCATCGACGATTTCGACTTCGACGACGCCTTCAGCACCCAACGCGAGTTCATGTGCAGTGCCGATCTGCGCGAATTCATGGACGCGCACCACCTTGACCGCACTATGAGCGCGGGTGCGAGTAGCGGCTTCGGATTCCAGCCGACGAGCGTTTTCGGAAACGCCAGCATGAACGGCGGTGGCAATAGCAGTAGCGGCGCGGCGCTGGGTCACAACCATTTCAATCCGCGCACGGCTTTCGGCACCGCCACCACCAAAGACCGCATCTACAACACGCCGCGTGCCTGGTATATGCAGCGCCACCTCAATCCAAGCGAGGACTGGGATTCGCCGGCCGCCCGCTACACGCCCGCATCCGACGATATTCCGTGGTGTCGTGTGCCTGAGAACGCTGTGACGCTCGAAGACGTCGACTTCCTGATGAGTGCACACTTCGAGGGGACCCCTTACGATCCGTACGGCACGCTCGGAACGCCGGAAAGCCGCCATCGCTACCGTCCGATCGGTATCAACCGCACCGGGCATATGGTGGCCATGCAGATCCGCCCGTACGCGCCGGAAGCAAGCCGTTCGATCATGTGGATTTCGTACGGTTCCGGCCCCTTCACCGCGGCCACGCCGTTCTATGCGAACGTCGACGATACGCCCGCCTACCTGCGCGACACCACGCCGGAAGTCTCGACCGGCAACCTGTACTGGGCGAACCGTTTGATCGCCGCGCTCGCCGACGCGCATTTCTACGAAACCAGCAATGCGATCGAAGGATTTGCGGAATCGGCCCGCGCTTACGGCCATCGTTTGGTGGAGCGAACGGATGCGCAATTGCGTGAGATGACCGCACAAACGAGCGCGTCCGAATCGCAAGAGAGTGCAGGGGCCGCGGATATTACGGAAAACGCAAGTATCGCAAGTATTGCCAGACTGCAGCAGTCTAATGAAGAAATGGCGGAATACTTGCGCACTCACGTTACGAAACTGCTCAACGACGTGCTCTACACGTCCAGCAATCTCATGCACAACAGTTTCGCCATGTCCGACCGCTGGAACTGAGCGTAAAGCCCCGAAATCCGGCAAAACCCGTCCCAATGAGCCAAGGTTTCCGCGCTCGGAGCATTCCGCATGAACGCAGGCTGTTGGAAGCGTCAGTGCTGCTCCCAACAGCCTCACGACTGCATCCACATTCTCGTACGTCAGTTTTTGCCCATATCTCGCTTATATATGGCAGATTTCAAGAGCTGACACGAGGCATTTCGTTTACATACGGCACTCGTGCTTGGTAGCAAGGCGACTTCGGGGGTAAAAATATACCCTCTAAGTCGTCTTTCTCCAAAAGCATCTGCCATATATAAGCGAGATATCAGTTGACGGACCCGCGAATCTGCCATATATAAGGCAGATAGTGCTATCTAGACCGTCGATTGACCATCAAATCGTCGGAAATCGCGATCAGTTGAACCCGACGACGTGTTCCGCCACGAAATATCCCTTGCGAATCACGAAACGACCGATCGACCCGCGCAAATTCAACGCACGAGACATGGCCTTCTTGCGCACATCCTTGTAAATAGTGGGGGAGTACGCCTTAATGTCGTCCCACATATCCTTTTTCTTCTCATAATTTTCCGGATCGCGAGACAAAATCATGAACACACTTGCCACGGAACTTTCAATCGCCAGAAAGTGGATCATATAACGGTATAGGCCGTCCGGCACCGTGTCGTGTTCCGGAGTTGCACGCACCATGCACTGGTTGACGAGGCGCAGCTGGTCGACGCGGCGGATCATCACGTCGGTCTGCACGCTTTGCCCGTCGCGCCCGATGAAATAGTGGTAGAACGGCGTATCCAAATACTTCATGGTCTTCACCCACGGGAACGGTTGGTACGCGTAAATGAAGTCCACGTAGAACGTGTGCTCCGGCAGCTGCATGCCGGACTCTCGCACCACGGCGGTGCGGTACGTCAGCGCGTGCATGAGAATGTATTCAGCCAAGCCGAAATGCCCAAGATCGTCCCAGGTCAGGCGCTCGCCGGCCTTCATGGCATGGCGGAAGTTCACCACATGCTTGTTGCGTTTGCCAACCTTGTCATACACATAATTGGTGACGAGCATGTCGATCGGCTCGGTGGAATCGGCCTCTTCGCGCAGCACGGCCATGACCTGTTCGAGCGATTCGGGGCCAACCCAATCGTCGGCGTCAACAACCTTCACGTACATGCCGCTTGCCGCCGCGATGCCGGTGTTGACGGCTCCGCCATGCCCCTTGTTCTCTTGGTGGATGGCGCGCACGATGCCTGGATAGCGGGCTTCGAATTTCTGTGCCATTTCCAGCGTGCCGTCGGACGAGCCGTCATCCACGATCAGCACTTCGATGTCGTCGTTGCGCTTCGCTGCGATTAACGACATGACGCATCGTTCCAAATATTCGGTCATGTTGTACGCGGGCACCACGAAGGTGAGCGTCTTCTTCTCCTGCATAGTCTTCCTTGGTAGGACGAGGTGACCTGCCGCGCGCGGCGCGTGGTCACTGCGTAACGAAACTAACGTAGCACCTTGTTTGCTTCAGGGGAACGGTTTGTACGCAATAGGCACCCTGAATAGCGCAATCTGCACCTGAAATTTCCCTTAAGGGTACCGTTGTTGACAATTTGTAAGTTTTCGTCGATGCTTGTTGGCTTGTGCGATGCTTGCGATTCCCCTGTTGTGGGCACTGTTCGATTCCTGCGTCTGGCGCCTGCTGGCGTGGGCTGCGATGCTTGCGATGACTGGGGGCGGCTGGGTTGTTACGACTGCTGTTCGGCTTGCGTGCCTTGGCTTCCGGCTGTGTCTTGTTCGGTATTCTGTTCAGCGTTCTGCTCGGCTGGGCTTTCCGTATTGTTTTGTGATTGTGCCTCTTTTGCGGCCTTGCGCTCGCGTTTCGCGATTTCCTTGATTTCGCGCCTTTCCTGCTTTTCCGCCTCTTTTGTGGCTTTGTCGCTTTCGAAACGCAGTTCCGGCTTGGCTTCCATGCGGCTCAAGCCATGCCAGGCCAGATTCACGATGTGCGCGGCAATCTGTTCTTTACTGAGTTTGCGCTGGTCCGCCCAATACTGGCAGGTATATACGGTCATGCCGATGAGCATCTGCGCGTAGTATGGCACGCCCTTGGCCGGCAGATGCTGGCGTTTGAACGCTTCGGCGAGAATGTCTTCCACGCGCAGGGCGATGTCTCCCAAAAGCGAATTGAACGAGCTGGCCGGATCGGTTTTCGGCGAATCGCGGGTGAGCACGCGGAATCCTTCAGCATTCTCCTCAACATAGGTGAGCAGTGCCAGCGCCGTGCGTTCCACGATTTGACGGGGGTGCGCTTGTGGGTCGGAGAGCGCGTTGACGAGCGTGTCGGTAAGGGCGCGCATCTCACGGTCCACCACCACAGCGTACAGGCCCTCTTTGCCTCCGAAATGCTCGTACACAATGGGTTTCGACACTTTCGCGGTGGCGGCGATCTCCTCCACGCTCACTGCTTCGAACCCCTTCGACGCGAACAGCGAACGACCGATTTCGATGAGCTGCTCGCGCCGCTGATACGACGTCATTCTGGATGTATTGGCCATGCCGTCCAGTTTTTCATGCCCCGTGGATAGTCTGTCCGATTCTGGTGAATCGGACAACTGTGGTGCGTATGGCGTTGTCTACTTGTCCGTTTCTCCCGAATCGGTCATCTGCACGTCGGATTCGGATGGTTTGTTGTCCGATTCTGCAGAATCGGTCAACCGTGATACGTATATGGGCTTGTGTTTGTCCGATTCTCCCGAATCGGACACGTAACGCATGTTTTGTGACGTCTGGTTGTCCGATTCTGGTGAATCGGACATTCGTGGTGCGTCCGCGGGGCGGAGCCGGTGTGTCCGTTGCGCTTTTTAGGCTGGAGTCATGGATACGAATGTGATTATTGCGATTGTCGCCGTTGTCGTTATCGCGGCAATTCTGGTGATTGGCGGTTGGTGGCTCGGTAAGACCCGCAAGAACGCCGTCGATAAGTCCACGGAGGATGCGAAAGCCAAGGCTGACGCCCGTCTTGCCGCGGAAGCAAAGTCGGCTGCGGCTGATCCTTCCACGGTGAAGCCGTCCGTTGATTCCAATGTTGATGCAGCTGAAAAAGCTCCGGCTGAAAGTCAGCAGAAGTCCTCAGCTCAAGCTTCCTCTTCCGAAACGGCAGCTCCTGCACCAGCCACCGAAGCCAAGCCCGAACCGGTTCATGAAACCCCCGAATCCGCCGGCACGCGCATGCAGCGTCTTAAGGCGCGCCTGTCGAAATCCGGCAATCCGTTCGGCAAGGCTCTGTTCAACATTCTTGCGAAGGATCAGCTTTCCGAAGCCGACTGGGAAGACGTCGAAGACACCCTTCTGCTTGCCGATGTTGGCGCGGAAGCCAGCGAACAGCTCGTCGAGGAACTGCGCAACGACGCCCGAATCGCAGGCCAGTCCGATCCGGCCGAAGTGCGTGCCGCGCTGAAGGACAAGCTGTTGAAGCTCGTAGGCACTGACACGGATCGCCGCCTCAATGCCAATAAGGAGGGTGCCAACAAACCAAGCGTCATCATCATGGTCGGCGTGAACGGCACGGGCAAAACCACCACTGCGGGCAAGCTTTCCCGCCTGCTTGTTTCCGAAGGCAAGCAGGTCATGTTGGGCGCTGCCGATACCTTCCGCGCGGCGGCCGCCGACCAGTTGGAAACTTGGGGTGCCAAGGTCGGTGTCCCGGTCGTGCGTTCCGACAAGGACGGCGCCGATCCGGCGTCCGTCGCATTCGAGGCCAGTGCCAAGGCCAAGGAAGAGAACGCCGACGTGCTCATCATCGACACTGCGGGCCGCCTGCAGAACAAGGCGAACCTCATGGACGAGCTCGGCAAGATCCGCCGCGTTACCGAAAAGAACCTTCCGGTCGACGAGGTGCTGCTCGTGCTCGACGCCACCACCGGCCAGAATGGCATGACCCAGGCCAAGGTGTTCGCCGAAGCCATCGGCATTACCGGTGTGGTGCTCTCCAAGCTCGACGGCTCCGCAAAGGGTGGCATTGTGATTTCCGTGCAGAAGGAGCTTGGCGTGCCCGTCAAGCTTGTCGGCCTCGGTGAAGGCCCGGACGATCTCGCCCCGTTCGATCCGGAAGGCTTCGTCGACGGCATCCTCGCCTGAGCTGATTGCGCTCCCGAGAAAGCCTCCCCGCGTGGGAGGCTTTCTTTTTACCCCCGACCAGTCCTATTTCGCCTATATATGGCAGATTTGCCGGTTCGTCCGCTGGTTTCTCGCTTATATATGGCAGATGCTTTTGGAGAAAGTCGACTTAGAAGGTATATGTTTACCCCCGAAAGCACCTTTTTTGCGAGTGAGAGTGCCATATATGGGCGAAATGTCTCGTGTCAGTCCTCCAAATCTGCCATACATAAGGCAGATACGCTGAAAAATGGGCTGATAGTGGTTTGGCCTGAGAGCGGTGCGCAATCTGAAACAAAACGTGCCAGCCGCTTTATTCCGCCGTTTTCGGTTGACGTAATGGCGAGATGGCGTTACCTTGCTGTAACACGTCGTAACGTTTTCAAAACGCGGGCGGCGTTCCATACCGTTTTGTCAGCCCCATACGATGGGGCCGGAAATGTGAACTCAAAATGAAAGAAAGAGGAGGGTGACATGGGTCAGCTTGATTCTGGAAATGCCGCGTGGATTTTGACGTCCGCGTCCCTTGTGTTCCTCATGACGCCGGGTGTGGCGTTCTTCTACGGTGGCATGGTCCGCGCAAAGGCCGTGCTGAACATGATGATTATGGAGGCGGCCGCTCTGTCCGTCACAATGGTGATCTGGGTGCTGTGGGGCTGGTCCATCGCCTACGCAGGCACTTCGGTCGGCGGTGTCTTCGGTGATCCGGCCACAGGCTTCCTGCTGAAGGATTCCATGGTTTCCGACGGCGGTGTCTTCACGTCGGCTTCGCTGAACTCCAACAACTACCCGGTCAGCGTCGACGTGGCGTTCCAGTCCGCATTCGCCATGATTACCGTCGCTCTGATTTGCGGCGCTATCGCTGAACGTGTCAAGTACTCCACGTGGATGATTTTCGTCGCGCTGTGGATTACCTTCGATTACGCTCCGCTCGCCCACATGGTGTGGAATGGCGGTCTGCTGAGCGCTGACGGCGCGATCTCCCAGGCTATCGGCGCTGCCGCCCACGATTTCGCAGGTGGTACGGTCGTGCACATCAATGCTGCAGTCGCCGCTCTGGTGATCGTGTTGATCATCGGCAAGCGCAAGGGCTTCGGCACCCAGCCGTTCCGTCCGCACAATGTTCCGTTCGTGATGCTTGGCGCTTTCCTGCTGTGGTTCGGATGGTTCGGCTTCAACGCTGGTTCCGCGTTTGCCGCCAATGGCACCGCAGGCTACGCTTGGGTTTCCACTTCCGCTGCAACCGCCGCCGCAATGCTCTCTTGGGGCTTCACTGAGAAGATCCGCACCGGCCACTACACCGCCATGGGTGCCGCTTCCGGCATCGTCGCAGGTCTGGTTGCCATCACTCCGGCCGCCGATGTGGTTTCCCCGCTGTGGGCCATCGTGCTCGGTGCCATCGCCGGCGTGCTCACCTGCCTCGCTTGCGGCCTGAAGTTCAAGCTCGGCTACGATGATTCTCTCGACGTTGTCGGCGTCCACGGCGTCGGCGGCTTCACCGGCACTGTGCTTATCGGCTTCTTCGGCGAAGGTACCGGTCTGTTCGCGGGCGGCGACTGGAAGCAGCTGGTTGTGCAGCTCATCGTTGCCCTCGTTGCCATCATCTGGTCCGCTGTTGTCACCGGCATCATCGCCTTCGCTCTGGAGAAGACGATTGGTTGGCGTGTCACCGAAGCTCAGGAAGTCGGCGGTATCGATCTTGCCGATCAGGGCGAACGTGCTTACGATTTTGCTGGTACCGCCAGCTCTGTTCTCAAGGAGGTGAAGTGAGATGAAGCTCATTACCGCTATCATTCAGCCGCATAAGCTTGACGATGTCAAGGAAGCCCTCGCTGCCGCAGGTGTTCACGGTCTGACCGTGTCTGAGGCTAACGGTTACGGCCGCCAGCGTGGCCACACCGAGGTTTACCGTGGCGCCGAATACACCGTGGATCTCATTCCGAAGATTCGCGTCGAGGTGCTGTCCGATGACGCCGATGCCGAGACTCTGGTCGGTGTGATCGTCAAGTCCGCCGGCTCCGGCACCATCGGCGACGGCAAGGTCTGGGTTGCCCCGCTTGATTCGGTGACCCGCGTGCGCACCGGCGAGACCGGCTCTGCCGCTATCTGATAATTCATTCGGATAGATATTAAGGACCCCGGGCTTGGGTTCGGGTTATCAATAGACAGATCCCCGTACGTGCTTCGCGCCGTGCGGGGATTTTCATACGATTTTCGCGTCATATTTTTTGCTTCGTATTTCCCCGCTTTCGCTTTATCTGCTCAGATTTGCTTGCTTTTGCGAAGATTCATAAGGATTTGCTATGACTTCAGCGGTTGATGGTCTTAAACAACGTTTCATGGATATAAGTCAGCCGGATGCCGACGGCGTGTACCGCAATGGTGCGGTGAAGCGCAAGGCTCGTACGGATCTGGCCATGGATTGCCTCAAACAATTGTGGCAGGAGGCTTGCCAGACGGTGTCTTTTGACGTTCCGCAGTCCGGCATTGGTCTTGGCGCGGTGGGTTCGTTGGCCCGCGGCCAAGTGGGACCGAGTTCCGATCTTGACTTGGTGGTCATTTATGAGCCTCACGCGCTCACCGACCAGCAGCTCAATGAGCTTGCCAACAAATTGTGGTATCCGATTTGGGATTCGGGTCTTGATCTTGACCAGTCGGTGCGTACCCGCGCGCAGTGCGAGGCGGTGACCGACCATGATTTGCCTGCTGCGATGGGTTGGCTGGATGTGGTGCCGATTGCGGGCGATACGCAGCTGATTGAATCCACGGCTGTCTCCATTTTGGAGCGTTGGCGTAGGGCCGCCCGTAAGCGCTTGCCCGAATTGTTGGGTTCCGCCAAGTCTCGTTTGGATGAGTTCGGCCGTATGGCGTATAGCAATCAGCCTGATATTAAGGAGTCTCGCGGTGGTTTGCGTGATTCCGTGCTGGTCTCCGCGCTTGCCGCTTCTTGGCTTGCCGACCGCCCGCACGGCCAGTATGACGATGCCGTCGAACGGTTGTTGGATGTGCGCGATTGCATTCATTTGGTGGCCAATAAAGACACGAATATGTTGCTCGCTCCTTATCAGGCGAAGGTTTCGGCGATGCTGGGTTTGGCTGATCCGACGTTGCCGAGCGGCGAGCGTGAGGCGAAGTCGATTGATGATTTGCAGACGTTGCTTGCGCGTGTTGGTCGCCAGATCGCGTTTTCGCTTGATTCCACGGCTTCTCGCGCTGAGCATTCGTTGACTCATGAGAAGCCTCGTTTTGCGTTTTTCCAGGTGTTCCAGCCTCGTGGCGGCGGTAAGCGTCAGGCGCCTACGTTTGATGTGGTCGCGCCCGGTATCGCCAAGCATGAGGAGGAGATCGTGCTTGCGCCGGGTGCCGATCCGAAGTCCGATCCGTGCCTTGCGTTGCGGGCTGCTGTTGCTGCGGCTGAGTTTGGTCTGCCGATCGCGCCCGGCACGTTGCAGAATCTGAAGTCGTGTCCGATCGATGATCGCACGTGGAATGATGAGTCGCGTAGTCTGTTCTTGCGTTTGCTTGCGAGCGGTCCCGCGTTGTTGCAGGTGTGGGAGGAGATTGATTTTGTCGATATTCCGGGTCGTTTGATTCCGGAATGGTTGGCGATTCGTAATCGCCCGAGTGCTTCGGCTGCGCATCGGTATACGATTGACCGTCATTCGGTTGAGGTGGTCACGCGGCTTGGCCGTGAAACACCTCGTGGAAACCGTTATGATGATCGGCATTATCAGGCGTTGCTGTTGGCTGGTATTTTGCATGATATCGGCAAGCGTCCGGGGATTGCCGATCATGCTGCGGAGGGTGCCCGCCATGCGTCTACGGTGTTGAAACGTATGGGTTTTGACCGTGACATTATTTGGTGGGTCACGTTGCTGGTGCGTGAGCATCTTACGTTGTCGGAGTTTGCGACTGGCCAGAATCCTAATGATCCGAATGTTGGCGACGAATTGGCCTCTCGTCTTGATCATGATCCGCTGCTGCTTGACATGCTGTTCGATCTGACTCGTGCTGACGGTTCGTCGTTGGGTGCCACGGCCGGCGAGACCATTTCCAAACAGTACGGCTGGAGTAAATGGCGCGAAACCCTTGTCCGAACCATGTACAACGCCACCCGCTACCACATGTGAGGCCGCGTAGGCTGTGAGCGAATGCCCGGCAAAGCGACATGGCTGCCGATGCGGTACCCGCCGCGTCGGCGGAAACCCATCGTTTAAGAAAAAGTGGGGAACATATCACCTTCGGTTCACTTAAGCAAGTCACAACCAGGGGAATGGGCACCCGTACGGAAGATGTCCCCAAGTTGTCCACTTGGTTATCCCCATTTGGTGGATAACTCGGTATGTTTTCCACATAGTTATCCCCAGTATGTGGATAACTCGGGTTTTTTCGGCTTTCTTATCCACAGCGAACCGATTCGCGCGTGTCGGGTGATTCCGATCCTGCCAATGCGGAGATTCCTCCAGAATCTCATCGCAACATCATTCGTGAAGTGGCACAGGTATTATGGTTTTTCCCGGTACACCACACATCGAAGAGCTGGAGAAGCATGGCGGAGAGCAATTCTTGGAACAATGGCCTGGATCAAGGGCAAAACCGCGGTTTTTCAGGCAATGGCAGCATTTCCGGCGCGTCGGGAACGGCTATTCGCGACGCCATCTTCGACCGTGTGCCGCCACATGACGACGCCGCCGAAATGGCGGTGCTCGGCGGCATGCTCATGAGCAAAGACGCCATCGGCGAAGTCTCGCAGATGATTGACATCACCGACTTCTACCAGCCGCGCAACCAAACCGTGTACGAAGCCATCATCAACCTGTTCTCCGCATCGCAGCCCGTCGACGCGGTGCTGGTGGCCAACCAGCTGCTCAAAGACGGCGACCTCGAAAAAGTGGGGGGATCCGACTATCTGCACAGCCTCGTCGCATCCGTGCCGACCGCAGCCAACGCAACCTTCTATGCCGACATCATCCACCAGCGTGCCATCCTGCGCAATGTGATCGCAGCCGGCACCAAAATCGCACAGCTCGGCTACACCGCCGAAGGATCCCAAGCCGAAGACGTCGTCAACCTGGCACAGGCCGAAGTCTACGAAATGTCGACCGGCAAAGTGAGGCAGGATTACGCGCCGATCGGCACCGTCATCACCGACACCCTCGACCAAATCGACCGACTGCAAAACGGCGAGGTTTCCAAAGGCGTGCCAACCGGATTCCGTGACATCGACGACGTGACGCAAGGCCTGCAGCCGGGCCAGATGATCGTCGTTGCAGGCCGACCGGCCATGGGTAAGTCCACACTTGGCGTTGATTTCGCGCGAGCTGCGGCGCTGCACCACAATATGACGTCCGTGATCTTCAGCTTGGAAATGAGCAAAACCGAACTTGCGCAACGAATCATTTCGGCGGAAGCGAATATTCCGCTGTCAGCCATGCGCCGAGCGGAAGAAATCACGCAGGAACGTTGGAATATCCTCAATAATCTGCAGGATAAACTGCAGAACGCACCATTATTCATCGACGATAGTCCGAACATGAGTTTGATGGAGATCCGTGCGAAATGCCGCCGATTGAAGCAGACGAACGATCTGAAATTAGTGGTGATCGACTACCTGCAGCTCATGACTTCCGGCAAGGCCGTGGAAAGCCGCCAGCAGGAAGTGTCTGATTTCTCGCGTGCATTGAAGCTGCTTGCCAAGGAATTGGAAGTGCCGGTGGTGGCGCTGAGCCAGCTGAACCGTGGCCCCGAAATGCGTCAGGATAAAAAGCCGCAGCTTTCGGATTTGCGCGAATCCGGTTCTATCGAACAGGACGCCGACGTGGTGTTCCTCGTGCACAGGCCGGACGCCTACGACAAGGAAGATCGCCCGGGCGAGGCCGATATCATCATGGCGAAGCATCGTAACGGTCCGACGCAGACGTTCAATCTCGCGTTCCTTGGCGCATACTCCAAGTTCAAAGATATGCCGCAGGACTACCAGAGCCAACAGGAGGTATAGCATGGCGTGGAACTCATTCGCAACGCCGTTGATCGGCAAGGCCGTGCGTGCGGCCTCCCGCCTGGCACATGGCGGCGGCAGCGCGTTCCCCGGCAAAATCGTGGAACGGATCGACCCGCAATTCCTCGCACGCACCCTGCAGCAGCTACCGCTTGGCGTGGTGCTCGTATCCGGCACGAACGGCAAAACCACCACCACGCGCATGGTGGCAAGCATGCTGGAATCGTTGGGATTGAAGGTATTCACCAATCCGACCGGATCGAATTTCACCCGCGGCGTGGTCTCGTCGCTGCTGGCCGAAGTCTCGCTCGGCGGCAAACTGGACGCCGACATCGCCGTACTGGAACTCGACGAAGCGTACGCGGTGCATTTCGTCAAACAAGTGCAACCCGACTACTGCCTGCTGCTCAACGTGATGCGCGACCAGCTCGACCGTTTCGGCGAAATCGACAATACCGCACGACTGCTGAGCAAAGCCGCCGAAGCGACCACCGGAACCGTAGTGCTCAATCGTGAGGATCCACGCATCGCACGACTTGCTGACGTCGCACATACTGAAGATGGTGTGGAAGTGCGCTATTTCGGTCTTGACGGGTCGTTGCGCAGCTTCTTCCCGTCCGACGACGATATGCGCACGACAGTCGATACTGCATCGTCCGCAAATATTGAGATTGACGATGCTGCAGCGATTGCGAAAACTGGGGAAAATGCAGAAAAATCGGGAGATGCGGCAATTGCGGAACAGCTACCAGCTGACGTGACCTTGCTTGCCGTGGGCGACCATCGTGCCAGTTTCGGCATCGACGGTGAAACGTACGAAACCGGTGTGAGACTGGAAGGCGTGTACAACCTGTACAACGCGGCGGCCGCGCTGGCCGTCGTGCGAGCGGTCGTGGCCGATGCGCAAGCAATGTTCCTGCCGTTCGAGCAGAACGTAACCGACGAACTATTGCGACAAGTGGGAATCTCACAGCGCATGATCGACTTCGCGCATTCCACCACGCAAGCCATGATCGACGCGGCAGCCGAAGTCACTCCGGCGTTCGGACGCGGCGAGGTCATCGACGTGAACGGCTCGCCGGTGGAGCTGCTGCTCGTCAAAAACCCCATGGGATTCCGTCTGTCGCTCGCATCCTTCACCCCTGAAGGCTGCGACACCATGATCGCCATCAACGACGAATACGCCGACGGGCGTGACATGAGCTGGCTGTGGGACGTGGACTTCTCCTCGCTGCGAGACACCGGTGTGGCCATGGTTTCGGGCGTGCGTGCCTGGGACATGGCGTTGCGCCTCGAATACGATCAGGTGCCGGTGAATAGCGTCAACACGGAACTTGAAGAGGCCGTCTCAACGTTCGTGAACGCGAATCCGGGCACCCCCAAGCACATTTACTGCACATACACGGCAATGCTCAAAACGCGAGCCGCGCTCGGCAAAATCGCCGAAGTCGCCGACGCTGGCGTGGGCAAATAACAGCGCGAATCCGCGCAACGCATGAAAACGCATGAAGAACGTATGAACCGCATGAGGGAGACGATATGAGCCAGGTAATCGACATCGTGTCGCTATATCCGAAGGACATGAACATTTACGGCGACTCCGGCAACGTGCTCACCATCCAGCGCCGTCTCGCCCTATACGGCTACGAGCCGCGCGTGCACGCCTACAATCAGGGCGACGCGTGGCCCGAACACGTCGACATGATTCTGGGCGGCGGCGGCCAAGACACCGGCCAGAAGAAAATCATCGACGACTTCTTCAAACGCGCCGACCTGCTGCGATCGCTGGCCGCCGACGGCACCCCCATGCTCATGATTTGCGGTCTGTACCAGCTGTTTGGCGAATATTTCGAAACGGTGGATGGCTCCCGACTCGACGGCATCGGCGTGATCGGCGCGTACACGGTCGGGCAGGAAGTGCGCATGATCGGCAATCTGACCGAGCATTCCGCCGATTTCGGTGACATCATCGGCTACGAAAACCATTCCGGCCAAACCTTCCTGCGCGAAGGCGTGCAGCCGCTCGGCACCGTCGACGCGGATAGCACCGGCAATAATGGCGAGGATCATACGGAAGGCGCCCGCGTCAACAATGTGATCGGCACATACATGCACGGCTCGCTGCTGCCGAAAAACCCCGCGATCGCCGATTTTCTGATCCGCACCGCCGCAGAACGCCGGTATGGTTCGTTCGATCCGGCCGCTGCAGGGCAGACGGAAGCGCAGCGTGCGGAACTTGATCGCATCAACACGATTGCCAGCAACGCGCGTCGCGTGGCCATGTCACGCCCGCGCTGATTGTTTTCGCGCTGTTTCGTAGTTTTCGCGTTTTCGTACGCTGTGAGCATACGGCAGCGAGTCTTCCGCAGAATTGTAACGATTGACTAGTTTCGTTGACGTTATTTGTGAAGAAAATGCGATAGAGTGGGTACCACCATCACCTAAGGAGGTAATCATGGCTGATTTTGATTTTGGTGACGGCCTGCGTAAGGTCTTCCTCGCCGGCGTTGGCGCTTTGGCGACCACGGTTGAGAAGAGCCAGGAAATCGTTGACGATCTCGTCAAGAAGGGCGAGCTGACCGTCGAACAGGGCAAGGCCCTCAACGCCGAACTCAAGCACAAGGTCGCGGAGGTCAAGGAATCCTCTGAAGCCAAGGCTGCAGAGGAAACCAAGGAAGCCGAACCTGAAGCCAAAGCCGAGTAACGTTCAATCGTTCACATCGCCGTCTGCTCGTCGCATCACGTTCAGACGGCGATTTGTTATGCGGAACTTGCGAAACATGCGAACGGCCGTGTGCGGAACGTAAGAAACGTGCGAATCGCATGAAATACGCGGGACGCAAGTCTCCTCATGAATCCCACTCATCGTAATCCGACCAACGTTTGCGAGCAGCGATATGTCTTTGAATTCTCCGATCGAGCCGGATGCGGCCCGACCCGAAAGCGTGGAGCCGGTCACACTTTCCGACCGAGTCAACGCGGTGATCAATCCGACGGCGAACCCCTCGTCCGACGCGGCTGCGGCAACGGCAGCCAAATCCGCGGGAAAAACGGGAATCCCGCAATCGCAAGGCAAGCAGAACGACGCAACCTTTACGCAATCCGAAACCATCGGACTGTTCGGCCCGCGTAAAGACTCATTCTCGCAGCGCTACCACCTGACTCGTCGAGGCAAACTGAAGCGACTTGCGCAAATCGCGCAAATCGTCAACCAATTCGACATTGTGCACGGCCTGACCCCCGTCAAAATGCGGCTCATGTTCGAAGCGCTTGGCCCAACTTTCGTGAAAGTCGGACAGATCCTGTCCATGCGCTCCGAAATCCTGCCCCAATCGTTCTGCGACGAACTCGCCAAACTGCGCGCCGACGCCGACCCCATGCCGTACGGCACCGTCCTGCAAGTGCTGGAAGACGAATACGGACGCCCGGCAGGCGAAATCTTCGACCATATCGACGCCACACCGCTCGGATCGGCAAGCCTCGCGCAAGTGCATCGTGCGAAACTCACTACCGGAGAAGATGTGGCCGTCAAAGTGCAACGCCCGGGCGTGCGCGAAACCATGGCACAGGATGTGTCCATCATGCGCACCATCGCACGAATAGCCGCCAAAACCATGCCCAGCGCCCAAGTGGTCGATCTCTCCGGCGTGGTCGAAGAACTGTGGGACACCTTCGAAGCCGAAACCGACTTCATGATCGAAGCGCGAAATCTGGCGGAATTCAAACGATTCTGCGAACACTACAAATACATGGACTGCCCGAAGCCATACTCCGACCTGTGCACCGAACACGTGGTGGTCATGGACTACGTCGAAGGCATTTCCGTCTCGCATCCTGATGAGCTCATCGAAGCGGGCTACGATCTGAAGGAAATCGGCACCAAACTGGTCGACAATTACGCCACGCAAGTGCTTGACGAAGGCTTCTTCCACGCGGATCCGCACCCGGGCAACATCATGGTGCGCGGCGGGCAGATCGTGCTGCTCGACCTAGGCATGACGGGCCGGCTTAATGCCAAAACCCGTTCCGTCTTGAAAGACATGATTTTCGCGGTCGCCAAACAGGATTCGCCCGCGCTTGCCGACGGTCTGCTGCGTTTCGCCGGTGCCGAGGCCGATCCGGAGGATTATCCGGCGTTATTGGCCGACTTGGATGTGATCGTCAAGGAATTCGGCACAGTGGATTTGGCCGAGCTGGATATCGCCGCCATGCTCACCGCGTTGACGCAAATGGCGCAACGACACGGCATTGAAGTGCCGAGCACCGTCACCACCGTCGGGCGTGCGCTGGTCACTTTGGAAGGCCTGCTCGACGAGTTCATTCCAGACGTGAATATGATTCAGATCATCTCCGACCATATCGCCGCAAGCACGTCGAAGAAGGATTTCGCCAAGGATGAGGCGAAATCGCTGGTTATCGAAGGTCATCAGGCGCTGCACAGCCTGCTCGCTGCCGCCAATGAGCTGAAAGTGGCCTCCCGTATGCTTACGCGCGGCCAGTTGCGCGTGAATATGGAGATGGTCGGTTCGCAGGAACCGATCCATCTGCTTGCCAACATGGTGAACAGGCTTACGATGGCGCTGATCGTCGTCGGATTGTTCATCGGCTCGTCGATCGTGTACTATGCGGGCATCAAACCGGTGATTTTCGGTATTCCGATCGTTGGTTTCCTCGGCTATGTGATCGCGTTCGTTTTGTCCGTCTGGATCGTGTTCGACATTTACTTCAAGGGACGTTCCAACAAAAAACGATGACGCTAGGCTAGGGGGAGGGTGGATTCGCGTTGGATGAGGCGGCAGGGGAGATATTCCGTGCCGTGGTGGGGCTGGCCGTTGATGGCGTCCATCAGGTAGCGGGCGGCTTTGCGGCCGATGAGTTCCGTTTCATTGTCGATGCTGGTCAGCGGCGGGCGGGAGCTCTTGGTGAGCACGTCCCAATTATCGTGGCCGATCACCGCCACATCCTCAGGAATGCGTAGATGCTGCGACTTCAACGCGTCAATGCATCCTCGTGCCAGCTGATCGCTCTGGCATACCACGGCGTCGAACTTCACGCCTTGGTCGAGCAGCAGTCTGGTGGCGGCACGCCCCCAATTCTCGTCCCAACGGCCATAGCGAATCGGGCCAGCCGGTTCCAAACCAACCTTCCAACGCGCCCTTGGTGCGGTCGGTGGAGGCCGTATACGTTTCATCGCCGCCAATAATGGCGATACGGTTGCGTCCGCACGAAATCAGATGATTCACGGCCATGCGCCCGGCGTCCACATTGTCACACGTCACCGAACAATCGTTGGTGTCGGTGGAAGGACCATACACATACACCAGCGGCACGCCCCAATCACGCCCCAGCGACGGGCGCGGATTCGTCTCGCACTGCACAATCAGCAGGCCGTCCACTTTCAGCGACAGCAGTTTCTCTACATGGCTGCGTTCCAGCGCATCGTCACCGCGAGCATTGGCGAGTAGCACCGATGTCGATTGTGCGCGCAGCTCGTTTTCGGCGCCAATAAGAATAGGCGTGGAGAAACGGCCTTGCAGATCGGAAGTGACCAAACCGATGGTTCCGCTTCTGCCGCTTGCCAACGATTGCGCCAGCTTGTTCGGGGAATAGTTGAGTTGCCGCGCTGCCTCCATCACGCGCTCGCGGGTGTCTTCGCTGACGCGCGGTTTGCCATGCAGCGCCTTTGAAGCCGTTGCCAAAGACACGTTGGCCAGCGCTGCTACATCTTCAAGCCTTGCTGTTGAGTGAGTATCTGCAGTTGCCATGATGTTCCCCTTTTTTACGGTGTGACGAAAACGTTGGCTGCGCGTCGATGCGCTTCGCCGCCCTTGTATTGCGTAATATTATACGACAAAACTGCGAAAGTTTTCGCATCGTGTCAAAAAGTGGACAAAACGGCTTTATATAGCCGATTGCTGACATTTTCACTTGCAAATTGCGAAACTTTCGCATTTGCGAAAATGAACACATTTTTCTTTCGCATTTTCTGCATCTCACGTCATTTTTTGCTGTCATAAACGATTCTTAAAATGCTAAGAATCGTTTATTTATAACGGTTTTATCGACATGAATACCTTTGCATTCTGATGTGCGAAAGCGATTTTGCAAAATCTGGAAAAAACCATATACTGAGAAAAGGCTTTCGCACTACGGTTCAATCGAAGGAGAACAACCGGAAATCGTGAAGGCAGACGGCGGAAGGCCCGCCGGATGGCTCAAAGCTGAGCGATACATAGAGAAAGAAGTAGACATGGTGTCTTTCAACAAGGTCACTCGCGTTATTGCCGGCATCGCGGCAACCGCGTTGCTTATTCCGATGGCTGCATGCGGCGGTGGTTCCAGCAGTGGTGGATCCGCGGCTCCGGCCGATATTCCGGCAGCCGGCACTGATGACGGCACTGAGATCACTCTGTGGACCCGTTCTCCGCTGGAGCGTCAGGCCAAGAACGCGGTGAAGGCCTACAACGCCTCCCACAAGAACCAGGTCAAGCTGGAAATCATTCCGAACGACGATATGGAAGGCAAGGTTGGTGGTGCTTCCCAGACCGATTCCCTTCCGGACATTCTCGCCGGTGACGTGGTGCGTATTCCGTACTGGGCTTCTGAAGGCATCTTCACCGACATCACCAAGCAGATCGACGGACTCGACAACAAGTCCGACCTGCAGCAGGGCCACATTGAAGCCGGTACCGTGGATGGCAAGGAATACACGCTGCCGTTCATCACCGACGTTTCCGTGATGGTATGGAACAAGAATCTGTACAAGGAAGCAGGTCTTGACCCGGAGAAGGGTCCGAGCAGCATCGACGAGTTCGTTGAGCAGGCCAAGGCGGTCGCGGCCCTCAACAAGGACGGCGTGGCAGGCTCCTACTTGGCCGGCCAGTCCGGTGGCGCTCTCGTGTTCGACCTGTTCCCGTCCGTGTGGGCTGACGGCGAATCCGTGATGAACGCAGATGGCACCGAAGCCACCCTCGACAACGATTCCATGAAGGCCGTGCTCGACGCCTACAAGGAACTCGCCAACACCACCAACGGCTTGGGCGCAGGCTCCAAGGAAGAAACCGGTGCCACCTGGACCGCTCCGTTCGCCAACGGCAACATCGGTGTGATGCCGTATCCGAACACCTCCTCCACCGCACTGTTCGAAGCTGAGAAGGACGGCGGCTTCGAAGTGGGTGTCACCCCGATCCCGGGCACCAAGGAAGGCAAGACCTCCACGTTCCTCGGCGGCGATGCCATGGGCATCTCCAAGGACTGCAAGCACGTCGCTCAGGCTTGGAACTTCCTCGCATGGCTCATGAGCGATGACGCCCAGAAGGAAGTCTTCGCAGCCAACGGCGACACCGCATCCAACATCCAGACCCTGAAGACCGCCTACGACGATGCCGATCCTCGCGTCCAGACCATCAACTCCGTAATCATCGACGGCAATGGCCAGACCCCGAAGTCCGCAGCTTTCAATGAGGCCTTCAACGCAGCCGGTTCCCCGTGGCAGCTGCTCATCCAGAACGCAGTCTGGGGCGATGGCGATCTCAAGGCCGACAACCAGGCCATCACCGACGTGCTGGGTCAGTGAGGTGAGCCACTGAAAACAAACTTCTCCTCCTTTTTCTCCTTTCCCCGATTTACATAACTTAAGAACAACTGAATATCGAATAACTGAATATCGAAAACAAAAATCGACAGACCACAGTTGTGGTCTGCCATGGAGATCGACAATACTTCAAAAACAATGTCGGTCTTCATGGCGGATTTCAACGGCCGCACGAGACGGAATCGCACTTCCAAACGCATATCCAATCGCTTGGCCATTTATGTCGAAAACCCCGAACGATTCAAGAGAGAGTCGCCAAAAGTGTTCCAAGGAGGGAATATGACTACTGTTTCCAAGAACGCTGCGCCAGTGAAGACGCATCGTTCCAAGGCCAAGGCGGAGGCAACCCGTCGTGGCCTGCTGTATGCGCTGCCTGATTGGCTGATGATCATCATGCTGTTCTTCGTGCCAATCGTGCTGCTCGTCATCATGGCCGGTTCCCGCTGGTCGTTGATGGGCGGTAACCGTGGTTGGAATTTCCCTGAGAATTTCGTCAAGGTTTTCGAAAATAAACTGCTCGGACAGTCGGTGTTGTTCACACTTGAATACACCGTGATCGTCACGATTTTCCTGCTGGTACTCGGCCTTGGCCTGGCGCTGATCGTGCAGGAAAGCACCAAGTGGAACAATATGCTGCGCACGTGCTTCCTGCTGCCGTCCGCAACCGGTCTCGCCTCCGCTTCGCTGCTGTTCTACGCGCTGTACTCCCCGCAGGTGGGCCCCGTCACCAAGATCCTGAGCTTCTTCGGATTGATGGATGAGGGCGGCTCCGTGCTCGCCACCGGCCAGAGCGCGCTGTGGGCCACCATTATTGTGATCGTCTGGCGTTTCTCCGGCTACTACATGCTGCTCATGATGATCGGCCTGCAAGCCATTCCGGGCGACCTGTATGAGGCCGCGCGCATGGACGGTGCTGGCACGTGGCGCATTTTCCGTTCCATCACCCTGCCGCTGATGAAGCCGACCATCGTGATGTGTCTGATCTACTGCGTCACCGGTTCCATCCTCGCGTTCGACCAGTTCTTCATTCTGACCAAGGGCGGTCCGAACAATTCCACCATGACCGTAGTGCAGCTCATCTATAACTTCGCATTCGATTCCAAGAAGGATCTGGGCATGGCGGCCGCACTGTCGCTGATCGTGCTTGCGGCCCTCGTAGTGATCAATTCCATCCAGATGCGCGGTATGCGCGACAACACCAAGTGAGCAAGGGGAGGGAACTCACATGACTACTCCATTGTGGAAGCGCGTAATCGTCTATATTCTCGAAGGTCTGCTGGCTCTGGTCTTCATTTCGCCGCTGATCTGGGTGGTGGTCTGCTCGTTCAGTCCGCAGCCTGGTTCCGCACAATCCAAGGGCTGGGGTGTGAACAACTATCTGACGTTGTTCGGCTACCAGGAAGGCCTGCCGAAGTACCTGTTCAACTCGGTGGTGGTGACGTTGGTCGCCGTGGTGTTCTCCGTGGTGGTGTGCACGCTCGCAGGCTATTCGTTCTCCCGTTTCGACTATCCGGGCCGCAATCTCGGATTCATGGTGACGCTGTCCATTTTGATGGTGCCGTATGCGTCTCTGCTGATTCCGCTGATGGTGTGGTACAAGGATATTGGTCTGAACGATTCCTTGCTGGGTGTCGGTTTGGTTATTACCTTGTTCCAGCTGCCGATGAGCACGTTCATCATGCGTAATGCTTTCGATGCGATTCCGAAGGATATGGAAGAGGCCGCCATGGTCGATGGCTGCAACTCCCTGCAGTCGCTGATTAAGATTCTGGTGCCGGTCGTCAAGCCGTCGATGGTCACTGTCGGTCTGCTTGCTTTCCTTGAGGCTTGGAACAATTTCATGATTCCGCTGTACCTGTCGAGTTCGTCGAACGCCACGCTGCCGCTCGCTTTGGTGAACATGCGTCAGCAGACTATGGGCGTCATTGATTACGGTGCCACCGAAGCTGGCGTCGTAATTCTGATGATCCCCGCAGCCATCCTCTTCCTAGCCCTCCAGAAGTACTACGTCAAAGGGTTTATGGCTGGAGCCGTCAAGGGCTGACACCTGGCGATGTCAGCCCTTGGGAGACAGCCCAGTGGACTGTTTCCAGGCTCCGGCCTGAGCAGGACCGAAGGCGGAGTAGCCAAGAGCCGTCAAGGGCTGGCGAAGTCCTTAATCTTAAGGAAATATCATGAATGTAACTATTACTTCTCCTTTCTGGAAGCAGCGTCGCGACCAGATCGTTGAATCCGTCATTCCCTATCAGTGGGGTGTGATGAATGATGAGATTGCCACTGAAGTTCCGGATGATCCGGCTGGCAATCAGCTTGCCGATAATAAAAGTCATGCCGTGGAGAATCTGCGTATCGCAGCCGGTGATGAGGCCGGTGAATTTCATGGCATGGTCTTCCAGGATTCCGACATATATAAGTGGTTGGAGGAAGCGGCTTACGCACTGTCGTATCATCCTGATCCGCAATTGCGGGAACTGTGCGATGAAACCGTCGACCTCATCGCACGTGCGCAACAATCGGACGGATATTTGGACACTCCGTACCAAATCAAAACCGGTGAATGGGCGCATCGTGAGCGTTTCACACTGATTCAGCAAAGCCATGAAATGTATGTCATGGGCCACTATATTGAGGCTGCTGTCGCCTATCATGAGGTGACCGGTAACCAGCAGGCGCTTGACGTGGCGTGCCGTATGGCGAATTGCATCGATGCCAATTTCGGCCCGGAGGACGGCAAGATCCACGGTGCTGATGGGCATCCGGAAATCGAATTGGCGTTGGCGAAGCTGTATGATGCGACCGGTGAGGAGCGCTATCTGAATCTGGCGCGGTATCTCATCGACGTGCGTGGTCAGGATCCGCAGTTCTACGCCAAGCAGATCGCCGCTGTCGACAACGACTACATTTTCCGGGATCTGGGATTCTACAAGCCCACGTACTTCCAAGCCGCGCAGCCGGTGCGCGAGCAGCAGACCGCTGACGGCCATGCTGTGCGCGTGGCCTATTTATGCACTGGAATCGCACATGTGGCGCGTATTACCGGCGATCAGGGCTTGCTGGATGCGGCGCATCGTTTTTGGAACAACATCGTGTCGAAACGCATGTATGTAACGGGTGCGATCGGTTCCACACATGTGGGGGAGTCGTTCACGTACGATTACGATCTGCCGAACGACACCATGTATGGCGAAACGTGCGCTTCTGTGGCGATGAGCATGTTTGCCCGCCAAATGCTTCTGTTGGAACCGAATGGTGAATATGCCGACGTGCTTGAGCGTGAGCTGTTCAATGGTGCCATCGCGGGCATCAGCCTTGATGGCAAGCAGTATTACTATGTGAATGCGTTGGAGACTTCGCCGGACGGTTTGGACAATCCGGATCGGCATCATGTGCTTTCGCATCGTGTCGATTGGTTTGGCTGCGCATGCTGCCCAGCTAATGTCGCGCGATTGATCGCGTCGGTGGACCGTTATGTGTATACCGAACGTGACGGCGGTCGCACGGTGCTCGCTCACCAGTTCATTGCGAATCAGGCAAGTTTTGATTCCGGGTTGCATGTGGAGCAGCGTTCCGATTTTCCGTGGAACGGTCATATTGAGTACATGGTGGAATTGCCCGCTGAGGCGGCTGATTCGGTACGTTTCGGCGTGCGTATTCCCACATGGTCGGCTGATTCCTATGCGCTGACATGCGATGGTGTTGCTGTGAAGACGGCTCCGGAAAACGGTTTCGTATATTTCGCAGTTGCTCCGGGAACTGCATTGCATGTGGTGCTGGATCTTGATATGGCAGTGCGATTGGTGCGTGCCAACTCTCATGTGCGTTGCGATGCAGGTCGTGTTGCGGTGATGCGAGGTCCGCTCGTCTATTGCGCGGAGCAAGCCGATAATGCCGGCGATCTGTGGACGTACCGTCTTGCTGATGGCGTGGATGCTGCGGATGCCACGGTTACTTTCGAGAGTGATTTGCTTGGAGGTGTTGACGCGGTGACGTTGCCTGCCGTTCGTGAGGCTGCGGATGCCGTGGACGCCCCGTTGTACATGTCCGCTCAGCGTGACGCCTCAGATGAGCGGACGTCGCTCAAGCTGGTGCCCTACTACGCATGGGCCAACCGCGAACTCGGCCAAATGAACGTGTGGTTGCGCAGCTAAACAAAAGAAAGACTTGCTACCCGGCGCTATGGGTGCCATGGTGCCGGGAAGCGGGTGAGCGCGGCGTGATCGATTGGAGCCGAATGCGCCGCGCTGACTGGAATGAGAGACCGGCTGCCCCTTATGGGGTGGCCGGTTTTGTCATAGCCCCTAGTATAAGACGGGAAAATGTGAAAACTTTCCTTTTCGCATAAAAGCCATCGTATGGCAGTTCACTTAGAAAAGCATTGGAGAAAACTGAAAGAAAATTTGCGAAACCGTATTCGCGTCATGTATTCTTGAAATGTCGGTGGACGCTCCAATCTCATGTCCATCGCACGACTCTCATTCCTACAGAAAGAAAGTTGGATGCCAGGGAACGAGCCTTGGCAACCAAGGGCCAACGATGGTCCATGTAGGAGGAATTGATGACACCATCAACAAGGAAGAAAGGGATTGTCACGTCATTGGGCGTGCTGACGGCAGTGGCCACACTGTTGTCTGGCGGTGTGACGACCGCATACGCCAATGACGCGCTGGCCAATCCGAACTCTGCCATGGGGTATCCGAGTTTCAAGGGGGCCGCCGACCCGATTCCGGGCACCGGCGTCGCTTTCGATCCCTCGACAAGCTACCTCAAGCAGGTGTTCGATGCGGATGTTGCCAACGGTGCCGGAACCGACACCGCACACGACTTCTGGATCGACAAGATGCTGACGCGCACAGGCACCGCACCAAACGGTACCGGCACCAACGATGCTGGCGACTACAACTATGCGGGCGCAGACAAGAACGAATACCTGTTCTCACGTGGCCGTGCCGCATTCATGTACACGCATACGCCGGAAGCACTTGGTTTCGTAGGAGATGTCGCATACTGGGATCAGACCGGCAACGACGGCTTTACCGTTGAGGTAAGCATTGGCGGTTCCAAGCAGACCCTGCGCGAGAACACCGACAAGCGCAAGCAGACGCCAAGCTACTTCACCACGGAATTCACCAACGGCGACAAGACCATTACCGTCACCGAAGTCAAGTACATCACCTACACCAATGTGATGGTCGCGAATTTCACCATCACCAGCACCACCGGCGGTGACGTAACGCTGACAGCAGCCTCGCCATTCGCACAAGACGGCAATGACGGCGACACTGAACTGACCGGTCGCTTCAATGTGAAGAACGATCTGACCACCATCTATCCACGGTTCTCCGGCAACGGTTTCACCGTAAAGAACGGCAAACTCGCTTCCACCCTCACCTTGGAAGCGAACGTGCCACAAACCACCAAGCTGCAGCTTGGCCTGATCGCCAACGAGTTGCCGGACTCCACCGCGGAATACGAAGCCCGATTCAACGGCGATCTCACCGATCCGGCCGCTTCCTACAAGGATTCCGTGACCACCTACAACCAGTGGTGGGTCGATAACATTCCTTACGTGGAAACCCAGGAACACAATATCGACAAAACCGTGTTCTACCGCTGGTGGCTGAGCCGTTTCAACATGTTGGACGCCAATATGCCGGGCAATACGTTCCAGTATCCGACCTCCATCGAAGGCGTGCTCGGATACAACAACCAGATCGTGCTGACATCCGGCATGTTCATCAACGACACCAAGTGGTTCCGTAACGCCGAATACTCGTACGGCACTTGGGTGTCGGCCGGGCAGACAGCCAAGAAAGGCCAGTCCGGGTATTACTACTACCACGACAATCCGGGCGATCCAGCCAATTGGAACCACAGCTACACGCAGTACATCACCAAGGCCGGTTGGGACTCCTACAAGGTGCACGGCGGCCCGTCATCATTGGCTGAAGCGTTGGGTGATTACGGTTCCGAAGATGTCAAAGGTCTGCTCAATTCGCAAAGCGAGCCAGACAGCAACGACAACCAGAATAGCAACGGCAACAAGCTGATCGACTGGTCGTGGTGGTCCATGACCGGCAACGATGCCGACGCGGTGTCGTTCTCCGAACCCGGTCGTTCCGGCCAGCGTATGGACCGTGCCGACGGTTCCGCCAACATGTGGGCCAACGCCAATGCCGCCGCGCAAGCATACAAGGCTGCCGGAGACACCGAAAAAGCCGCTGAAATGCAGCAGATCGCCGACGCCATCAAGCAGGCTGTGCTCGACAACCTGTGGGATTCCGACAGCAAACTGCTGCTGCACAAGTGGCTGAACGACGGTCAATTCGCGAAATACAAGGAACTCAACAACTACTATCCGTATTCCGAAGGTCTGATGCCGACCGGCAATGATGATTACGATAGTGCGTTGCGCTTGTTCGAAGATGCCGACGAATTCCCGATTTTCCCGTTCTTCACCGCGAATCAGGCAGACAAGAAGGCGCTGAATTTCCCAGGATCAAACAATTTCTCCATTATCAATGCAACTCCGCTGCTGCAAATCTATTCTGCGGGAATCCGTGATTATAATGCTGCAGACAACGGATATATCACGAACGAATCGTTCAAGAAACTGCTGTATTGGGTGGCGTTCTCGCATTATCAAGGAGGCGACAACCAGTATCCGGACCAGAACGAATTCTGGAATATGGATAATAATTCCGCAGGAAGCACGATTCCGGAGAAGAACGCCGACGCCAGCAAGAACGGTGGAAAGATCACCTACCGTTCCTGGATTCACCACACCCAGCTTGGCACCACCAACTGGACGATTGTGGAAGACGTGGCAGGTATGGTTCCGCGTGAAGACAACAAGATTGAACTCAATCCGATCGAGATTCCCGGTTGGAACCACTTCACCGTCAACAACCTGAGCTACCACGGGCAGGATCTGTCGATCGTATGGAACAACGACGGCACCTACAACGCTCCGAAGGGATACACCCTGTATGTGGACGGCAACGCCGTGTTCACCTCCGATAAGCTCGCCCACCTCATCTACGATCCGGCCAGTGGAACCGTTGAGGTTGCCGATGATTCCGGAGCGGTGATCACCGGCGCGACCACCGCCACCATGCCGAACGCCAACGAAGTGACCTACGCATCGAACAGCAGGGTTACGCAGATCTTCGCGCAGTCCGGACAGAACGTGGACGAAGCGTCCAAGAGCCAGGCCAACGTGGCCAAGGACGCCGATGTGGAAGCCACTTACGAAACCAAGGGATACCCGGCAACCAATGCAGTGGACGGCAAGAACGTGATGGAATCCTTCTGGGGCACCAAGGGATCCAAGAACGCCAAGGATTCGCTGACCGTAACGTTCAAGAATGGCGTGCAGAACATCGACGACGTGCGTTTGTACTTCTACCAGACCTCGTCCAGCCAGACGATTGCCGGCTACAGTGAGCCGTCGGTGTACACGCTTGAATATCAGGATGAGGCCGGCGCATGGCATGTCCTGCCGAACCAGGTGCGTACGCCTACTTACGCGGGAGCCAACTACAACCGCGTGCAGTTCTCCAAGGTCGTGGCCAAAGCCATTCGTGCCACCTTCACTCCGCAAGCAGGTCAGGCCATTGGCTTGAAGGAGATTCAGGCCTACGAAACCGACATTGTGCCGGAAGGCGAACCTACGAACCAGGCGCCAAGCGTTGACGCCTACATTGCCAGCAGCACCTCGTCCGGTGCGCAGCTGGTGGGCACGGTGAAGGACGACGGCCTGCCGTCTGACACGCTCACCACCACATGGGAGCAGGTGTCTGGCCCTGAAAACGGCGAAGCGAAGTTCGTCGACGCAACCGCTGCCAACACTACGGTCACGTTCAACCGTGAGGGTGACTATGTGCTCAAACTCACCGCATTCGACGGTGAGAAGACCGGTTTCAAGGAAGTCACCGTTCACGGCATTCCTTCCGACGGCACGGTGAATGTGGCTTCACAGTCCACTGCGAGCGCCAGCTTCACCAATCCATATCAGGCGAAGGACAATGCCAAGAAGGTTATCGACGGTCAGGTGTTGTATACCAATACTCCGAATGAGACCTGGAATAATTGGGGTGACAATACCGGTACCGAGCCGTGGCTGCAGCTTGCCTGGGATGGCACTGTTCCGTTGAAGAAGGCGAAGCTGTTCTTCTGGACTGACGGTGGCGGTGTGCCGATGGTCAAGTCGTGGAAGTTGCAGTATGCGGATGAGAATGGCGATTGGCAGGATGTGAAGCTTGCCGCCGGCCAGTCTTATACCACGATGCAGGGTGAAGGCAATGAGGTTCGTTTTGCCGAAACGGTGGAGACGAACAAGTTGCGTGTGCTGTTCCCGAAGGGTGCCATTGTTGGTGCTACCGAATTTGAGGCGTATGCGCTTGATCCGGTGAGCGTGGATGGCGTGAATCGTATGGTGCAGACTGGCAGCAAGGCTGCCGATGTGAATCTGCCGAAGACGGTGAGTGCCAGCTATACGGACGGTTCCCGTCGTGACTTGAGTGTTGCGTGGGATGCCATCACTGACGATCAGCTTGCTTCCGATAGCGAGTTTGCGGTTTCCGGAACGGTTATTGGCGCGCTCGCTGGAACCAAGGCCACTATTGGCGTGCGTTCCGACGCGCAGTCTCAGACTGCTGGTGCGGCTCAGCCGATCGAACAGACGGTGTACCAGAATTCCAAGTCGGTGGCTTTGCCGTCTGTGGTTCCGGTGCGATTCCCCAACGGCATGCTTGACGATCGCACGGTTATGTGGGATGAGGCAAGTGTTGCCGGCGTCAAGTTGGACACCATCGGCGATTATGAGGTGTCCGGCACGGCTGAGGGTTCAAGCTCGCAGGCCAAGATTACAGTGCATGTGGTCGCCGATCCGAATGGTGGTGCCGATCCTGATCCTGAGCCGACGCCGGATCCCAAGCCGGAGCCCGATACTCCGTTGACTGGTTGGATTGAAGGCAGGGCCATTGACACCACGGTGAGTGCCGAGGCGAGCTGGTCTCCGGCTTCCGGCAAGCTCAACGATGGTGTGCTGGTTGACGATACGTGGCCGTCTGATGATGACGCCGATGTGAATGGCCGCGTGTGGGGCAGCTGGGGTCAAGCTTCCGCTGGCATGTACGCGCAGTACACCTGGAGCAAGGAAGCCACCGTCGATTCCAGCCGTGTGCAGTTCTGGGCCAACTTCGCGGAGCGTAATGATGCCAAGGGTGGTTTGGATGTTCCGGACAGCTGGAAGATTCAGTACTTGGCTTCTGATGGTATATGGAAGGATGTGGAGAATGCGCAATACTCCACCGTGCGTAATTCCCCGGCCTCACGTGCCTCTGACGATGCTCAAGGCTGGAGCGTGGCCACGTTCACTCCGGTGAAGACCACGTCGTTGCGCTTGGTGCTTGATCCGCCGACCGCCGAGGGCGTCACCTTCGGTCTGGCGGTTGCCGAGTGGGGCGTGCATGCTGCGGAAAGCACTCCTGATCCAGAACCGACTCCTGACCCGGATCCAACCCCTGATCCGGAACCAAGCGTGGACAAGAGCAGGCTCGAATCCGCCATCAACGCAGCCGGTTCCGTGCAACAAGCTAATTTCACGCCGAACAGCTGGAAGGCATTCTCCGAAGCCATGGGTAACGCTCAAAAGGTGTATGCGGACGAGAGCGCCACCCAGGATCAGGTGGATGCGGCCATCAAGCAGCTTGAAGAAGCCCAGCAGACACTGGTGAAGAAAGCCGACACCACTGAGTTGAAGACGGTTCTTGACCAGGCACAGGGCGTCAGCGGTGACCTCTACACCGAAGCCAGCGCCAAGAAGTTGGCTGAAGCAGTGGATGCCGCCTCCAAGGTGCTGAACGATGAGAACGCCACCCAAGCTGATGCGGATGCCGCAGTCAAGCAGCTGACCGAGGCCATCGCCGGACTTGAACTCAAGCCAGCACCGAAGCCGGACGACGACAAGACCGACCCCAAGCCGAATGCCAAGCCTGGAAACAAGCCGGTTTCTAAGTCTGAAGTCAGTGCCGCAATCAGCAGCACCGGCAGCAATGTCATCGGCATCGCCGTCGTAGGAATGATCGTCCTGCTGACGGGAGCCGCCATCATGCTGACGCGCCGCAACCGCGACTAGCGCTAGCAATTGCTCAAGTCCTCTTACGGATCGCACGAGGAATACCAACGTAACCTAAGCAATCCGTAAGAGGACTTTTCAATATCCAATCGTGAAAACAGGAATATTCATGAGCTTTTCGCACATCTCACATGCGTCGATGAAGACGCTGGTGGCAGGCATCGCAGCCGCAGCCACCTTATGCACGGGAGCAATCGCAACCATGCAGACAGCCAACGCGGCCGACGCAAGTACCGCGCCCAGCGTCGCCGGACACGCCTACAACGATCTGCCGGTCGGCAATCCCGACGTCACCGTCACACAAATCGACAACAGTGCGTTGCCGGCAACCCTTCGCAACCCCATCGGGCAGAACGAAGGAACCAATACCCCCAACGACCTGTCGCAAAACTACTATTCCGCAGACGCATCCACCCTTGAATACGATGGCAAACTCTTCGTATTCACAGGACACGACGAGGCCGAACCAACCTACGGGTCCTTCAATATGAAAGACTGGGGCGTCTACGTAACCGACAATCCGGAATCCGGCAAATGGACGCACTACAAGACCATCGCCAAAGCCGACCTGTTCGACTGGGCAACCGGCGACGGAGCCTACGCAGGACAAGTAGTAGTCGACGATGCTGGCACCGCAGACACGGCCGACGACTGGTTTTACTACTACGTTCCAGTCAAAGACAGGAACGCAGCCGCGGGAGCCGACCCGTTCTCCATCGGCGTGGCCAAATCAAAAAGCCCCCTCGGACCATGGGTCGACGCCATCGGAGCGCCGTTGCTGACTACCACGCAGACGCAAATCGAAACCATCGATCCCGCATTCTTCGTGGACAATGACGGTACCGGATATCTGCACTTCGGCACCTTCAACAGCGAACTCGCCGTAAAAATGCAGCGGGACGCCAACACTGGCCGCACCTCATATGTTGCCGTGGAAACCATGGACGGAACGGCGGACGGAGCGCCGAAAATCTACAATATGCGTGACGCCGACGCGCTCGCCAACATACCCGACTACGATGCCAGCAAAGACGTGCTTGGCAGCGACTATGCGAACCAAGTGAACGCGTCGCTGACCTTGGGCAACAACGGCGGCGCTTATGCCAACGGGCCCAAAGGCTTCTTTGAGGCGGCATGGGTGTTCCGTGAAGGAGACACCTACTACAACGTGTACGACGGTGGCAAACCCGGGTCGGGAGTGGCGACCTGCGTGGAATCCAACTATCAGGCGTGCGTGCAATACTCCACGTCGGCAAGCCCTCTTGGGCCGTGGACGTACCAAGGCGTAATCGTTGAATCGGGATCGTCCACCACCATGCATCCGTCGATTCAACGATTCGGCGGCAAATGGTGGGTCACCTACCACACTGGAGACAAGACTGGTGGTACTGACTTCCGCCGTGCAGTCTGCATCGATGAAGTGACGTGGAATGGCGGGCGCATAAACGCCGTTTCGCATCCGACCAAAGCCGAACGGTTGCAACCCTCACGCAACGTGGCCCCCTATGCGTCAGTGGATGCGACCTACACCGAAACACCCGCCTACAAGGGTTCCGTGAACGACGGGCGAGTGCTGGAAACTGCTGTAGTACCGCCGAACCATTGGACGAACTATCGAAAGATGCCACAAACACAATCCTCCGATTCACTGATCTACCAGTGGAATGGCGCTGTACGTGTGAATGGATCGAAAGTCTGGTTCGATACCGATGCGAACGCATTGCGTGCCCCTGCCTCATGGAAACTGCAATATCTTGACGCAGACGGTTCCTGGAAGGACGTGCCCAATTCCAGCGAATACGGCGTGGATACAGGCAAGAACGCGCCTAATGAAGTGACATTCGACGCAGTGACCACCACTGCGCTCAAACTTGACATGACCGCGCAAGCCGTTGACGGGGGCTATGCTTCCGTCGGCGTTCCTGAATGGGAAGTATATGCGCAACAGGGAGCAGTTGTGGCTGAACGGCCAGCCGACGTCTACGCCAAGACCGGAGACGCGCCGGAATTGTCGAACACGGTGAAAGTCGCGTACGGCTCGGAAACAGTGGAAACTCCGGTTTTGTGGCGCACGGTGTCTGCTTCTTCGTATGCGCAGGCGGGTGAGTTCACCGTGCAAGGTGTGGTTGCTGGCATTGAAACCAAGCAGCAGGCTGATGATCTGACAGCCGGCAACGTAGCCGTGACCGTACATGTTTCCGACGATTACGTAAAACCGGCTGATACCATTGCTCCTGCCGTGCGTGTGGCATTGGCTGGCACGGCTGGCAATGATGGTTGGCTGGTCACTTCACCGATCGCTCTTATTACGGCTTCCGACAATGCGGCTGCGCCGATCGCAAAACTCGAACTTGCGGTCGGGGATGGCGCATGGGTGACCGTCGGAACGAATGTGAACACTGCGGTACAGGCTGTGACTGGCGAGGGTATAGTGAGTGTGCGTGCGCGTGCCACTGATGCGGCCGGCAATGTGAGCGAAATCGCTGCTGCGGAAGCGCGTGTGGATGCTACGGCTCCTACGGTAACCGCCTCGGTAGATACGGTTTCCCGCACTATGACATTGACCGCCTCAGATGGTGCTGGATCCGGTGTGAAAACGGTGGAATACCGGGTTGGAAACGGCGAATGGCAGCAATATGAAGAAGGCGCGGCGATTACTGCTTCTTCGTCGAAGCGCGAAACGGTGAGCTATCGGGCTTCGGACATTGCTGGCAATATGTCGGCTGCGGGCGTCAAAGATATTCCATCCGATACGTCGGTGCCGTTGGCCGGCTATATCGAGCAAGATGCCGTTGCTACTGACGTGGACAAAAAAGCGTCTTCTTGGACAGCTGGTGTTGCCGCGCTTAACGACGGCAAAACCATTCCGGGCGATTGCACGGTTGATAACGCCTGCATTTGGGGTACGTGGCCGAATACCGGTGAAATGAAGCTCGACTACGAATGGGATCGCGAAGTCACCATCGATTCCAGCCGTGTGCAATTCACCTCCGATGGAGGGGGCTTGGGAATGCCGGCGTCGTGGAAACTGCAGTATTGGGATGCTGGAACGAATGCGTTTGTGGATATTCCCGATGCCACATATACATTGGTCACCAATGCTCCCGGCGCTTACGGTACCGATAACGGCGGATGGAGCGAGGCAACCTGGACTGACGCGGTGAAGACCACTAAGCTGCGCATGGTGATTCAATCCGGCAGTGCATCGCCGGCTGCCGCCGAATGGCAGGTTCATGCACCTGAACCGACTCCGGACCCGACCCCCGATCCGACGCCTGAGCCCGAGCCGGAACCAACGCCAACTCCAAAGCCGACTCCGGATATCGATAACAACGGCAAGCAGGACGGTAATAATGCCGAGCCTTCTGCGAAACCGCAATCATCGCAGCAATCTCAGTCTCAACGTAAGAAGAAGCTAAGCTCTACAGGCGTCGCTACTACGGCAATCGTCATTGCCATGACGGTGCTGGCCACGGCGGGGTGCTGCATCTTCGTGGCCAAGCGGGGCAAGCTGCGTAACTGAATCCAATATAAAAGTGGTAAGTTCTCAGCCTCGGCCTCTGGACTGAATATGTGTGCTTGACGCACTCAAGGTACCGCTACGCGGTCTTCGCGGCAAGCCGCTCACTTCGCCTGAGGAAAGCCCATTGGGCTTTCCTCTTCACGGCTCAGTGGCCAAGCCTACGATCAAGCACACGTATTCAGCCGCCGACCTTTGGGGTCCGACCCCTACGTTTGTGTGAACTCGGACGTCATCGGACCCCATTTTGCTCATAACTCGCCTATGTATGGCAGATTTGCGGGTCTGTCAGGAAGCATCTCGCCTATATATGGCAGAAGACTTCGCTAAAAAGCCATATAGGGGGTATGAAAACGCATGTTTTCTGACTCCAGTCTGCCATATATAAGTGAGATGCCTCGTGACGAGACTCAAAATCTGCCATATATAGTCGAGATATGGCTCGGCTGTTGGTGGCTTGAGACGGCGACATACGATCGCGGATCGCGTAGGTGGTCGCCGTTTTTGTGATTTATGGGCTAATCTCAGAAGAGACAGATTCGATGGCCGCGAACGGTGAGAACCAACGCGAGAGAATGCGCGAGCGGCCGCGTAAGGGAGGAAAGCCCATGTCCAAATCATTCGTCAACAAGGCGCTGCTCGGCGGCGCAGTCGCTGCAGGCGCCGCAGTGTGGGCGATCGCGCCGCGTACCTTCTCCGACAAGCGCCGCAACTATGTGCCGTCCATTCCCGACGTGTGGTACGCGCATCGTGGCCTGCATGACGCGGGTTCCGGTCTGACTGCGCAGTATGCCAACGAGAGCGGCGAGTATGTGGCGCTGGCACGTCGCATGGCCATGAAGGCCGGCTATGGCAGTCCCAGCGTGACTGGTGCGATCGCTCCGGAGAACTCGCTTGCGGCATTCGCAGCGGCTTGCGAAGCCGGCTATGGCATCGAGCTTGACCTGCAGATGACCGCCGACGGCGAAATCGTGGTGGTGCATGACGGCGATCTGATGCGTGTCGCCGGAGATCCACGCCGTATCGCCGATCTCACGTACGATGAGCTGACCCGCATCCCGCTGTTCCCGACCGACGCCCCCGGTGCCGCTGTGGCAGCGCCGTTGCCGGGTTCGCTTGAGAATCCGCCGCTGGTCACCACACCTGATAGCGCTCCGGAAGGGTATTTCCAGCATGTGCCACTGTTCGCCGACGTGCTCAAGGTAGTGGCGGGTCGTGTGCCGCTGATCGTCGAATACAAGTTCGACGACAATTCCAAGTGGGGTTCGCGCGATGTCGAGCTCATGGAAAAGGGCGACGCGCTGCTGCAGGCCTATTCCGGCGCGTATGTGATCGAATCGTTCAATCCGGCCGCCGTCAACTGGTATAAGGAGAACCGTCCGGAAGTGTGCCGTGGTCAGCTTTCCTGGTGGCCGCAGGGGGAGGAGAAGCCGTCTGATCCTGCTGCGCTCGCCAAGGAATATGCGGCCGGTGCGTTGATTTTCGACTGGATTTCCCGCCCTGATTTCGTCGCCTACGATTGGCATGGCGGCAACAGTCCGCAGGTGCGTCTGGCTCGTTTCATGGGTGCCGTTCCTGTGTCGTGGACGGTGCGTAGCCGCGACGAGCTTGCGCAGTGCGATGACTGGTTCGACCATCATATTTTCGAGGCGTTCGTCCCCGACGAGCAGTAGAGGTTTTTACATATGATTTCGGCCTGCCGCCGCATGATTTGCGTTGTGGCAGGCCGTTTTTATTCGATTTACTTGATTGACTGATTGGGTTGATTCGGTTGAGCTCTGATTCGGTCAGTCGATCACGCCATATAGACGGTCGCCGGCGTCGCCCAAGCCTGGCACGATGTAGCACTTGTCGTTGAGCTTCTCGTCGACGGCGCACAGCACCAGCTTGAACTTAATGGATGGGTCGAGGTTCTCCTCAACGAACTTCAGGCCTTCCGGAGCGCCCAGAATGCACACGGCGGTAACATCCTTTGCGCCACGCTCGGCCAGGTAATGTGTTGCTGCGACCAGTGTGCCGCCGGTGGCGAGCATCGGGTCGATCAGGAAGCATTGACGGCCGCTCAGATCGTCGGGCAGACGGTTCGCATACGTGATCTGCTGGGTTGGGTTCTCCTCGTCGCGCTTCATGCCGAGGAATCCGACCTCAGCGGACGGGATCATCTTGGTCATGCCGTCAAGCATGCCCAGGCCAGCGCGCAGCACAGGCACAATGATCGGCGCCGGGGAAGCGATGTGCTTGCCTACCATCGGAGCGACGGGGGTCTCGATCGGCTTGTCCACGACTTCGACGTCGCGGGTGGCCTCGTAGGCCTCAAGCATCACGAGTTCGGAAACGAGCTCGCGGAACGTGGAGGACGGGGTGTTCTTGTCGCGAAGAACGGTGAGCTTGTGGTCCACCAGCGGGTGGTTCAAAACATGAATATCCATGTCTTCTAAGCGTAGTCCATAATTGCGAGGAAAAGCGCGGGAACTGGGAAAGGAGCCAAGAAAGAAACTGAAAATCGTATGAAAAAAGCAACGAAACTTAAGAAGAGGGAAAGCGCCGAACCACGAAAGCGCCTGTCGGCGCAAAGGCCGCTCGCAGCGGCAAAAAATGGAGCCCGGGGCTATGCATGGCCCGACGCGGATTCCTATTCTACAGATGCTGCAGACCGTACGTTACGTCGTGTCGCGAATTGATGGTGCGAGCGCCGTAAAACACTTCCGGTAGCGGTACAGAGGTGGGTGCAGAGGCAGGTGCAGGGGACAGGCACGGAACGCGTTACTCCAGTTTTCCGCGACGCCACAGATTCGCCCCATGGCGAAAATCCTTGGCCGTGACGAACAGATTGCCGGCCGTGTGCATCAAACGGGACGATTTCGTACGTACCTGCTTTTCCATGGCGGAAATGCCGGAATCGCTGCTATCGGAACCTTCCGCAGCTTTCAATCGTGCGATCATATTGCGTGCCTCGATGCGCAATCCCAACGCAACCACGTCGGTGAACGCGGCCGCACGTTCCAGCGCAACCGCAAAATCGCCGGTGAACGCGCCTGCGAGAATCGAATCGGCAATATGCGCAATGTCATCTTCCGTGGGCGCCTGATCGACGCCGGCAATCGCCGAGGCGGTAGTGGCAACCGGCTCTCCAGCGCGCCACAACCGTGCGATCGACTCGCGATTCTTCCGCATCCACGTGCGCAGCAGATACAGCCGCCACAGAATGCCCGGCAGCGAATCCGGCTCGGCGCTGCTCCACAGTTCGGCGATCACGTCAACGCCCTCGCGGTCCACCAGCGTGAGCACGCGCTCCACCAGTTCGGCATCCTGCGTATGATGCACGCGGTCCAACAGTGCGGCCGCCGAAGCGTGGCTCATCTCGTTGATTTGCGCCGGATCGGCACCTCCCGCGATATTGTCGGCCATCATCTGGTCGAGTTGCCCCGGGCGGGCCGGACGCGGCGATCCGGTGTTGGTGAAACCGGCGGAACGGCTTGGTACAACCGATCCGGAACCGTAATGCATGCTAGTAGACAATGGGCGAAACCTTTTGAATATCGATAATGCTGGGACCTTGCGGCGTATCGATTATAAACAGCGCTACGGCGGTGCCGGTAGGCATGAACGGCGTTTTGGCGATGAGCTGCTTGGAGAGCGCTTTGCGGGCGCATAGTCCGCGCAAGTGATCGAACATGCCTCCGATAACCGGTCGGTGCATGCAGATCGCCGTGGTTTCGCGGGTCTCGAGCGTGAGCTGGATCTGCTTGAGGAACGCCAGCCATGCGATGGTCGGGTGCTCGGCGAAGGCGTCTTCGGTGAGCGCGTCGATGTGTTCCATCGGGCGTTCGGTCTGCCAGCTAAGCACCTGCAGTGTTTCCTGGCAGCGCAGCCATGGTGAGGTTGCGAGGCGGGTTGGGTTGTAGCAGGCGAGTTCGCGGTTGAGTGCGAATGCCGCGGCCGCGCCTTTCGGAGTGATCGGCCGGTTCGCGTCGGTGCCTTTCCAGGATTTGCGCGATTCGGCTTTGGCGTGACGCACGATCATCAGATTCTGCGCGGTCGCGGCACCCTCCTGTACGCGGTCCACAAAAATGGCGAGGGTGTCTTTATCGGTGGAATGCGTGAGGATTTTACGTGCTTCACGCACGGAAACCCACACGATATCGTTGATTTCGCCTACATCCGCGCGATGCACGGGGCCGAATGCGTCAAGCAGATGTTCCGCATCATCTCCGGAAATCGGTTGCGCCATCCAATACAACGTGTGCTTGGTGTCGACGGCGCGATCGTGTGAATGCCGGGTTTTCTTGCCTTCTTCGGACAGTGGATATTCGACTTCGCACAGATACGGGCCGAGTGCGATGGAAACGCCTGTCTCCTCGCCGATTTCTCGCACTGCGGCATGACGATGCGATTCGCCCTGCTCGAGTTTGCCTTTCGGCCAGCTCCAGTCATCGTACTTTGGTCGATGCACGATGCACACTTCAATGCTGTTGAGTTGTTCCTTTGGAGTTTTCTGCGCTGCGATTGCTGGATTTTCCGCGATTTCGCTACCGGTTTTCCACCGCCATACAATGCCCCCGGCGGCTTCTACGACACGTCTCATGCTCTCGCTCATATCTTTCATTGTAAGTGGTTGGGCACGGGTTTCCCCATGATTGCGCGACGGCAATCGTGCCATCCGAGTTTTCCTGCGTTTTCCCACGATGGTGATCGCGTATGCCGCAACATAGGAAATGGCCGATTCTGCAACAGCAGAATCGGCCATTTCCTACGGTTTAGTGCCTTGCCGGTCGGCGCGTATGCTTCTTGATGAGATATTCCTGGGAATCGACCAGCGGGCGACCCTCCTCATCCTTCGCATGACGCACGTAGGTTCCGTCGGCTGCCATATGCCACGAGGTGGTGGAATCGGCCATTTGCAGATCCACGTACTTGATCAGCTCGTCGATCTGCTCCGGAGCGGTGATGCGTACCAGCGCTTCGACTCGACGGTCGAGATTGCGGTGCATCAGATCGGCGGAACCGATCCACACTTCCGGACCTGCGGCCGGACCTTCACCGATCTGCGGGCCATCGGAGTTCGCGAATGCGTAGATACGGCTGTGCTCGAGGAAACGACCCAGAATGGAACGCACGCGAATGTTCTCGGAAAGTCCTGGAACACCCGGCTTGAGCGCGCAGATGCCGCGTTCCACGATGTCGATCTTCACGCCGGCCTGGCTTGCACGGTATAGCGCGTCGATGGTCTTCTCGTCCACGATGGAGTTGACCTTGATCTTAATCCATGCTTCCTTGCCTGCGCGTGCCGCATCCTCTTCGCGGCGGATGCGCTGAATCAGACCGGAACGTACGGTACGCGGCGCTACCAGCAGACGGTGGAAGCTCGACTTCGGCGCATAACCGGACAGCTGGTTGAACAGGCGGGTCATATCCTGGCCGACCACCGGATCGCAGGTCAGCAGGCCGAGATCGGTGTAGATGCGGGCGGTCTTCGGATTGTAGTTACCGGTGCCCACATGGCAGTAGCGGCGCAGGCCGTCGGCTTCCTGACGCACCACAAGGCTCAGCTTGCAGTGAGTCTTCAGGCCCACGATGCCGTACACCACGTGCACGCCGGCGCGTTCCAGCTTGCGTGCCCATGCGATGTTGGCGTCTTCGTCGAAGCGTGCCTTGATTTCGACCAGTGCCAGCACCTGCTTGCCCGCATGCGCCGCGTCGATGAGCGCGTCGATGATCGGGGAGTTGCTGGACGTACGGTACAACGTCTGCTTGATGGCGAGCACCTTCGGATCCGCCGCAGCCTGCGCTAGGAACGCCTGAACGGAGGTAGAGAACGAATCGTACGGGTGATGCAGGAGGATATCGCGTTCGCGAATCGCTGCAAAAATGTCTTGCGCGCGGGACGACTCCACCTCGGCAATCTGACGATTGGTGGTCGGCACGAACGAACGGTACTTCAAGTCCGGACGGTCGATGCCGCCAAGTTCGAAGAGCACGGTCGCATCGAGCGGTGCCGGCAGGCGGTACACCTCATCGGCGCTGACGCGCAGCTGGTCGGCGAGCAGCTGGGAAAGGAACGGGCTGGTCTCGTCGGAAATCTCAAGACGGATCGGCGGTCCGAAACGACGGCGCAGCAGCTCCTTCTCCATGGCGTTGAGCAGGTTCTCTGCATCATCCTCTTCCACGTCGATATCCTCGTTACGGGTAACGCGGAAGGATCGCGCTTCCTTGATGATCATGCCCGGGAACAGGGATTCCAGGTGCGCGATGATCAGGTTCTCCATGGTGATGAAGCCGTAGCGCACGTTGGTGGCATCGTCGTCGGTCATGTCGTCGACGGGCACGAGACGGTTCAGGTTTCCAGGAATCTTCACGCGAGCGAAGTGGGACTTGCCGGAAGCCGGGTTCTCCACCAGCACGGCGAGGTTGATGGAACCGCCGGAAATGTACGGGAACGGGTGGGCCGGGTCCACGGCGAGCGGCGTCAGAACAGGGAACACCTGCTGACGGTAGTAGCGAGACAGGCGCTCCTGTTCGGCTGCGGTGAGCTTGTCCCAGCTCAGCAGCACGATCTGTTCCTTCGCCAGGTCGGGAAGAATGTGATCGATCATGTAGTGCGCGTGCTCGTCCTGCAGGCGGTGCGCCTGCTCGCTGATGGCGCGCAGCTGCTGCCTTGGGCTCAATCCGGAGGCGGCCGTCACGGCGATGCCGGTGTCGATGCGGCGCTTCAGACCTGCGACGCGAACCATGAAGAACTCGTCGAGGTTGTTCGCGAAGATCGCGGCGAAGCTTGCGCGTTCGATGATCGGCAGATCTTCGTCTTGGGCAAGTTCGAGAACTCGCTTGTTGAACTTCAGCCAGCTCAACTCGCGGTCGAAGAAGCGGTCGTTCGGCAACGGCTCTTCGCCGGCCTGAAGCTCACGCTTGTCGTTTTTATCGGTCTCGGCGATATGCTCAGCTATCTGGCTGCGCAAGATCGCCTTCGAGGGTGCGTCAAAAATCTGTGCCATACTTTCCTACTTTATCCTTAAGTAGCTGGAAATGCTGTAAAAAGCCGGCAAAATTTAGCTGGAGTTAACATTCGTTCGCTCATTGTGCAAATTAGGGTGTCGACACGCCGTGTTTTTGTCGCAAACGCACGCAAACGAACAAACACGCCTTGCGTTTCGCACACGATGGAGCATTTTTATGATTCTTGCGATCGTAAAGCAACAGTTGCGACAAATACGGAACATCAGCCGGTTTCGGTTTGCGATTGCCGGATTGCTGAGCATAATTACGAAGTACAAGAACAACTTAAAGAGCAGAGCCCACAAAGAGTGTATGGCCAAGATAGGTCGTTACGTTGAACGGGCATTGGATAGACTTACCGTTACGACGATGTTGTTGTGCAGAGATTCTGCCCTTAAGGTTCTTGCAAGGAAGGCCCGCTCGGCGGGCCTTCCTTTTTGTTTGCCTGTTCTCAGGGAGTTTTTCGGGAAAACGACGGACGCCGATTATCGTCGTTGTGTGGATAACGGTGCATAACACGCCGGGGTTGTGGATAACTCGCGTCCTCCGACCACAGGGCCGGTTCAGCTTGCAATGGTGCTCGCCGAAGCTTTTCAATCGACGGTATGAGTAATGCAACGTCTTTTTCGAATGTTCCTCCGGTGCCGCTGCCGTCGGGCGGGCTGTTGCCGGTCGCCGGCGCGATCGCGCCGCAAGCGTCACCGCCGACACAACGCAGAACCGTCTCTGCGCAACGGTTCTATACGCCGCCGGGATCGAATCGCGGTGGAACGCAACTGGTTGGCGCTGTGCCTGGAACGTATGGCATGGTTGCGCAATGCGGTCGCGCATCGGTGGAGGAACCCTGCGATATGGGCAATGTGGTGGTTATCGACTCCGTGGTGGCAGGAGTGGGCACGAGCACTCTGGCCGCCTTACTGGCCCGCGAGCTGAGCGAACGCGGCCTCAAATGTGTGCTCGTCGACGCCGATCTGCAAGGAGGTGGGCTGGATGTGCTTCTTGGCGTGGAAAACGAGGACGGCTCACGCTTCGGGGAAATCAGCGCTCCGCTTGGCAATATCGACGGCAAAGCGCTACTGCGGGAGCTGCCAATCTGGGATGGTGTGCCATTGCTGGCATGCGATCCTTGGAAAACCGAAAATCCGCAATCGTGGGAAGTGCAAGCGTGCATTCATGCGCTATCGCAGGTGCGAAGCGTGGTCATCGTCGATATGGGGCAATGGAACGGACTGCAGGATTTGACGGAACTGCGCAAGGCCATCCGCATTACCGTGGTCGAACTGACGGTACTTGGTCTTGCGCGGGCCAAAGCGAATCTGCGGGCGCATTACGGTTCGATCGGAGAACACGATGCCGCAACGCAGGAACGGGAGTTTCTCGTAGGCGTGCAACCGCGCGGAACCGTACGCGACCATGGCACGACGGCAATCGAGGAAGCGGCGGAATACCTCGACTGCGATATCACCGCGGTCATCAAACCGGATGCCAAGCTTTGCAGCGAACTCTTGGAAGGGCTTGGACTGCGCAAACCCAATCGTACGAACGCGAAAGCCATCGCAACGTTGGCGGATCTCATTCAGGAAGCGTTGGGAGAAAAGAGCATCAGTCATGGAACTCGGGCCACTTAGCGACATCGCATCCGAGCCGGGCGTCACCGACATCGCGGTAACCTGCGACGGAACGGTGTGGGTGGATCGCGGCCAAGGTATGCGGCCACATGCATTGCGCGTGCCATTCAGCGGTCCCCAAGCCATCCGCGATTTCGCCGTGCGGCTGTGCTCGCAGCTTGGCAGAAGGCTCGACGACGCCTGCCCGATAGCCGACGCCTCCACCGTGGAAGGCGTGCGCGTGCACGCGGTTATCGCACCGCTCGTTCCTCAAGGCGCCGCCATCAGCATACGATTGCCGGACGTTGTTGCGCCCAGTCTGGAATCTTTGGCGGAAAACGGCATGTTTCCAAGCGGATGGATGCCTTTGCTGGAAGGATTCGTGGAACGAAGGGCCAGCGTGCTCGTGACCGGCGGAACCGGAGCAGGCAAAACCACGCTGCTCAAAGCAATGCTTATGCGATGCGCGCCGGGGGAGCGCGTCATCACCGTGGAGGAGGTGCGCGAACTTGGCATGCTCAACCATGCCAACCACGTGTCGCTGGTGACGCGCGGCGCCAACATGGAAGGCAAAGGCGCCATAGGGCTGTCGCAGCTGATATGCGCGACGTTGCGTATGCGGCCGGACCGCATTGTGGTGGGCGAATGCAGGGGCGGCGAAATCGTGGATCTGCTGCGCGCGCTGAATTCCGGGCATCGCGGAGGCATGACCACCTTGCATGCCAATCAGGTGACGGCGGTTCCCTCACGCTTGGTGGCCTTGGGATTGCTCTCCGGGCTGAATCCGCAAGCCACCGCGGCGCTCGCGCAAGACGCGTTCGACGTAGTGCTGCATGTGGGCCGAGTGGGAGGCAGGCGGCGCATCGCGCAAATAGGACGGCTTGAATTCGCAGAGGGAAAACTGCGGGGAAACCTATTGGCCGGGTGGAACGGCAACCAAATGCGGGCTTCGCAACAGTGGCCTGATTTCGTGCGCGTATGGAGTCGTTGAATCGAGGTGGGCAGATGGAAAGCCTCAGCATTATTTGCGCGGTACTGTGCGGACTGGCCGTATGGCTGTGGCCTCGCCGAAACGTATGCGATGTGGGCGAACGGGCGGGAAACGTAGTGGGGCGCGCAGGCGAAAGCCTTGATGAAAAACCTGATGGAGGATTCGATGGGCGGTCTGACGGAATCGAAGAGGCGAACATGCCGTCGAAACCATTGCCCGCCATCGGATGTGTGGCGTGCGTGGCTTCCCTCCGCGCATCCGTGCGCAGCGGAGCCACATTGGTGCAGGCGTTCGAAGAATTGGGTGGAACGCCGTTCGCCACACCCGAACTTACCAGGCTTCGCATAACCATGGTGATCCGCAGCCGATGCCCGCCCAAAGAGCAATGCGGCCAAGTCGAACGGCTGAGCGGCGAGTTGCATGCGGCCTGCCGGTTAAGTCTGACGCTCGGATGCGAAACCGGCCGATGCCTGCAAGCGGTGGCTGAATCGTTGAAACGGCAACGATTATTGGATGATCTGCGTGCCAACGCGTTCGCCATGCCCAAAGCGACGGTGAAACTTCTGATGGCGCTGCCGCAGCTCACCGTACTTTTAGGGGAAGGCATGGGAGCGCATCCGTTGACCTTCCTCTTTTCAGGGGTCAGGGGTTGGGCATGCCTTGGATTCGCTTGTGTCTGCTACGGGTTCGGACTCGTATGGATACGCGCGTTGATGAGGCAAGACGATATGGACGGCAAGACGGCATGAATGGTATGACGATATGAAAGGAATTATGTAATGACTGGCATATGGACGCTGATGGCGGCGGTGTGCGCGGCTGAGGCGATGTGGCTGAAGCAGTGGAGGCCGGTCCGTGTGCCAGCCGACCTTGCGCCCGCCGGACGAGTGCGGGAACTTCCGCTGCCGCTGGTATTGGAGATGCTCAGCGTCGCCATACGGCAGGGATCCTCCATTCCACGCGCGCTGATTGCCGTGGGCGATATCGCTGCGGGAGATTTCGGTGCGGGACTGCGGTCGGCCGGGGAACAGTTGAATAGGGGAATTCCTTGGAATGACGCATGGCCGGATGATGGCGATCTTGCGGTAGTACGCGATGCGTTCGCCTCCTCATGGCACAGTGGCGCCTCTCCAGTGGAACGTTTGGAAACAGCCGTCGAACAATTGGATTGGGATGAGCGCTCGCAGATCGAACAGGCTGCAGCGAAATTGTCGGTTCGTTTGTTGCTACCGACCGGATTGTGTTTTCTTCCCGCATTTGTTGCGGTGGGGATTATTCCGTCCGTCATGTCGTTTGTGCAATGACGGCGTGTGCGCAACGACAACGGAAAAGCGGGGAATGTTGGGAGACGATAATTCACGGAGTTTTGTGGATAAATGTGGATGACACGCCGTGGTTGTGGATAACCCACGTCCTCCGACCACAACCCTGAAAAAACGTTCCGACGGGCACGATGATGCGCAACACTGGGTGCACTCGGCCATCTGGCCGAGGTTGTTCGAACGAAAGGAACGCCATGAACAACGAAACGCCAATCAACGTCGATGGCTCGCCAGGCCTGATGAGCAAGGCAGGGCAGCTGCTGCATGCCATGCGTGAACGGGCCGGCAAAGCGGTATGCCTGCTGGACGCGCGTATGCGCACGCTGACCGTCGAACCGGAGGAAGGCGCTGCCACTGCCGAATATGCGGTGGTTTTGGTTGCCGCCACCGGATTCGCCGCCGTTTTGGTGGGCATCATGAAATCCGATGCCATCAAAACGCTGCTGACCAACATCATCAAGAAAGCGCTGAGCGTCGGGTGATTCATGCTGAGGCAATGGTGGAAACGCCATACCGATGATGCCGATGAGGGAGCGGCCACCGCGGAATTCGCGGTGGTGCTCCCCTGCGTGGCGGCGGTGGCGATTTTGGTGTTGTGCTTGGGGCGTGCGTCCGTGGTGTCTATGAATTGCCAGGATGCGGCGGCGGCCGGTGCCAGGGCTTTCGCGGTTGATGATACGGGCGGCGAATCGAAGGCGAGGACCGCGGTCATGGCGGCTGCGGGAGGTTCGGCGACGGTACGGTTCGAGCGTGGGGCGGACTTCGTCACCGTCACGGTGCAATGCCCTGTGGTGCCGGATCCGACCGGTGTGCTGCCCACTCGAGTTACCGGTAAGGCGACCCGCTACTTCTAGCGTTGCTCCGAAGCGTGCTGGTCTCTGCGCAGTGAGATGCGGGATTGTTGGTTGTGGCCTGTGCATGGAGGTCTGTGAGGTTTGGAGCTTGCGACATACGACGTGTGAAACATGTTGTGAAACACTATTGGCAACCATTTGATGGATGCGGGTCGGAAAGGAATGGATAATGTGAAACGCCTTGTGAAACATTGGTTTGCTTGGATTCGCGGGTCCGATGAGGGTTCGGGGACCATATCCGGTGTGGCTTTGATCGCAGTGGCCGCCATCATGCTGGGCGCGGCCGCGTCGGCGGGCAATCTGCTGCTGTGCTTGCATCGCGCGCAGAATGCGGCCGACCTGGCGTCGGTAGCGGCGGCCAATGCGTTGTATTCGGGATCGTCCGATCCTTGTTCCGTGGCGGAACGCACTATATCCGGCAATAATGCGACGATCGGATCCTGCACGATAGAAGGTGAGGATGTGCTGGTCGAAGCGCAGGTCGGTACGCAAATGCCATTCGTATCGCATGTCGGCAAACAGTCACGGGCGGGGCCGATTGTCTGCGAATAAGCGTGGTGCGGAACGGTACATTGTGCGGGAAATCGCGCTTCGTAAAAAGGGATCTTTCTACGTAAAGGAACATTCGTTCCACAAAACACGGCCATTTGTATGGAAAGCCGTTCGCATGTGGCGTGTGGAGCGAATCGCGGTTATCGTACTGAAGTATGAGCGAAACGTCATGTGTGAATGCGACCGTTGCCGTTGTCGGCAATCCGACGTCAAACAAAGGCAAGGGTGCCGAGGTCGGCAAGCAGGTGGTTGAGCTGCTGCAAGAGGCCGGGCGCAAGCATGGCTTCAACGTGATCGACGTGACCGGCGAGAGCTTCGACGATTCCTTGGCGAATGCCAGGAATCGCAGGAACGAATACGACTACCTGGTGGCGGTCGGCGGCGACGGCATGATTGCGCTTGGAGCCAATGCCGTGGGCTGTTCCGGTAAACCGTTGGGCATTGTGGCGACGGGTTCCGGCAATGATTTCGCCCGCGGTCTTGAGCTGCCGGTCAATCGCGTGGAAACCGCTGTCGACGGCATCGTCGGCGCGATTGTGCGCGGCACGCATATTGACGTTGATATGGGTTTGGCCACGTCGTTGCAGGGCGGGTATGCCGTCGATTCCAGTACCGGCGATGATCTGGTCGGCGATTCGGACGTGCCATTGCGTCCGGCGGTCAACCGCTTCTACGCGGGCATGCTGTCGTGTGGTTTGGATGCGAGTATCAACGACCGTGCCAACCATTCCCGCTTGCCCAACGGTTCGGTGCGCTATTTCGTGGCGGCGATTGTGGAATTGACGCATATGAAGCGGTACGGATACCACATCAAAGCCACGTTGGCCGATGGAACGGTGGAAGAAAGAGACATTATTTCACCGTTGCTTACGGTGGCCAATTCACGGCATATTGGCGGTGGCATTGAGATTTCGCCATATTCACGATTCTCGGATGGGCTGCTTGACCTGGTATGGCTCGACCACGTGCCCAATGTCGCCGAATGCGTGGATGCGGTGTCTCACGCGTATAGCGGCAAGATCCTCGGGTGCAAGGTGTTTGGGTGGAAGCGTGTGCGCGATATCGAAATCACCCGCGCGCAAGAGGGTGATGAGCCGCCGGTCTTGATGGCGGACGGTGAATATGTTGGTCGCCTGCCTGTCAAGGTCGTAGTTCAAGACCGTGCGTTGCGTGTGCTGGTGCCGCCGGCCGTGGCGGAAAGCCAAGCTGCCAACACCGAAGAGAAAGTGCTGGAAGCCATCAAGCGTGATCACCGTGATCCTGTCACCGGCAAAACCGACACCTACTACGCGAGGCGCTCGCGGTAGTGCGTGCACATGCCGGTCAAACCGCAACATTGCATATCGAAGATGGCATGTATGCAACTGATTGCGTGATCGGCAATCGTAAGCAATCGCAAATAATTTCGCGATAATAACGAAAAATCCAGTACCCGCAAGATCTTTATCTTACGAATACCGGATTTTCTGTAACTAGCGAACGCCGTAACTATCGAATGCGGATTGCGATCAGGCGGCGACTTCCTGGCGGGCGAGAGCCTGCTCGTAGTCGCGGGTGCCCTTGAAGACTTCCTGCAGCCACGGGTTGACGTGCTGCTTCTTCGCGCGGTACATGATGTAGCCGAGTGCGAGCACGTTGGCCACGAGCGCGATGATCGACACGGTCAGGTTCACGTTCGGATTGTTCACCGACTGCACGGCGAACTTGGACTCATCCTGGAACATGGGGAACACCTGCGCGAACATGCACCAGATGGCCAGCGTGTTGGCGCGGTTCTGAATCCAGCCGCCCTTGTTCCAGAAGAAGTTCGCCACGGTCGGGGCGAGCAGCAGCGCGAGGCCGCAATACCAGGAGTGGGTCGGCAGGCAGTTGTAGGTGTAGCAGAAGTTCCAAATATCGTATGCGACGATGAATACCCAAGTCATGTCAGGCCACAGCATGTCCTGCTTCTTCTTTGACACGTAAATGCCGAACCAGCCGGTCATGCAGGCGATGTTGATCAGGCCGGCAACGCCGTTGAACACATTGTGCCAGCCGCCATACAGCGTCACGCCTTCGGTGGAAACCCATGTGGTGCCCCAAGCGCGAATGGCCGATTCGAAGTCGGAGGCCACGGCGATAAGAATGTTGATGGCCACGATCACGAACGGGAAGCACTTGAACCATTCGGATTTGCCGATCTTGCCCCACTTGTATTTGAGTGCCATGAAGCCGATGCAGCCTGCGGTGGCCGCATATAGCTTGGCATAGTGGAACCAGCTGGTCATATGCACGTAGGTCGGATTGCTGAGCGCCCATTCGGCACCCATCGCGGCGGCCACGTAAATGGTGATGAAGTAGATGGTCAGAATGGCCGGCACGATCAGGAACGCGATCACGCCACCGGTCTTGGTGCGACGGGCCAGCTCATTGGCGCCGATCAGGCAGCAGAATACGAGGATCCATCCGATCCACTGGTATATGGCGGTGTCGCCATAGACTTGGAACAACATCGCTCTTCCTTTCTCTCAACACGTATGCGCGCGGGGTGAGCTGCGTTTACATGTATTCGTTCAGATGCAGCGTCTGTGCCGCGACCTGTCTGATGACGGTGTCTTCAATGTCGGGATGCAGTCTGATCAGCGAAATCAGGCCAACGATGAGCGTATAGAACGTCTCATGCTCGTTGGTGATGGGCATGCCATGCAATTTCTCGAAATCGCGCACTGTCGAATTGCAGATGTATTCCGCAATGCGATCGGCCACGCGGTCGATGAATTTGATGTACAGTCCCGCGTTGCCGTCTTCGATCATGCGTTGGCTGAACGGGCCCTCATCGGCGATGAGGGAACGGGTCAGTCGCACCACGTCATCGAGCGCTTTCGAGATGTTGCCGACTTCTCGATTGGCGTTCCACTCCTCCAATTGCGAGATGACTTCGTCGATGACGTCGTCGAGCACGGCGTCCGCAACTTGGTCTTTGTCTTGGAAATAGTGGTAGAAGAGAGATCTGGTCATGCCTACGCGACCTGCGATATCGCTGATCGTGATTTTCGAAAAGCCCTTTTCCAGGCAGATTGCGCGGGCTGCATGCACGATTTGCGCGCGGCGTGCATCTCCGACTGTTGTTGCGGAGGCGTTGTGCTGTCCGTCCATGGCTTTCTCTCCTTCGTTCGAGTGGCGTCTCTCACCTGCGCGACACGTTGACACTCTGTCAATTTCTTGACTGCCCTCAGTCTAAACCGTACATTGACACAATGTCAATTTCGTAGTGTCGCTGTCGTCACTCCCAGCTTAAACGTTGCCGCGGCGCTTGTCTTTGGGGACACGCGCTTCACCGTTACGGGCAGGCTGTGCGGCCGGTCTTTGAGAAAAAACGTGTCGTAATTAATCGGTAGCCTAGTGACACCACAGCGGAAGGAATTGCGATGGCACTGGCACTCTATAGAAGGTATCGTCCCGACACGTTCGACGGCGTGATCGGGCAGGATCAGGTCACGATTCCGCTGATGCGAGCGCTTGATGAGAACAAACTTACGCACGCTTACCTGTTTTCCGGTCCGCGCGGCTGCGGCAAAACCAGTTCCGCACGCATTCTCGCGCGTTGCGTCAACTGCGCGAAAGGCCCGACCTCGCACCCGTGCGGCGAATGCGAAAGCTGCAAGGACCTCGCCACAGGCGGCCCCGGTTCCATCGACGTGGTGGAAATCGACGCCGCTTCGCACAACGGTGTGGACGATGCCCGCGAACTGCGCGAACGTGCCGGATTCGCCCCCGCCCGCGACCGCTACAAGATTTTCATTCTCGACGAAGCCCACATGGTCACGCCGCAAGGCTTCAACGCGCTGCTGAAAATCGTGGAGGAGCCGCCGGAGCATGTGATGTTCATCTTCGCCACCACCGAGCCAGACAAGGTGATCGGCACCATCCGTTCGCGCACCCACCATTACCCGTTCCGCCTAGTGCCGCAGGAGGTTATGGGCCCGTACCTCGAGCAGATCTGCGAAGACGAGCATATCGAAGCCGAGCCGGGCGTGCTGCGCCTTGCCATGCGTGCCGGCGGCGGTTCCGTGCGAGACACCCTTTCCGTGCTTGACCAGCTCATGGTCGGTGCGGTCGATGGCAGCATCGCATACGACTCCGCGGTTGCGCTGCTTGGCTTCACGCCTGACGCTCTGATCGGCGAGGCCGTCGACGCCGTTGCCGACAAAAATGGCGAAGCACTGTATGGCGTGATTCAGAAGGTCGTGGTCGGTGGTTTCGATCCCCGTCGATTTGTTGAGGATTTGCTTGCCCGCGTACGCGATTTGCTGGTGCTCACGTTGGGCGGAGAGCGTGCGGAAAGCGTGCTTTCCGACGATGCGGCCGCCGAGAACATGGATGATTTGCGTCGTCAGGCTTCCGCTTTGGGATTGTCTGCGCTGACGCAGATGGCTGACACGATCAATGCGACGCTTGCCAATATGACCGGTGCGATTTCGCCGCGCATGCGATTGGAATTGCTTGCCGCGCGCTTGTTGGCCGGGCGTGAGGAAGGGATGGCTGTCGTTGCGTCATCTTCCGGTGTACCTGATTTTGCCGGCGATGCCGGAACTTCCGCGGCTGCCGAATCGTCGCGTGGATCCATGGCCGGCTCCCGTCGCCGTGCGGCACGACATGCCGCAGGAAATGTGCGGGCGCAGGATTCTGCGCCTGTGATCGATCCCCCTTCCGCGCCTGTGCAGCCGTCCGTGGCGCCGACGAATCCTGCCGATGCCGTCGCATCCGGCGTGGCTTCCGTGCTTGCTGACGTGCAGCAGGCGATGAATGCGACGACTTCCGTCGCTTCCGCTGCGCCTGCCGCAACTTCCGTACCAGCTCCCATTCATGACGATCGCACCCCCGACCAGAAGTGGGATGCGCTGGTCGCAGCCCTTCCGGAAGACGTGCAACGTTACGTAAGCCGTGAAAAAGTGCCTCGCGTGCTACTGAGCGGCGACCGTCTGTGGATCAAATTCGACAAGGCGCTCAGCAAATACGCGTTTGCCAAAGCGGTGGCAAAGGAATCGGTGGACGGCAATACCGAAGTGGTGAAAATCGTCCGCGCCGAAGTGCATAAGGCGTTCGGACCGAGCGTCACGCTCGCGCCTGCCAAAAAGCTGGCGGACGGGTCCGAATCGGTGCCGTGGAGCAAACTCAGCCCGGAAGAGCAGAGCAAGATCAATGCGCAACTCGTGCAGGAACAGCTTAAAGCGGCCACGCTGCTGACGGCCAATCTTGGTACTGCTGTAGGTCTCGAATCCTCCGGCAAGGAGCCGGCCGGCACAAGCGCGAAGAGCGCCGAAGACGGTGGCAATGCCGGAGATTCCGGCGATGAGGAGGGCCATCGAGCTGCTGCCGGTGGATCCGAGGAAGTCGATCCATGGGCGGCCCCGACGCAGGAAGTCCATCATCCGGAACGGCCTGTTCCGGATGATGACCCTTGGGTTGCATCTGCACAGCCGATGCAACCGCAATCGGTGGTCGCAAGCGGCGTCAACGATGTGAAAGCGCCGGAACAACATGCGAAACATGTGGCTGTTCCCGATGTCAGCGATAACGTTGATCCTTGGGCGGCACCGATGCCTGTACCGCAGCAAGCGCCGGTGGACGACGATCCTTGGGGTAACCCCATGCCGATTCAGGCAGGACCGGTGGATCCCATGCCTGCTCCAACGGAACCTGAGGTGGCTCCGAAGCACGCCAATCACCAGCATCGCGCACCGCGGCAGGACGCGGCACCGCAGCAAGGCCAGCCGAATGCCGATCCGTGGAGCCAGCAGTTCTCCGCGCCGGCGCAGCCAATGCCGCAGGTCGCCGCGGAAGATGACGAATATTCCATGAGCGACGAGTCGATCGGGGCGTCAACCGCGTTAAGCGTGGACGATCTGACCCGACTGTTCGAGGTGAAAAAAGTCGAGGATTTCGGGCCGGACGATGCAAAAAACCCGCGCAACATGCAGCAGAAGAAGAATCTCGACGACTGATGGCGGTGCAGTCGCAAGCAAAAATGCGAAACCGAGCAAAATCGACGAATCAACGCAATCGTAAGCACTGCATAATCGCGAATCTTATGGAAACCAAGGAGAGGTGAACCATGGCACTGGCCTATGACGGCGCCATCCAACGACTGATCGACGCGTTCGCGCACCTGCCCGGCATCGGGCCGAAAGGCGCGCAACGCATCGCCTTCTACCTGCTCAACGCATCCGACGAGGAATCACAGGGGCTGATCGACGCCATCGCCGAAGTCAAAGAGAAAATACGATTCTGTGACATTTGCGGCAACGTGTGCGAAACCAGCCCATGCCCGGTCTGCGCCGATCCTCGTCGCGACCACAGCGTGATCTGCGTGGTCGAAGAGCCGAAAGACGTGATGAGCATCGAGCGCACGCGCGAATACCGCGGCCTGTACCACGTGCTCGGCGGCGTCATCAACCCGATGGCCAACGTGCAGCCCAGCGACCTCAACATCGCCAAACTTATCGAACGGCTCAAAGACGGCGAAGTCGCCGAAGTGATCCTCGCGCTCAACCCGAATGTGGAAGGCGAAGCGACCACCAGCTTCCTGTCGCAGCTGCTTTCGCAAACCGACATTAAAGTCACGCGATTGGCGAGCGGCCTGCCGGTCGGTGGCGACCTTGAATATGCCGACGAAATCACGCTCGGACGCGCGTTGGCGGGGCGTCGCGCGGTCTGACGCTACATTGCCTGCGCGTTGCTTATGCTGGCTTGCGCTGGCATGTATTGGATTGCGCAAGCGTCGTACGGGCGATCTGCGGAAGATTTGACGGAACGTACGCCGAAAAAATGTGTGGATCCCATATATTGTTCCGCATGTTGGGCGTGCAGGGGCTTGACAAATCGGATTTTTCCTATAATTGACCAGCCTGCTTAGTATGTTGGCGGGCAACACATTGAAGAAGATTGGATAAGTTGTGGCTCTCATCGTGCAGAAATTTGGCGGCTCTTCCGTAGCCGACCCAGAATCGATCAAGCGCGTGGCCCGACGCATCATCGAAACGAAGAACGCCGGCAATGACGTGGCCGTGGTGGTCTCCGCAATGGGAGACACCACCGACGACCTGATCGATCAGGCGCTCAGCATCGACTCTAACCCGCCGGCGCGCGAGATGGACATGCTGATGACCGCAGGCGAGCGTATTTCGATGAGTTTGCTCGCAATGGCAATTCATGCGGCCGGCTCTCACGCCTACTCCTTCACCGGCTCCCAGGCTGGTTTCATGACCGACGCCCAGTTCGGTACCGCGCATATCAAGGCCGTGAAGCCTGACCGCGTGCGTCGTGCGCTCGACAAGGGTTCCGTGGCCATCGTGGCCGGCTTCCAGGGCGTGAATGAGGGTGGCGACGCCACCACGCTCGGACGAGGTGGATCCGATACCTCCGCAGTGGCTTTGGCAGTGGCGCTGGACGCCGACGTATGCGAGATCTACACCGACGTCGATGGCGTGTTCACCGCCGATCCGCGCATTGTGCCGACTGCACGCCGTATCCCCGTCATCGACTACGAGTCGATGCTGGAAATGTCTTCCTGCGGCTCCAAGGTGCTTGCCCTGCGTTGCGTGGAATACGCGCAGCGATTCGACATGCCGTTGCATGTGCGCAGCTCCTTCTCCCACCGTCGCGGCACGCTGATCGTGCCGGAAGACGTCGATCCGCGCACATTGCCGAACATCTGAGATATCTGAGATTCGCATTCGGCAATCGCGAGACATCGCAGGCAATCGCAAGAAAACCAAGACTTTACGAACAAAGGTAAGAACATGAGCGAAAACAACAACCAGTCCTTGGGAGATCTGTTCCCCGATCTGGGGCCGGAAGTCCCGATCATTTCCGGCGTCGCACACGACAACACCGAATCGCTGGCCACCGTGCGCCGCGTGCCGAACGAGCCGGGCATGGCCGCCAAGGTGTTCACGCTGCTGGCCGAGGCCGGCGTGAACGTCGATATGATCGTGCAGGCTTCCGCTTCCACCGGCACCGCCGATATTTCATTCACCGTGCCGGGTTCCGCCGCTGCCAAGGTGCGGGATGTGTTGCAGGAGAAGCAGGACGAGCTGGGCTACCAGTCCTTCGACATCGACGCCAACGTAGGCAAGGTGGCCGTGGTGGGCGTGGGTATGAAGACCCACTCCGGCTTGGCTGCCAAGTTCTTCAACGCGCTGAGCGACGAGGGCGTGAATGTGCTGATGATCTCCACGTCCGAAATCCGCATCGCCGCGCTGGTCCCGCTCGAGCAGCTGCAGGACGCCGTCCGCGCGCTGCACACTGCCTACGGCTTGGATGCCGAGCAGGTGGAAGCCGTGGTGTATGGCGGTACTGGTCGCTGACGCAATACCGCGCAATAACAATCGAAAAAAGACTTGACTGGATTGCTTGAGGCGTCTCAGCCAAGTCTTTTTTATTCCCATATCTGTTTTACAGATATTTTTTTCAGATAATTTGCAAATGAAAAAGCGGAGGATTGCTGAATAATCAACAATCCTCCGCAATATTATGTTCTGCAGAAATCAGATATCACCATGTACAATCATGCATGATCATGCGTAACTGCAGAACATATGCAGATCGTTATCACTTCTTGGTGATGTAGCCGAGTGCCTTCAGCATTTCGGCGCTTTCCAAAGCGCCGCCGGCAGCGCCGCGCAAAGTATTGTGAGCGAGCCCCACGAACTTCCAATCGAAAATGGAATCCTCGCGCAGACGGCCGATGGAAACACCCATGCCACCCTCGTAGTCCACGTCCTTCTTGACCTGCGGGCGATCGTCGTCGGTCAGGTACTGGATGAACTGCTTCGGCGCATGCGGCAATCCAAGCTCGGAAGCCTTGCTCGTGTAGTTGACCAGGCGATCGACGAGCTCTTCCTTGGTCGGGTTCTTGCCGAAGTTGATGAACACGGTGGCGGTGTGGCCGTTGAGCACAGGCACGCGAATACACTGCGAGGTGATCTTCAGCGGGCCGTCGAACGGCACGATCTCGCCCTTTTCCTCATCGACGCGGCCGAACACCTTCAGCGGTTCCTTCTCGGACTTCTCCTCTTCGCCGGAGATGAACGGAATGATGTTGCCCACCATTTCAGGCCAGTCGTTGAACGTCTTGCCCGCGCCGGAGATGGCCTGATAGGTGCTCACGATAACCTCGCGCGGCTCGAATTCCTTCCAAGCGGCGAGCGCCGGGGTGTAGGCCTGGATGGAGCAGTTCGGCTTGACGGCGATGAAGCCGTGCGTGGTGCCGAGACGCTTGCGCTGGTGCTCGATCACCTCATAATGCTCCGGGTTGATCTCCGGCACGACCATCGGCACGTCCGGAGTCCAACGGTGGGCGCTGTTGTTCGACACGACCGGCGTTTCGGTCTTCGCGTATTCCTCTTCGATGGTGCGGATCTCAGCCTTCGGCATGTTCACTGCGGAGAACACGAAATCGACGTTTTTGACCACGTCTTCCACGTCGGCCACGTTCTTGACGACCATGTTCTTCACGAATTCCGGCATCGGCGTTTCCATCTTCCAGCGACCGCCGATGGCCTCTTCGTAGGTCTTGCCGGCGCTGTGCGCGGATGCGGCAAGGGTGACCAATTCGAACCACGGATGGTTTTCGAGCAGCGTGACGAAGCGCTGTCCGACCATGCCCGTAGCTCCGAGAATGCCGACCTTAATCTTTTCGGACATAACAACCTCTCGCTTATGCTGGAACGGTTTCGTATGATTTCACGCTTGAGGTCGACCAGCCGGCCCCAAACGACGTCGTGGGCGGCCACATGCGTTGTTCAATCTTACGAAAACCCGCCGTCAAGCCGTTCCCGCTATCCGCATGCTGGTCCGGCGCGCGGCGTCGCGTCTAGCGTGGATGGTTTCGCCCAGTGCCTACTGTCCGCTACTTGTCGTCATTGCGCGACCATGCGAACAACAATACGATGAGCGAGATGGCGTTGAGTATATTGCTGACGATATCCACAGTCGAGCCTGAGAACAGACCTCCCGGGGAGATATGTGAATACTTCAAGCCGAGTGTGAGCCAATCCAAGGTGCAGATGGCCGTCGTGCAAACGATGAACGCCGGCGGATAGGTTCTGGAAAACCACACGAATATTGGAATCATCAAACCGAGCGCACACCATAGCACAAGCCAAAGGTGCGTGCCCAAAGGCAAGGATGATTGCGACTGAACAGGAAGATTCCCAATGACCTCAAGCCCGCACACCAGTGCGATGACGATGATGAAATATGCGATCCATTGTGCTGTACGCCGAAACATGCCAATCTCCTCATCCTTGCTGGTTGGACAAAACTCATTGTGCTCCGTACCAAATATTCGGAATAGTCGTAGTGCCTGTTGTCGAGTACTGGGTGAACATAATGATACCTCTGCCTGGTTTCGCCGCTTGTTTAGCCTGTGCAATTGATGATGCAGAATAGAGTTTGGCCATGCTTCCCACCCAGCCAGGGACAAATTTGCTAACATTTCCGCCGGTCTCTAGCCCTCGTATGTAGGCTTTTGTGTTGTCGCTATCCATCCAGCGCTCGGTGAGGCCGTTCCAATGGACTATATATTTGTTCACGCCTCGTGCCCTTGCTGAGGATTGGTAAATGGTCACTGTCAGCGTTGTGGAATCTACGACAGAATTTTTCGAACGGGAAAGGTCATTCATGATGAAGAGCTGGTGTTCTACCATATTGATGGCTTCTTGCGAGTACCCATCCGTGAGTGCGGCATCTTCATTGAGAGTGAAGGCTCCTGTTGGACTGGTTGATATGTATTCGTCAAGGCCTTGAATTGCGGCAGGTGTCGAGATCGTCGGAGATTCCACTGCTTGTGCGAAAGGTTGGAATGCTGTAGTTAGGAGGAGGCCGGTCAGCAACGCCATCATGAAGAAGACGATTCTCTTTTTGATGATTGTCATTGTTATCTCCTTGATTTGTTGTGTTCGCTTCAATGCGAACACAACAATAATGTGTTTGGGAAAGCGCTGAGGCAATGATGATTCCAGAAAAAATGGAAGCCGTATAGGTGACTCCCCTTATGGGAACTATGCTGGAAAATATGGGCGAGAGGCAGAGTGGTTTTCACATTGATGTGGGGATTCTCGATAATGATGCGTGCGCGTTAGAAATGATATCGCTCCTGTTGCGTCAGAGGGACGCGGCGATACGTATTGGCTGGAGCGATACGAATGCGCAATACACGTTGGAACGTATGGTATTTGGACCGTTGTCTGACGCTGTAACGGTCAAAGTTATCGTTCTAGATCTTGCACTGAATGGTATTTCCGGAATCGATGTCTGTCGGCAGATAAGATTACGAGACTCAAGAGTTGGTATTCTCGGTGTGAGCTCGTACGCGCTTGATCAATACCGTCAACGGTTAGCTTTGGCGGGGGCGCAAGGTTTATTTTCTAAGCAAGAAATCCTTTCGCCGGATTTCGTAAATGCGGTACATATCGCGGCATCTGGGAAAAGTGCGGATGTCGACCATGGTTTTCTTTCCGTTGAAGAAGCGTATGCGCGCCTTCATGCTGTTCCGAAAGTAGCGCATGCAGGCATTTCTGCTCGTGAATTGGAGATTCTTGGAATGTATGCGAGGGGGTTAACTACTGGTGAAATTGGTGGCCGTCTCAATATCTCATGTGCTACGGTCCTTTCGCATGTTAATCATGCTGCTCAGAAACTTGGCGTCAGGAAACGGGTGGAGGCCATCCGGATATGTAGACAGAGACATCTGATTCAGGGTTGAATCAACCGGAAATGATTAATAACGTATACGGGATAAGTCGATGCATATATGGAGATTTGGCGTGGCTGCTAATTCGTTATCAGGCGACTTAAAGCATATGTCGCACCTTCAGAAGACACTGATGCCTTTTGTTCTCGTATGCCTATTGGTTCATTTATGCGGAGTAAGCGATGCACTACTCCGGTCGTCATGCGCCATGACTGATTGTGATTTATTTCTGATCGGTTTCTCGTTTGGATCATTGGTTTGCACTGTTTTTTCTCCATGGCATGGCAGTTGGGTGACGCTTATTGTTTGGTGTGTTTCTCTATTCCCGAGTGGGTTGTGGAACTCTTTGCCTCCGGAATATTTTATGGCTTGTGCCATGGCTCTCGGAATAATTGGGTACTTTCAGCTGAATCAGGGGTTGGCGCTCGCCGCTGTGGTATCGGGAATGAGTTGGTTTCTTCCTCTGATTGGACATGAGGAGAAAGACATTGACGCAGGGAGTTGCTCTCAAAGGTTCTTTTTGATACTGGTAATGTGTCTTGTGCCAGCATTGATAGGTGGATTAATGCAACAGACTCGACGTCAGATGGAACTGCGTGATATGGTGCGGAGGCAAGAAGAAAAACTGGAGATTGCCCATACGCTACATGATTATGTGACCAATGACGTCGTCGATGCGATTTTATTGCTCGGGCAAGTGCAGGATGCCGATTCGGTCAAGCTCGACGAAGCAAAGGGATGTCTTCGGAAGGCGTCGCTACGTTCCCATGCTTTGATTGAGCAACTTGAAGATGTTCATCATGCCAACGATGAGGATAGTGGCATAACAGATGTCTCAAGAGGACAGGTGGACGGCGATGAGGTCCTTAGGGCGTTATGTGAAATTGCAAGGACGCATCAATCACGATTAGAACTGTTGGGATTTGATGGCGCGGTGCTTTTGCCTGAATTGATTTCTGGGGATGATTGCATGGAGCGTGAAACCATATTGTTGGGATTGGTGAGAGAACTTTTTGCAGATGTGGCGAAGCATGCCGATGCTCGATACGGGTATGTGTTAACCGTTGAAGCGTCTCTTAATGAATATCTAATACGGTTACGGGATGTCGCTGCTGCTGATGCGTCCATTGAATCTGGAGGCACGGGGTTGAACAGATATGAAGCACAATTAAAACGGCAGGGCGGTTATTTGCGAACTCAATGTGAAGATGTGGAGAGTGGTCTTCATTGGTGGAGTTTGGAGGCCAGAGTTCCTAGGAACGTCGGTAATCGCGCTCGCGTACACTGGTAGACATGTCGAAGGCATCAGAAGAAGCGCAAAAGCAGTTGGACCGTATCGTGGCGTTGGGCTACCCGGATGTGGCCGATATGTCGGCCGCCGCGTTCCGTGCTTTGGCGCGCCCGCTCATCCGTGCGTTGGAGGATTCCGATTTGGGCACGCAGATTCTGTTGGTGCCTACGCGCGAGTTGGTTTCCCCGGAATCGTTGATCGCGCGTACGTCGATCAACCGTATGGCTGGTTTCACCACGATGCCGCCGCGCGATATCGCCAGTTTCCTTCCGCAGGATGGTTTCGAACCTCCGGAAGGTCCGTTTTACCTGGTGGTCGAGCCGCATACCGGCACCTGCTACATCAATCGAGAGCCCGATGTGGCGCGCAAGCTGATCGATTCCGACGAGCGTTTGCCGCTTACGTTGGAAGAGGGTCTTGCGATTGCCACGCAGCATCCGGAATGGTTGTTGGAGAAGAACGGTTTCAATTTGTTGGGATCGCGTTCCGCGGATGGTCGTGTGCCGAGTATTTGGATGAGCCAGAATGCGCCTCGATTGGGTGCGGTATGGCCGAATTCCCGTCATACTTGGCTTGGCAACGCGTTTTGCGTGTCTCGTCGCGGCGTCAGCCTGTTCCATTGATGTTCTGCTGATATTTCGCAGATTTTCCACAGATTTTCCGCATTCCACAGATTGGCGATTGTCCGACTGTTGCGACGGCCACGCCTTGCGTCGCCGCACCTAGCGCTTGAATAGTTTGGCGATGGCGTGGCCGGCTGCGGCGCACATTACCGATCCGATGCCCAGCAGTGTGGCGGTGACCTGCGGGCGGCGCAATTCGTTGCGGATGCCGATCAGATCGGTCACGCAATGGTCTTCGAAGAACACACGCAATTCGTTGCTGGAGTAGCGCCCGATCAAGTCGCCCCACGTGAGCATGCGCGTCACGTAGCTGACCGGATTGTTTTCGCGGAATTCGAACAGTCGAATGCCTCGCAGCCGCGATTTCGGACCATAGCATTCAAAGCCGCAGGTCGGCGCGTAGCCAAGATCAATGTCATGCACGTGCCCGACGAACGCGTTCTTGTGGTCATGCCCGCAGAACAGCGCGAAATAGCCGCCCGCATCGCGCAATGCCTGCACTTCGCCAACGTTCTCATCCGCACAGCCGATCGCCTCGCCAAGCCTCGAGCCAGGTCTGCACACGTCACGATTCAACACATAGCAATGCCCTGCGAACGTTCGCGCACCCTCCACCGCATTCGGCGTGTATGCGGGCACTTCGCGCAGGCAATCGTAGAACTCCTGCGGCGGAATATGCTGGAACGCGATCGCCGGAACCGCCAAACCGTCGCCATTGCGCTCGCCCAACTCGCGTTGCACTTGCTTCAGCCATTCGATCGCTTCCGGCGAAGGCGTGCCATAGCCGTCGGAATCGGCCAAATCCCATCCGCGCGAATTCGACGCGTATTTTGCGTAGGATGTCAGCGATTCCCGTCCTCCTGCAGCATTGCCAACAGTATTGCCGGATTTACCAGTATCCCCAGCATGCTCGCGATCGCCGGAATTACTGCGATCGCCGTCAAACGCATTATCCGCATAGTCGCCGGAATTCACCATCATCACGCTCATCGCAATGCGCCCAGACCCGTCGGAAGCCTCGATCGGAATCGCAAACGTGCCTGGTTCGAGCGCCAAAGGAGACGACCCGGCAACGGGATTCATGCAACCGGAAAACTCTCGGTAGAGGTCATCCTGTTCGTCGGCGAGAATGCCGCACTGGAAATCGTGGTTGCCGTAGGTTGCGGCAAAGGGGATTCGCGCTTCCAATGCAGGTCCAAGGAATGCTGCGAACGTGTCTCGTACTTTCTGCCGCGTGCTGTCGAGTATGGTCGCGGCGGTCGCGCGATTGATGGATTGCGCCCATGATTCAAGCTTGTTGGCGGATCCGTTGCGCCCGTCGCGTTTGTTGCGTTTCACGAGTTTCGGCGAGTCGGTGCCGATGCCGTCGATCATCCAATTGTCGTCGGTCGGGGGCTGTTCGAGCAACGCTTTGGTGAAGGGATGTCGTTTGATGCCGCGGATTTTCGCTTCGATTTCGGTGACCGCTCGTATGTGCGTGCCCGGCTGCTCTCCGCGACGGCGCAGGAACGTGTCGATGTACGCGGGGTCGTATCCGCGAATCTGGTCGCCGGTGAAGACGATCAGATCGGGATGCGTTTTCTTGATGGCGGCTTCGATGAGACGGATCGTGTCTTCGCGCACGTTTGGTCCGTCCTGAATATCGGCCATCTGCAGCACACGGAAGGTGCCGTCGCTGTTGAATCGCAAGGTCATGATGCTCACTGTAATGCGGCAAATTTGGATATGAGGTGAAAAAGAGACGAAAATCGTGGTCTGTCCGTCATATGGCGGAATGCCGGCGATATATGGGATTGGTTGCCGCTACTATGGGCGGCAGTGCAGGTAGGTAACATGCACGTAACAATGTGGGCCGGCAGAAGGCCTGCCCAGCTTTACAGATAAGGAGGAGTGATGGGTCAGGATCAATCTTCAGTGTTTGATCTCGCGGCAGTGGCTGCAGCGTCCAACGGAGGGAACAACGACCCGCTGCTGCCTCCGGCGCGTTATATTGGAGCTCCGCAAAAGCCCAGCAAGATGCCGTACAACAAGTACGTCGCATACGATAAGCAGGTGCCGTTTGATTACCCGGAGCGTACGTGGCCGGGCAAGCGACTGCAGCGTGCACCGCGTTGGTGTTCCGTCGATCTTCGTGACGGCAACCAGGCCCTCGTCAACCCGATGGATTCCGAGCGCAAGCTGCGTTTCTGGAATCTGCTGGTGTCGTTGGGCTTCAAGGAGATCGAGGTCGGCTTCCCGTCGGCTTCCGAAACCGATTACGATTTCATTCGTATGCTGATCGAGCGTGAGCTCATTCCTGACGATGTTACGATCGTGGTGCTGACGCAGGCTCGCGAGCACCTGATTCGCAAGACTTACGAGTGCCTGAAGGGTGCCAAGCGCGCCGTTGTGCACTTCTATAACTCCGTGTCCGTGCTGCAGCGTGAGGTCGTGTTCCGCAAGGATAAAGCCGGCATCAAGAAGCTCGCCACCGACGCGGCCACCCTGTGCAAGGAGCTTGAGGGCGAAGCCCAGGGCATCGACCTGTATTACGAGTATTCTCCGGAATCCTTCACCGGCACCGAGCCGGAGTACGCCGTTGAGGTGTGCAATGCGGTGATCGACGTCATCAAGCCGACTCCGGAGCATCCGATGATCATCAATCTGCCGGCAACGGTGGAAATGACCACTCCGAACGTGTTCGCCGATCAGGTGGAATACGTGTCGAACAATCTGGTGCCGCGCGACGCCGTGGTGCTGTCGCTGCACCCGCACAACGATGAGGGCATGGGCGTGGCCGCCACCGAGCTGGCCGTGCTTGCCGGTGCCGATCGTGTCGAAGGCTGCCTGCTGGGCAACGGCGAGCGCACCGGCAACGTCGATCTGGTCACGCTTGGTCTGAACTTCCTCACGCAGGGCATCGATCCGCAGATCGATTATTCCAACGTTCCTGAGATTCGCAAGACGGTTGAGTACTGCAACCAGCTGAAGATTTCCGAGCGTCACCCGTATGCCGGCAATTTCGTGTTCACCGCCTTCTCCGGTTCTCACCAGGATGCCATCAAGAAGGGTCTTGAGGCTCGTCAGGTGGCCGCCGATCGTGCCGGTGCCGATTTGGACAGCTTCGTGTGGCTGGTGCCGTACCTGCCGATCGATCCGAAGGATATCGGCCGCACGTACGAGGCCATCATCCGCGGGAACTCCCAGTCCGGCAAGGGCGGCATGGCCTACCTGCTCAAGACCAACCACAATCTTGATCTGCCGAAGCGTCTGCAGGTCGAGTTCGACAAGGTTGTGCAGGCGTACGCCGATGAGACCAAGAAGGAAGTCAAGGACGAGGATATTTGGCGTCTGTTCAAGGACGAGTATCTGCCGGTCGAAGAGTCCGGCGCTACTGCGGCTGGTGCCGTGGTCGGCGACAGCAAGGACGACTCCCTCGAGCAGTGGGGCCGTCTGAAGCTGCTGAAGGTGTCGGTGTCGTCCGGTGAAGATGGTTCCGATACCGTGCTGAAGGCCAGGATTCTTGACCGTGGCGTGAACGTCGGCGTTGATGAGCCGGTGGAGCGTGAGGTTTCCGGCATGGGCAACGGCCCGCTTGCCGCTTTCCTGAACGCGCTGAGCAACTTCGGCATCGAGGCTTCCGTGATGGATTACGTGGAGCACACCATGTCCGTCGGCACCGACGCCATGGCCGCCTCCTACGTGGAATGCCAGATCGGTGAGGAAGAGGATCCGCGGATCGTGTGGGGCGTCGGCATTGACACGTCCATCGTCACCAGCTCGCTGAAGGCCATTATTTCGGCCATCAACCGTTCCGAGCGCTGATTTCCGCGGGTTTTCGGTTCTCGTAGCTGAAGGGCTTGTGATGTACTTGCGAGTACGTCACAAGCCCTTTGCTTTTTGATTTCATAGGATTCCCGAGTTTCCGGATTTTCCAGTTTTTGCGGATTATTCGGAAACTCGGAAATTCAGGATTGCGATCCCCAAATGCAGACATTGTTGCCGATTGCGGAGAACGTCATGACCGGCTTGCCGTCGATCTCGCGGGGGAGTGTTGCGAACCGTGCAATGTAGGTCACGTCGTCCAATCGGATTTCCGCGTCGCTTGCGCAACAGTTGAATCCGTTCACGGCGCCGGAAAGCGGTTTCCACGATCCGCAGGTGATCGGCCCGTCCGTCGACCTCGGCAGATTCGCGTCGGGAGTATCGAAGAAACTTACGATTTCACCCCGGGTGATCCGCCCGTCCTCATGGAACGTATATCGCGTCGGACGATTGATGCCAACGTACGTGCCATCATCCTCTTGCTTGCCGTTGAAGAACGTATGCTGATCATGCAGTACAACGTTGTAATCGCCTGTGATATCGGCAATGCCGGTCGGCGCGACGGCAACGGAACCGCGGTATTCGTATGGTGCCGCAACCAGCCAGCCGTCGGAAGTCGGCAGTAATTCGCGTACGTGAGATTCGTAATCTTCATCATCGCCCTCGCTAAAGCGTTCCGCGAAACGGGTGTGGTAGACGAGGAACATGCGACCGTCCTTCGACCGACGAATGGCGGAATTATGCCCCTGCGAGACTTCGACATCGGCAAGTTCTGCCGGACCGCCATCCCACTGTACGGAAGACGTCAATCGAATGCCGGTGCCGCGCTCCTGATTGTCGGGAATCTCACCGTACGAAATCGCGGGATTGCCGTTCTGGTCCACGTACGGGCCAAGCAGCGATTTTGAACGGAACAGACGAATCTGATATCCGCCGGTGCGCCCAAGCCAGCCGTACGACATGAACAGATACCACCATCCGTTTTCACGAATGAAGTACGATCCTTCGCCGGAATTCCAGTAGCCTCCGGCCACTTTCACGCCGTAATAAGGATCGGAGGAATCCTTGACCAGTGGGTATCGCACGGAATAATCGCGCAAGCCGGTTTTCGGATCGAGCTTGAACATCCAGATGCCGCCGAACCATGAACCGAAACTCATCCACATTTCGCCGTGTTCGCACAATGCGGGCGCCGCGTCGATGGCGTTGATGCGCGTGTCTTTGAGCGACAGGTAGCGGGTCAGGTCATAGCCGACGGTGCCATCGGTTTTGGGCTCAAGTTCCAGCACTTTCGGCACGTCGGTGTTCCACAGGTTGCTCTCGTCGAAACCGGAATATACCACCGGCCCCACGTACGTCCAGTCGCCGTCCACATGGTCGGCGGTCAACAGCACGATCACCGAGCGGAACTGGTCGCCGTTCACCGACAGGTACATGCACCACTTGCCCATGGTCTCGTTCCAGATCACGTCGGGTGCCCACGTGTTGCCGAGCAGGTCGGGATTGGAATCCTGTTTCGGCCATGCCTGCCAAATATCGCCGAGCAGCGCGTACGGGTCGCGGCTCAGATTGTTATCGAACCGCTCCCAATGCACCATATCCGTGCTGCGCGCGCACCGACGATGCGTGCCGAACAGATAGTAGACACCGTTTTCCTCGACGATTGCGGGATCGTGCACGGCCACCCGACCGTTGGCGAGCGTGTGCTCGATGCCGTTGGGCGAGGTGGCCGGTGCCGCAGATAGTGGTTCTGCAGACGATTGCACTGCAGCATTCACGGTTGTTGTGCCGTTTTCACTCACTTCTGCGACCCCCAAATGCACAGATTGTTCGTGCCCAGAGCGCTGAAGGTCATGACTGCCTTGCGATCCTTGTCTCGCGGAAGCTTGTCGAACGCGCCGGAATACGTGACTTCGCCCTCGTTGCCGGTGAGCTTAAGCGTCATCTGGTTGGCGCCTTCCACGGCCTCCCAAGTGCCCGTCTGGTCGCCGGTCACGGTGCCGTCTTCCTTCAGGGTGATGTTGATGGGCTTGTTCACGCCGCGATAGTCGGTGCTCGTCTTATCGGTGACCTTCTTCGGGCCCTTGAAATAGCTGGACTTGTCGTGCGTCACCATCTCGTAATCGCCGGCGATGTCGGCGGTCTTGTAGCCCTTCTTGTCGGCCTTGGTGCCCGTGTATTCGTACGGTGCGGCCACCAGCCATCCGTCGGCGGTCGGCAGCAGCTCGTGCACGCGCACCTCATGCTTTTCGCCGGAACCGGAGAAACGGGTATGGTACACGAGGTAAGCGGTGCCGTCGTCGTCAACGAACGCGGAATTGTGGCCCTGGGAGACTTCGATGTTCGCGTTGTCGTTGCCGCTCCACTGGATCGAGCTCATCAGGCGCTCGCCGATGTCGCTTTGCCAGTTGTTGCCGATGGCCTTGGTGGAAATCGCGGTGTTGCCGGCTTCGTCAACGTACGGGCCGGTGATGTCCTTGGAGCGGAACATGCGGATCTGGTAGCCACCGGTCTGCTGCAGCGCGCCGTAGGAGGCGAATAGATACCAGTAGCCGTTGTCGTGCAGCAGGTAGGAGCCTTCGCCGGAGTTGCCGAAGCCGCCGCCGAGCTTCACGCCATAGTAGGCGTCGGACTTGTTCGCTTCGGTGGGGTAGGTGGAGTTGTAGTCGCGCAGGCCGGTCGCCGAGTCGAGCTTGAACATCCACATGCCGCCGAACCAGGAGCCGAAGGTCATCCACATGTCGCCGTTGTCATCGGTTTTCACGCACGGGTCGATGGCGTTGATGCCGGTGTCGGTCTGCGAGGTGTAACGGGTGATGTCGGCATCCTCGCCAAGCACCTGCGGCACGTCGGTCTTCTTCACGTTCACGCGTTCGAAGCCGGAATAGACCACCGGGCCAACGTACGTCCAATCGCCTTCGATGTCGTCGGCGGTGAGCAACACGATCACAGAACGGTAGTTCGCGCCGTTGATCGACATGTACATGCACCACTTGCCCATGGTCTCGTTCCAGATCACGTCCGGTGCCCACATGTTGCCTTTGACGTCAGGATTGGAGGACTGCTTCGCCCAGCCGTCCCAAATGTCTTTGAAGATCTTCTCGTAGTCGGTGCTCAGATTGTTGGTGAAGGTGCTCCAGTTGATCAGATCGTCGCTTTTGAGCCAAGCGCGATGCGAGCCGAAAATATAGTATTTTCCGTTGGCTTTGACGATGGAGGGATCATGCGATTCGCCGCGCTTGATGCTGGCGGTGCTGGTTTCGGCTTTCGACGATGCGGACGATTGCTTCGTCGAATTGCCGGAGCATCCGGTGAGCGTTCCGACCAGCATGGCTGCGGCGATGATGCCTGCCGCGATCTGCTTTGCTGTTGTACGGAATTTCATTTTTCCCCTTCCTTGCGGATGACATTGATTTGTACAACGATGTAATTTCTTATATAGTGTACAACGTTGTAAAGAAAAGTCGAATCATAAGGGGTTTCTCGATGTCGAGTTCCTACGAATTGCTGTGCTACACGCGCGAAGCTACCGGCCGTGAAAAGGCGAATAATGAGGACATCGCCTATAGCATGCACCTTGCGTTGCGTGCCGATGGGGCCGCCCAATGGGAGCCGCTCAACGAGAATTACGGTATTTTCTTCGCCGCCGGCGTGCCTATTCAGGCCGCCACCGCCGAGTCGCGCCGAGCGTGCGTCGCGGCGGCGCATTTCGTCGCCGATCCGTTCGATGAGGCGCATCCGGCCACCGATGCCGTCGCATATGGCGCGGTGATGCCGGGGATCGACATCACGTTGAAATCCCTGAAGAACCCGTATCTGTTCCGCCTTGCGGATGGCCGATTCGCGCTCGCCGCCACCCGTACCGCGCGCGGCGGCGAGCCGGATGGCTCCGAGCGATCGGCGTTCCTGTTGGCCGTCAGCGACGATCTGACCTCCTTCACGCAGCTTGGACTGGTGATGCTGCGTACCGGCGGTGGCGTCAATCGTCCGTCTGTCGCATTCGACGCGGACGCCTCCCGTTATGTGATTTCCTGGACGTCGAACGACGGCAAATCGTATGTCGCGACCGTTGCCGATATTGTCGCCGTGGCCGAATCCGGCGAGCCGATCGATATTGCGGAAGCTGTGGTAACGGCGGAATCAAGCCGTTCCTGCGATTGCAATATTCCCAATGCCATTCCTGGCAACGTGATTGCCGTCACTGAAGAAGAAGCGTCGAAACTGATCGAACGATTCGGTCGTATTTACAACGTTGAAACATCGGTGGCGACGCAGCATATCGACATGGCGGCAAGCAGGGAAGCGTCCCGTGAAGCCGTGCAGGCACTCGCCAAGGTCCGCGCCGATCTCGTCTACAGCGACGGTTCCGGTGCCACCCGTGCCGTGGATTGGAACAAAGACGAACTTGAGGCGATTGCGCAGGACGCCGCCGAAGGCAAGTTCCAGCCGGGCGACACGCGCACGGTGAGCGGCCGCATCCGCCAAACCGTATACCCGGTGCCATTTGCCGTGGAGCGTGCGGACCCGTCGGTGTTCGCTTGGAATTTCAACGGCAAGCCGATGTTCATGTTCATCGCCACCGACGATACCGACGGCAACTGCGTCGATCCGAACGATGGCGCCACGCATATGCCGTTGCGCATCGCCGACTCCATCGAAGCGCTTTCCGACGCGGCGGGCGGCCGTGCCAAGGAAATCGATCTGCTCAAATGCGGTGATTACAACGCTGAAGGACGCGCCATGACCGGCTGCTTCTGGGCGCCGGAACTGCATGTCATCGATGGAAAACTGTCGGTGCTCTTCATGCCATGCTTCGATGGGCCGGCCACCAATCCAGACGGCACGCCCAACGATCGCGCGGGCAAGCCGGACATGTGGACGGGCAGCTGCCATATCATGCAGCTCAAGCAACATTCCGACGGCACGGATTTCGATCCGCGCGAACCCGAAAACTGGACGGTGCCGAAGCCGATTCTCACACCGACCGGCGGCGTGCTCAATCCCATCCAACGTATCTCGCTCGACATGACCGTCATCAGCGATTCCGGCCGCTGGTATTACGCGTGGCAGCAGGTCGGCAGCATTTGGATCGCCAGCTTCGATCCGGCCCGTCCGGAACGGCTCACCTGCGAGCCGAAGCAGGTCGTTGTGCCGGAATTCGCGTGGGACAATATGATCGCCGAAGGTCCGAACGCCATCGTGCATGATGGCACGATCTACCTGATTTATTCCGGCTCGCTGGTCGGCATTGACTACACCACCGGTCTGGTCACCGCCCCGGCCGGGCAGGACGCCGATCTGACCGATCCGAACGTGTGGACGAAGCTCGACTATCCGCTGCAGAAATCCGGAGTATACAACGGGCAATGGCAGCTCGGCACCGGCCATGGCATGTGGTCCAACGACGAGGACGGCAATCTCATCTATGTATTTCACAATGCGGAATACGAGAATGGACGGTATGGCGGCCGCGACGCCCAGGTGCGCCGCGTGCACTGGTCCAAGGAGGGTATGCCGATACTGGACATGCAGGCGGCGGAAGAGCTCAATCCGGACTATGCTGATATAACGATGAAAATCGTGGTTTCCGGCAATAAAGGCTGATTTCGTTGGCTTCAGCGCCGCAAGGGGCGAAAGCCGGTGTTGGGTCCGAATGTATGAGACGTTTTTGGTGAAAAGGGGTTGACATGCCGAAGCAGAATGGCGCCAACGGCGAGCACGTGGTGACCATGCGCGAGGTCGCGAAGGCGGCCGGCGTATCGATCAAAACGGTGTCCAATGTGGTCAACGACTACGAGTTCGTGTCGCAGGCCATGCGAGACAAGGTCAACAAGGCCATCGACGAGCTCGGCTACACGCTGAACGTGTCCGCGCGCAATCTGCGCAGGGGGCAGACCGGCATCATCGGCCTCGCCATTCCCGATCTGCAGATGCCGTACTTCGCGCAGCTTTCGTCGCTGGTCATCGAAGAGGCCAAGAAGCTGGGCCTGCGCGTGATCGTCGAGCCGACGCAATACTCGCGCGAAGGCGAGATTGAGGCGTTGCACGGCTCCCAGCAGACGATGATCGACGGACTGATCTACAGCCCGCTGGAGCTTGACCAGGACGACGTCGACCAGCTGGACGTGGACTACCCGCTGGTGCTTGTCGGCGAACGCATCTTCACCGACAAGGTGGACCATATCGCCACGGAAAACGTGGAAGGTGCCAAGCGCGCCACGTCGTATCTGCTGCAGACCGGCTGCAAGCGCGTGGCCGTGGTCGGCGTGCATCCGGGCGAGAAGGTCGGCTCCGCCGCGCTGCGCTATCAGGGCTACATTGAGGCGTTGGAGGAGGCCGGCGTCGAATTCGACGAGCGTTTGGTGGTCGAGTCGGGCATGTGGCATCGTAGCGATGGCGTGCGCGTGATGAACGCGCTGCTTGATTCCGGCGTGGTTCCCGACGGCGTCGTCGCGCTGAACGACATGCTCGCCTCCGGTGTGATGCATGCGATCCAGATGCACAATCTGCGCATTCCCGAAGATATTTCGGTGATCGGTTTTGATAATTCCGACGATTCGCAGTATTTGTCTCCTGCGTTGACGTCGATTGCTCCCGGTCTTGAGGCGGTGGCGCGTCTGTCGGTGAAATTGCTGAAGGATCGTATCGACGGGGTTTCGCCGTCGAAGGATCTCAAGCCGGAGCAGAAGGTGTTCCGCAAGGTTTCGTCGTCGTTGGTGGTGCGTCAGTCCACCAAGCTGCCCACGAATTCCTTGGTGGTGTGATCTTCCTTCCTTCTTTTTCTTCTTCTTTTGGAAGGAAGGAAGTGATTGGTGCCTCGGCGCTTGCGTCCGGTTTTTTACGGATTGCCGGTGCCGAGGTTTTTGTTTTCCCTTTCTGGCGATTGTCTGTTGCCGGGTACTGCGATTCGATTCTTCCGAGGAGTCGGATGCGAGAAACACGCGGTGCGTTCCTCCGATTTGTTACAACGTTGTAATAGTGATATATTCAACGTTGTAAATTACTGGAACAGCGGATTGAAAAGGAATAGACATGGCTGTTTACAACAATCCGATCGTGCTTCAGCGCGCAGATCCTTGGGTCCTCAAAGTTGACGGCGAGTACTACTTCACTGGCTCCGACCCGGAATACAACTGCATCGCCATTCGTCACGCATCGAATATCAACGACCTGCAGAAGGCCCCCGAAACGGTGGTGTGGCGCAAGCATGAATCCGGCCCCGCGAGCATCTATATTTGGGCGCCGGAACTGCACCGCATCAACGGCGCTTGGTACATCTACTTCGCAGGCGCCGCAACGGATTTCGAGGCTTCCGGACTGCCGACGCATCGTATGTTTGTGCTGGAGAACACCGATGACGACCCCACCACCGACAACTGGGTGGAGAAGGGCCAGATCGTCACTCCGATCGACTCCTTCGCGCTCGACGCCACCACCGAGGTGATCGACGGCGTGCAGTACCTGGTGTGGGCTCAGAAAGATCCCGCCATCGAAGGCAACTCCAACCTGTACATCGCCAAGATGGCCAACCCGTGGACGCTGGAAAGCGAGCCCGTCATGCTTTCCAAGCCGGAATATGACTGGGAATGCATCGACTTCCTCGTCAACGAAGGCCCGGCCTTCCTGTTCCACGAGAACAAGATCTACATCACGTATTCCGCCTCCGGCACCGGTGTGCCGTATGCCGTCGGTCTGCTCACCGCCGAGCGCGGCAGCGACCTGCTGAACAAGGATTCCTGGACCAAGAGCCCGGTGCCGGTGTTCAAGACCTGCGCCGAAAACGGCCAGTACGGCCCCGGCCACAACTCGTTCACCAAGTCCGAAGACGATTCCGAAGACCTGATGATCTATCACTGCCGCAACTATACGGAAATCAAGGGCGATCCGCTGTTCGACCCGAATCGTCATGCCCGTGTCGGCGTGGTCAAGTGGACGGAGTGCGGCCCCGACTTCGGTGTGCCGGAACCCGACAATCTGTGGACCCCGACCACCACGGACGTGTTGCCGGCCGATGGCGGCGCTCTTGCGGGAACGCCGGTAGCGAACTGACTTGCGTAATCGTAAGAAACGTTGCGATTCCAACAAAAACGAATAATTGAAGATTATAAAGAAAACAGCTTTTCCATCGGCGTGTTTCCGATTTGTACAACGATGGAAAAAGCTGTATAATCAAAATTACAACGTTGCAAACGGCAGTGCAGCTGACGAAGCGTGAACGACATCGCAAACAAGGTTGTTGATGAATGTCACTGCAACGGTTGGAGGAAATGTCTTGGGAGACCAAGAGGAAAAGGAGAAATCCATGAAGATCAAGAAGAGCACCAAGGCTCTCGCGGCCGCGGCCTCCCTGGCCATGATGGCCACCGTCGGCCTGTCCGCCTGCGGTGGCGGCAGCAACGACGCCGAGACGACCGCTGACGGCAAGGTCAAGATCACGATGTGGCACGGCTTCTCTGAGGCCGATGGCAAGACCCTCGAGTCCATCGTCGACGACTTCAACAAGTCCCAGGACAAGTACGAGATCGACGCCCAGCTGCAGCCGTGGAGCACCATCGGCGAGACCATGGTGACCAAGGTCACCTCCGGCGACGGCCCGGACTTCGTGACCACCGGCGCCGACAACGGCCAAGGCTGGTCCATCGACGGCACCTTCCAGTGCGTCACCGATTTCTACGACGACAAGGACAACGGCACCGATGAGTACATCGAGAACGTCGTTGACCAGATCACCTTCAACATCGACGGTTCCGAAGAGAAGTGCGGCGTCCCGATGGGCTACGCCCCGACCGCCGTGTGGTACAACACCGACATGTGGAAGGCTGCCGGCCTGACCGACGCCGACTACCCGCAGACTTGGGATGAGCTGCTCGAAGTTGCCAAGAAGCTCACCAAGTCCGATGGCTCCCAGTACGGCATCGCTCTGCCGGATCTCGGCTGGGCTCCGTTCCTGAAGGGCAACGGCTCCGGCATCTACACCACCGATGGCAAGGTCTCCATCAACACCAAGGAGAACAAGGCCTTCCTCGAGAAGATGCGTGACTTCTACAAAGGCGGCTACTCCGTGTCCGGCATGGATGAGACCGCTGCTCGTGAATCCTTCGAATCCGGCCAGTCCGCAATGGTGATCGTCGGACCGTGGGAGGATCAGGCCTCCACCGACAAGGGCATCAACCACGACCTGTTCCCGGTTCCGAACGGCGACGGCACCTATGTGTACCCGGACGGCACCAAGGGCTCCAACACCGGCTCCACCGGTCTGTACTGGTGGGTCACCTCCCAGGTTGGCGACTCCGCTAAGAAGCAGGGCATCTACGACTTCTTCAAGTTCTACAACAACCACGACAACCAGGTGACCTGGTCCCTCGGTTCCGCCTATCCGCCGAACAACACCACCGTCACCGCCGATGAGCTCTCCGAGCGTCCGCTGATCGCCAAGATCGGTGAGAACACCAGCAAGTCCTTCATCGGTATCGCAGGCCTCAAGGGCGGCTTCGGCGACATCGCCGCCTCCGTCGACACCCTGACCTCCAACACCGCCCGCACCGACGACGACATCCAGAGCCTGCTGGACGACGCCGAATCCCAGATCCAGGGCTACCTCGACGAGTACGCCGAGTAAGCGAAGCGGGATTCACCTACAATCAACATAAGTGAGCGGGCCTGACCCGCTCACCACCCCAGCAAAAGGCCACGTCGCTGGCCCTCACGCCAGCGACGTGGCCTTTTGCTGTATTAAAAACACATCCCTGGTGGCATTAAGGAGGAGATAATGGCACAAGCAACTGCCGCCCCAGGATCCGCGCATTCCGCAGTGGCCAAGGAGAACAAGAAGGCGATTCAGGCCCGCAACCTGCGCACCGGCCTGCTGTTCACCGCACCGGCCCTCATCGTTCTCGCAATCTTCGTTTTCTATCCGGCAATCAAGACGTTCATCACGTCTCTGACTTCCGACCGCATCAACCGCGCCGGCAAGTTCGTCGGCTTCGACAACTACGTCAAGCTGTTCCAAAGCGCCGACTTCTGGACCGACGTCAAGAACACCCTCGTCTACGCAGTGGCCTACGCTCCGATCGTCGTGATCGTCGCACTCGCGTTCGCACTGCTGCTCAACCGCAAGGACCTCAAGTTCGTCGGATTCTTCCGTACCTGCATGTTCCTGCCGTTCGTCATCTCCCTGACCGTCGCCGCCATCGCATGGCAGTTCATCCTCTCCCCGTCGCTAGGCCTGGTTCCGTACTGGATCCAGCAGCTGACCGGCATCGCGCACGTCGATCTGCTCGGCACCCGCGAAACCGCCATGGCGGCCATCGTCTTCATCACCGTGTGGAAAAACTTCGGCTACTTCATGGTCATCTTCCTCGCAGGTCTGCAGGGCATCTCCGCCGAACTGTATGAGGCCGCTTCCCTCGACGGCGCCTCCGCATGGCAGAAGTTCCGTTACATCACCCTTCCGGCGCTGCGCCCGACCTTCAACTATGTGGTCATCTTCGGCCTCATCGGTTCCTTCCAGGTCTTCGATCAGGTCTTCATCCTGACCTCCGGCGGCCCGGCACGCGCCACCGAAACCATCGTGTACCGCATCTACACCGAGGCATTCGGCAACGGCAAGCTCGGTTACGCATCCGCACTGTCGTACGTGCTGCTGATCATGACGCTCATCGTGGGCCTCATCCAGCTGTACACCAACAACAAGCATGAGAAGGAGGAAATCGCATGAGCACCGCGACTCTTTCCGCACAAGAGCAAGAGAATGCCCGCATCAACGCCGAAAACGAGCGTCTTCGCAAGCAGGCGACCCGCAAGCGTCGCATCGGCCTGGGCTTCAGCTACTTCGCACTGATCCTCATCACCATCCTGATGATCTTCCCGCTGCTGATCGTCGTGCTGGTGTCGTTCACCCCGAACGCCATCACGCAGACCTGGCCGCCGAAGCTCATTCCGAGCCAGTTCACCCTTGAAAACTACCAGTCGCTGTTCAAACGTCTGCCGATCGGCCGAGAAATGCTCAACACCGTCATCTTCGCCGGTGCCGTGACCATCATCTCCGTGTTCTTCGACTCCCTGGCCGCCTACGGCCTGTCCCGTGTGAACTTCAAGGGCCGTGGCCTGCTGCTCGGCGTGCTGATCGCCACCATGATGATCCCGGGCATGGCCCTGCTCATCCCGGTGTACAAGCTGCTCGCCAACATGGGCCTCATCAACAGCTACTGGGGCATCATCATCCCGCGTATGGCCGACGTCGGCGGCATCTTCCTGCTGCGCCAGTTCTTCATCTCCATTCCGAAGGACCTCGACAACGCGGCCCGCATCGATGGCGCAGGCGAATTCCGCATCTTCGCGCAGATCATCCTGCCGAACGCGGTGCCGGCCATCCTCACCGTGGGCATGTTCAACTTCATGGGCAACTGGAACGACCTGCTCTGGCCGTTGATCATGACTTCCAAGCCGGAGACCCGCACCATCACCGCAGGCCTCGCAATGCTGACCGGCCACGGTTCCTCCGTCACCCCGTACGGCGTGGTGATGGCAGGCGCCCTGATCTCCGCACTGCCGCTGCTGGTGGTCTTCTTCTTGGTGCAGAAGCGCTTCGTCGAAGGCATCGCCATGACCGGCATGAAGTAAAGCCCAACTTCATCGCCTGATCAAACAATCCGTAATTGAAAATCCATAATTGAACCTTGTTTTCCTTCCTTCGATAACCGCACCGTTTGGTGCATAGAACAAGGCCGTCGGCGTGGCTCCTCCCCACGGTGGCGGCCTTGTTCTGTATTCTCGTAAAAAACGTTTGTACACGTATTCGATACACGTATGTAGACGACGCAAAGGAGCGCGCATATGACTTCGCATATTCTCGAACGGGTCCCTCTACAGCAGGTGAGGCTACTGCCAGGAGAACATTTTGACGCTCAACAGGCCGGCGCGCGGTACCTGCTTGATCTCGACGTCGATCGCCTGCTATATCCCTTCCGCAGGGAGGCGGGACTGCCGCAGCCGACCGATGCCGACGGCAATCCGGTAACGTCGTACCCGAATTGGGAGGAAACGGGGCTTGACGGCCATATCGCAGGGCATTATCTGTCGGCTTGCGTCGGATTCGCGCAAGTCGCAGACGATCCGCAACCGTTCATCGACCGTGCCGCCACCGTGGTGCGGTCATGGCATGAATGCCAGCAGTCGTTTGCCGGCGATGCTGTGATGCGCGGGTATGTGGGTGGTGTGCCTGATTCTCGCACCGTGTTCGGGCGCCTTGCCGCAGGCGATGTTGAATCGCAGAATTTCTCGATGAACGACGCATGGGTGCCCATGTACAACGTTCACAAAACGTTCGCCGGTTTGTTGGATACATGGGCCGATTTTGCTTCTATCGATGAACAGACTTCGCAGCTGGCACATACCGTCGTGCTTGATCTGGCCGATTGGTGGTGCCGTATCGCCGAGCCGCTGGACGACGAGACCTTCGACAGGATTCTGGTGAGCGAATTCGGCGGCATGTGCGAATCGTTCGCCGAACTGTACTCGCGTACCGGCGAGGAGCGCTACCATGTGATGGCCGACCGCTTCAAAGACCACGCCATCTTCGACCCGCTGGCGCAAGGCGAGGATGTGCTCACCGGCATGCACGCCAACACGCAGATTCCCAAAGTGCTTGGATGGGAACGTTTGGGCGCGATTTGCAACGATGAACAGGCCGACGCCGCCACTAACACCTTCTGGGATTCCGTGGTACATCACCGTTCCGTAAGCATCGGCGCGCATTCCGTGTCCGAGCATTTCCACCCGACGGACGATTTTTCATCCATGATCGAATCGCGAGAAGGCCCGGAAACCTGCAATTCGTACAACATGTCGAAACTTGCGGAACGACTGTGGCTGCGTTCCGGCAGCGCCGACTATATCAACTTCTACGAGCGGGTGCTGGAAAATCACCTGCTGTCCACCATCAATCCGAAGCAGCCGGGATTCGTGTATTTCACGCCGATGCGATCGCAGCATTATCGTGCCTATTCCACACCTCAGGAATGCTTCTGGTGTTGCGTCGGTTCGGGATTGGAGAATCACGCCCGATATGGACGATTGATTTACGCGCTGCAGCGGCCGGCTGCGCAGGATTCGGCTGATTCGGCTGCTGCTGGTTTTGCCAGTTCTGCCGCCGAGACGGGCAATACCGTTTCAAACAATGCCGAGGCGGAAGCTACGCGCCTGCTGGTCAATCTGTACATCGATTCCACCTTCGACTGCCCGGAGCAGGGTCTGCGCATCACGCAGCGCGCCGCTCGCATTGAGGATGGCGTCGATTACACGGTGACGTTCACATTGGAATCCACGGCCGAGCATGTTCCCGATACTCCCGGTGGTTTGCGGGAAACCACGCTGTTTCTGCGCCGTCCGTGGTGGGCGGAGCATTACGGCGTCATGGAGGCCACATGCGCCGTCTGCACGCTTGATCCGGCACGCACCAACGATATTCCCGAAGGATATCTGCCGTTGCGTCTGCGCTGGAACGGCGTTGCGGAAGTGGTGATGCGGTTGCGGCCGCGGATCACCGTCGAGCGTATGCCGGACGGTTCGCCTTGGGTCAGTTTCATGAAGGGGCCGAAGGTGATGGCGCTGGCTTCGGATAGCGACGATATGGACGGCGAATTCGCGGACGCCGGCCGTATGAGTCATATTGCCACCGGTCCGTTGCGTCCGCTCGTATCCATGCCGATCATCAACGGCAATCCGGTCAAGGCGTGCGCGCAGGTTTCCAGACCGTACGTGCATGGCCTCACCGTTGCCGCGACGGACGTTTCCGGCCGTACCATGCTGTTCGACATGCATGAGTTCAGCAGTATGCATGGCTGCCGGTATTCCGTGTATCTGCCGGTTGCCGACGATGGCAACGTGTGTGCGTTGCGCGCGCAACTGGCCGATATCGATGCGCGTCAGGCCGCTAGCGAGCAGACCGTTGTCGACACCATCGCATGCGGTCAGCAGCAATCGGAAGTCGATCATCGGTATTCGGGCGATAACGACATGATGGGTGCCGACGGCACGTTGCATTGGCGTCGCGCGTTGGCTGGTGGCGAATTCCAGTATGCGATGCGCGGGCGTGGTCAGGCGCATCGTTTGGAAATCGAGGTGATTGCCGATTCCGCGGAAAGCGACGGTGAAAGCGCGGCGTATGAAGTGACGCTCGACGGCCTGCCATTGCAGCGTGGCGAGCATCGTCGCATCGACGGCGATCCCACGGCAATCGACGTGTATCCGCTGCCGGATGCCATAGAAACTGCGGAAACCGCGGAAAATATTGAGAATACCGGAGAAAACGACAATGCTGACGACGCTGCGATCGTACGCATCTCGGCTTCGGCGCATGACGGCGCGAAAATCACCGCCCTACGATTGCATAAGTAGGATTGCAGCGATGAAAATCGCGATATGGCAGACGACTGACCGTCCGGGGGCGTCTGCCATATCGCGATCCGGTGATTGGAGGATGCTGATACGCATTGTGGCGGCAACGATGGTATTCGTTGCCGCCACAATGTTTTTTGCGGTTGCTTTGCCGGTTGCCGTTCCGGCTGGCGTCGGTTGCCGTCAATGAGTGGGTGTCTTGCCTGCCGCCGACGGTCGTTGCGACGGTTATTGGGCTCCGTTTGACTGGTCGTCTCCGGAGTTGTCGCCACTGCTGTTGCCGCCGTTGCCGCCGTCCCCGGAGTTGTCTCCGCCGTTATTGCCGCTGTCTCCGCCGTCTCCGCCGTCTCCGGAGTTGCCGCCGTCTCCGTTACCGCCGCTGTTCTGATCGCTGTTTTGCGTAGGATCGGGTGTGGTCTGCTCGGTGTTCTCTTCGGCCTTCGGCATCTCCTGATTCTGCCGTGTCTCGGTCTTCTGCGCGCCGGTGCCCCATGTGCCGTCCGGGCCGCCGATCTTGCCGTTGTCGGTCGGTTCGGTGAAGGTCAGCACCTCCTGATTCTGCAATGCGAGCGACATGAACTCCTCGAACAGATGCGACGGGTAGCCCGTGGAGGAAACGCCATAGCCTGCGAACGATGGCACTTCCTGCGCGCTGCCGTCTTCCGCAGGATTCCAAATGGCCCACACATTGAGCAGCTGCGGCGTGTAGCCCACGAACGAAGCGGCCTTCTCGTCGTTTGCGGTACCGGACTTACCGGCTACCTGACGTCCGAGACGTGTCGAAACGCCAGCCGCGGTGCCATACGTGGTGGTGCCCTGCATGGCCTTCTGCACCAGATGGCAATCGTTCGCATCGAACACCTGCTGGTGCTCCTGAGCCGTCTTGTACAGCTCCTTCGAACCGTCGGACGTGAGCACCGTGTCGACGATGTGCAGCGTGTTCTTCACGCCATCATTCGCAATGGTGGAGTGGCCTTGCGCCAGATCCCACACGGTAATGCCGTTGATGCCCAGAATGTTGTAGGTGGTGTCTTCGGCGATGTCTTCCTCAATGCCCGCCTGATGCGCGATCTTGGCGAGATTCGCGGCGCCGAGGTGCTTGTTGACCTCCATGAACACCGTGTTCACCGAATTCGCGGTCGCCTGATAGAGGTTGATATACCCGTAATTGGTGTTCAACGCGTTCGGCACCTGCGCGGTGGTTCCCGGCGTCGTTTCAAACGTCAGGCCGGAATTGCCGTTGAAGATGGTGTTGAAATTCACACCCTCCTGCGCGGCTCCCAGCAAGCCGAACGGCTTCATGGTGGAACCCGGTTCGAACGTGGCCTGCGTGGCGTTGTTGAGCTGCTTGGTGAGGTAATCGTTGCCCGCATACATGGCTTTCACGGAACCGGTCTTCTGATCGACCGCAATACCGCCCACCTGAATACTTTCCGGCATGCCCTCCGGTCGGGTGTCGCCGACCTGCTGAATCTCGTCCTGCATGTCCTTGTCGAGCGTGGTGACGATCTTGTAGCCGCCGGTTTCCAGATCATCGGCGGTGAACGCCTTGGAATTGACCAGTTCGTTCTTCACCGTGGTCAGCAGATACCCGTTCGCGCCGGCCATCTGGTTGCTCTGCTGTATTTCCGCCACGGCAGGGAACTGCGCTTCCTTCTTCTCCTGGGCGGTGATGTAGCCGTCTTCCTTCATGATGCTGAGCACGCGGTCGTATCGCTTTTCGGCCTGTTCCTGATTGACGGCCGGATCCCATGAGCTCGGCGCCGGAATGATACCGGCCAACATGGCGGCTTCCGACAAGGTCAGATCGCTGGCGTTCTTGTTGAAATACGCCTTCGCCGCCGCCTGAATGCCATATGCGCCACGACCAAGATAAATCGTGTTCATGTAATTGCATAGCACCTGGCTCTTATCTTGTGCCTGCGCGATCTTGATGGCCAGGAACGCTTCCCTCAGCTTGCCGGAATACGACGTGGTTTCGCCCAAATAGTAGCGTTCCGCATACTGTTGGGTGATGGTCGAACCGCCCTGACGGCTGCCTGTGGTCAGATTCGTATACAGCGCTCGCGCGATGCCATACAGATCGATGCCCTTGTTGGTGTAGAAGGAACGGTCTTCCGACGCGACGATGGCATTGCCCACATAATCCGGCAAGACCGCACAGTCGATGATTTCGCGGTTCTGTTCCGCGTAGCTGCCAATTTCCGTAGTGCCGTCGGCATAGTAGACGGTGGTTTTTTCGGCGAGGGCGAACTTTTCCGGTTCGGGGATTTCCGTGGTGATATACATGTATGCGAACAGGCCGATACCTGCCGCGAGCAGCGCTGCGAAGATGCCGAGTACCCACTTCAGCACGAGATGCTTGCGCTTGTTCTGCTTTTTCTGAGGTCCGTTGGCGCGGTGCGATCCGTGGTTCTGCGGCTTGGGCGCGCTATGGGATGCGTTGCTGCGATTGCTGCCGGCGCCGCCGCTGCGGGCGCTTCTTGAGCGTGAGCTTACGCTTCGTGTGTGTGAAACCATAGGTTCCACCGTAGCTGATTGACTTGAGAAATCAGGTGAAAATGGGGTGAGTTTGCCCTTGGGAGGGCATTTTTTGCGCAGCTCTTTTACAAATCGACAGTTTGTGGGTCGTTGTCTCAATATCGGCTTATTTTCAGGGTTTTATCAGTTTTTCAGGTGCCTTTTCGCTGTTTCGCAGGTATGCTTGAAATTTGGTACCTGTGAAACGCATATATGCATATATAACAGAGGAGTCGTTTACAGATGAGCATTCGTGTAGCTATCGCTGGCGTTGGCAATTGCGCTTCTTCGCTGGTGCAGGGCGTTGAATACTACAAAGACACGAAGGACGAGGATAAGATTCCCGGTCTGATGCACAACAATTTCGGCGGATATCGCGTGCGTGACATTGAATTCGTCGCCGCATTCGATGTGGACGCGCTGAAGGTCGGCAAGGATCTGTCTGAAGCCATCGAAGCGTCGCAGAACAACACGATCAAATTCGCCGACGTGCCGAATCTGGGCGTCGAAGTGCTGCGCGGCCCGACCAACGATGGTCTGGGTGAATACTATCGCCAGATGATCGAAGAGTCCGACGCCGAGCCGGTCGACGTGGCCCAGGTGCTGCGCGACAAGAAGGTCGACGTGCTCGTTTCCTACCTGCCGGTCGGTTCCGAGCAGGCCGACAAGGCATACGCCCAGGCCGCCATGGACGCCGGATGCGCGTTCGTGAACTGCCTGCCGGTGTTCATCGCATCCGATCCGGAATGGGCTCAGAAGTTCCGTGACGCCGGTGTGCCGATCGTCGGCGACGATATCAAGTCCCAGGTCGGCGCCACCATCACGCACCGCGTGCTCGCCCGTCTGTTCGAGGATCGTGGCGTGCGTCTGGACCGCACGTACCAGCTCAACGTGGGCGGCAACATGGACTTCATGAACATGCTGCAGCGCTCGCGCCTGGAATCCAAGAAGATTTCCAAGACCCGCGCCGTCACTTCCGTGGTGCCGCACGATATGGATCCGCATAACGTGCATATCGGTCCGTCCGATTACGTGGCATGGCTTGACGACCGCAAGTTCGCGTTCGTGCGTCTTGAAGGCACTACGTTCGGCGATGTGCCGCTGAGCTTGGAATACAAGCTGCAGGTGTGGGATTCCCCGAATTCCGCCGGTATTGTGATCGATGCCGTGCGTGCCGCCAAGATCGCGCTCGACCGTCATCTGGCCGGCCCGATTCTGGCTCCGAGCTCCTATTTCATGAAGTCGCCGGCCGTGCAGCACGAGGATGGCGAGGCCCGCCGCTTGGTGGAGGAGTTCATCAAGGGCGAGGTTGAAGGCAGCGAAGAGCAGCTTGACGCCGATGTCGCCGCCGCCAAGGCAGCTGGCAAGGATGTGTGGCGCGCCTGATTTTTAGTTCGCCTGATATGAGGGATCCCCAATCTACCGTCGGTGGATTGGGGATTTTTAATTACGATTTGGAAACGATGCGTATCGTCACTTCTTGAGAAGGGGTTCGACCTGTTCCTCGTACGCGGTCAACGCGGTATCGATCACATTGTGCATGTCGTAGTACTTGTACGTGCCCAAACGGCCGCCGAACACCGTCTTCGGCTCGGCCTTCGCGAGCTCCTCGTACCTCGCGTACAGCGCCTTGTCGGCCTCGGTGTTGATCGGATAGTACGGCTCGTCGCCACGCTCGGCGAAACGGCTGTACTCCTCCCATACCACGGTCCTGTCGGGATTCTGCGAGGCGGCGCGCTCCGGATTGAAGTTCTTGAACTCGATCGCGCGCGTGTACGGCACGTCCGCGTCGGAGAAGTTCATCACCGGGCAGCCGAAATGGTCGCCCTCGTCGTAACGCACCTCCTTGAAGTCGACCGTGCGCCACTTGAGCTCGCCCAGCGAGTAGTCGAAGTAGCGGTCCACCGGGCCCGTGTACACCACCGGCACGCCGGCCGCGGCCAAAGCCGCCTTGTTGTACGGCTGGGACCCGTCGAAGAAATCGGTCTCCAGGGTCACATGGATGCGCGGATCGTCGATCATGCGCTCCATCCACGCGGTGTAGCCGTCGGCCGGCAGGCCCTCCCACGTGTCCTTGAAATAGCGGTTGTCGTAGTTGAAGCGCACCGGCAGGCGGTTGATGATGCCCGCTGGCAGGTCCTTCGGATCGGTCTGCCACTGCTTGCCGGTGTAGTTCTTGATGAACGCCTCGTACAGGGGGCGGCCGATCAGCGAAATGCCCTTGTCGTTGAGGTTCTGGGGATCCTTGCCCGCCAGCTCGCCGGCCTGCTCGGCCACGAGCGCCTTGGCTTCGGCGGGCGTGTAGTGCGCGCGGAAGAACTGGTTGATGGTGCCCAGGTTGATCGGCAGGGGGTAGACCTCGCCGTCGTGCGTGGCGTACACGCGGTGCACGTAGTTCGTGAACGAGGTGAACCTGTTCACGTAGTCCCACACGCGCTTGTTGGACGTGTGGAACAGGTGGGCGCCGTACTTGTGGATCTCCGCGCCGGTCTCCTCGTCCATGTAGCTGTACGCGTTGCCGCCGATGTGGTCGCGCACGTCGATGATCTCCACGCGCACGCCGAGCCTCTCCACGGCCTGCTGGGCCACGGTCAGGCCGAACAGGCCCGCGCCCACGACCACCAGATCGGGATATTCCACCGCTTCAGTCATAAGAACAACCTTCCGAACTTAAAACAAACACACAATATTCGTGTGCGATTCCTCATCAAGCATACCCGTCCGCCCTCCTTAACGCGGGATGCTCATGGGGAAGCGGCATTTTGACGTTTGATTTCCCTGTGTCGCTGGTCGTGGGGCTGGCTGCTTCACGGATCATGGCATGGTCTGTGTGGTTCGTGCGCGGCCTGTGGCGCGGGTTGCGCTGCGGTTCGTGCGGCTTGCGGCGCGGTTCGGTCCGGGCATGGTGTACACTGGTCTTTGCCTCCGCGTGGCGGTACGTCACCCAACTCCCCCAGGGCAGGAATGCAGCAAGGGTAAGTGGCCTCTTCCGGGTGCGTGGAGGTTTTCTTATATCTTCATGCCATTCGCGCATACCGTAGAGCCAATGCCGTATTCTCGATGATTATGACCGACGAATTCAAGCCAATCATCCGAGACCCGCACAAGTCCGCGAATATGCTGGAACAGCCGGTCGCGTCCGTTCCCGTGCCGCAGCCGCCGTCTGATCCGATCGAACAGGTGCTTTCCCCACGTGAAGTGAGCGAAGGGCTTGCCAAAGCCGATCCGCTGACCCGTCATCCGCGCGTGTCGAGCATTATGCTCAGCGTGGTGTTCGGTCTGCTGCTGCTTGCCGCCGCGGTGGGCGTCTGGTGGTTGGGCGTGCGCACGATGGAAGGCCAAAGCTATGAAGACATGGTCTGGTCGAAATTCGATGCGGCCCTGCCGGGATGGCTGGAACCGGTCGTGCATGTTTTCACCATTTCCACCGTTGTAATCGCAACAAGCGCGATTATGTCGATAATCGCCTTCGCCGTACTTATCGTAAGAAAACGATGGCTGTTGATTGCTCAACTGGCGGTATTCGGCGGAATCTGCTTTGCCGCAGCAGAGTTGCTGAAGCCGCTGCTGCCACGTCCGTACTTAATCAATCTGGAATCAAATCCCAATAATTCCGCGCCTTCCGGGCATGTCATACTCGCCGCCGCGGCAGGAGTGATCCTACTATGCGCCGTGCCTCGCGTATGCCGTGCGCTCGTTGCCGTGATCGGCTGGCTGTATGCGGTACTCGTCGGATTGTCGGTGATTGCGGGACAGTGGCACCGGCCGACCGACGTGATCATGGCGTTGCTGATCGTCGGCGGAGTGGCAATGATCACGCTTGCCGCGACGTTTGCGAACGGCATGGATGAGCCCGGTTCGCGTGCGTCGTCGCCTTCCGTGCAGATCGTCGGCAGCGTGCTGTTGACGTTCGGCGTGCTCGGCACCCTGTATGGCGCATACATTATTTGGCAGATTCAGCCGGGACTTGCGATGAGTGCGGAATGGACGAATTCCGGTGCGCACCTTTCCACGGTGATTCTGACGGCTTCCGTTGCGTCGTTGGTGTTCGGGCTGGTGTTGACCATGCGTCAGCTGACCGCCTCGCCATTGACGAAACTTGGGCTTGTCGGCGCACCTCCGGCCCCTCCGAAACGCTGACGGCAAAACGTACGATCACGCCGAAAATTTCCGGCACCGGTCGCTCGCGCCACACGGACGGTTTGCCAACTGCATACGGTCAGTGAGTATTATTGCGTTGCAAACGCTAGTAATAAGGAGTGGCTATGGCTACCGGCAGCAAGCTCGTGATTGTGGAGTCTCCCACCAAGGCCAAGAAAATCGGTGGGTATTTGGGCTCCGAATATACGGTGATGGCCTCGGTCGGCCATATTCGAGATCTTGCGCAGCCGAGCCAGGTGCCGGCCGCCGACAAAACCAAATTCGGCAAGTTCGGCGTTGACGTGGAAGACGGATTCAAGCCGTACTACATCGTCGATGGCAACAAGAAGAAAACCGTGTCCGAGCTGAAAAGCGCGTTGAAAAAAGCCGACACCCTGTACCTCGCAACCGATGAGGATCGCGAGGGAGAGGCCATCGCCTGGCATCTGGTACAGACGCTCAAGCCGAAAGTGCCGGTTAAGCGCATGGTGTTCCACGAAATCACGAAGGAAGCCATCAAAGCGTCGCTTGACAATACTCGCGACGTTGACGACGACATGGTCGACGCCCAGGAAACCCGCCGTATTCTGGACCGCCTGTACGGCTATGAGCTTTCTCCGGTGCTGTGGCGCAAGGTTGGGCCTGGTCTTTCCGCGGGCCGTGTGCAGTCCGTCGCCACGCGTTTGATCGTGGAGCGCGAGCGCGAGCGTATGGCGTTCGTGCGTGCCCCGTATTGGGATGTCACCGCAACGTTGGAGGCGCCGGATGCCGATGGCAATAATGTTGCGTTCGATTCTCGTATGGTGTCGTTGGGTGGCCGTCGTTTGGCTGGTTCCAAGGATTTCGGCGCCGATGGCAAGCTGACTGCGGCCGGTGCGAAGGATCAGGTCGTGCAGTTGGACGAGGCGCAGGCTTCCGCGATTGCGCAGGCATTGGAATTTGCAACGTTTACTGTCGCGTCGATGGAAACCAAGCCGTACCGTCGCCGTCCGGTTCCACCGTTTACCACGTCCACCTTGCAGCAGACCGCCGGCAATCGTCTCGGCATGAGCTCGCGTCAGACCATGCGTGCTGCGCAAGGATTGTACGAAAACGGCTATATCACCTACATGCGTACCGATTCGGTGACGCTGTCGCAAGAGGCGATCGCAGCCGCACGCGAAGCGGTCGTCAAGCATTTCGGCGAAAACTATCTGTCGGACGCGCCGAAACAATATGCCACAAAGACGGCAGGCGCGCAGGAAGCCCACGAATGCATCAGGCCGGCGGGCGCGAAATTCCGTGACCCTGCGGAAATCGCAAGCAAAGTGCCGGCCGACCAGCTCAAGCTGTACACGCTGATCTGGCAGCGCACGCTTGCCTGCCAGATGGCAGACGCAACCGGTTCCACGGCGACCGTGCGACTGTCCGCACCGACCGAATCGAATGGGGAAGCCATGTTCCAGGCTTCCGGCACTGTCATCGAATTCCCCGGCTTTATGAAGGCGACCGGTGAAGGCCGCCGCGCATCCGCCGAATCGAAGAAGGGCGATGCTGCTGGAAGCGTTGAACAGGCTGCGCAATCCGGTAAATCCAGCAAAGCGGATAAGAAGTCGGATGACAATGTGTCGCTTCCGCCGATGAATCCGGGCGATGCGCTCGCCGCGGTGGCGGTTGGTGCCGACGGACACGAAACTCAGCCTCCGGCGCGTTACACCGAAGCGTCGCTCGTGAAAACGTTGGAACAGAAGGAAATCGGCCGCCCGTCCACGTATGCGAGCATTATTTCCACGATCATCGATCGCGGGTACGTGTATGAGCGCGGTCGTGCGTTGATTCCGTCGTGGCTCGCGTTCTCCGTGGTCAAATTGCTGGAAACGAAGTTCCCGCGGTATGTGGATTACGAGTTCACTGCCGATATGGAAAGCGGTCTTGACCAGATCGCGAGCGGTCAGGAGACCGGCAGGAATTGGCTGACCCGCTTCTATTTCGGTTCCGGTGAGGGTGCCGCGCAGTCTGCGGACGAGGCGCATGCCGGTTTGCAGCAGCAGGTCGCGCAGTTGGGTGAAATCGACGCTCGCGAGATCAATACGATCGAGATCGGCGACGGTTTGCATGTGCGCGTCGGTCGATATGGCCCGTATTTGGAGGATATGAACCATCTGGATGATGAGGGCAATCCGAAGCGTGCCTCGCTGCCGGATACGCTCGCTCCGGATGAGCTGACGGTGGAAGTCGGTCATGATTTGATCGAGAACCATTCCGGCGGTCCGCGCGCTCTTGGCGTCGATCCGGTTTCCGGAGGCACCGTTGAAGTGCGTAATGGTCGTTTCGGGCCGTATGTTGCGCTGGTGATGCCTTCTGCCGATGCCGGCGATGCTGGTGATGCTGCCGGTGGCGCTAGTGAGAAGCCGAAGCGCGGCAAGGGTGCGAAGAAAGCCGCTGCCGATCGCCCGAAGATGGCGTCGTTGTTCAAGACGATGAGTCCGGAATCGTTGACGTTGGATGATGCGTTGCGTCTGCTGAGCTTGCCGCGTGAAGTCGGTTCGTATGAAGAGGTGGATGCGCAGACCGGTGAAGTGCAGACGGTTACCGTGCAGGCCAATAATGGTCGTTACGGTCCGTATTTGACGAAGACCGGTGCCGATGGCAAGTCGGATACGCGTTCGCTTGCTTCGGAAGATGAGATTTTCACGGTTGATGTGGATAAGGCGAAGGAACTGTTCGCCCAGCCGAAGTATGGCCGTGGGCGTGGCCGTGGTGCTGCGAAGCCGCCGCTGCGCGAATTGGGCGTCGATCCGGAAACGCAGAAGCAGGTGACCATCAAGGAAGGCTTCTACGGCGCGTATATCACCGATGGTGAGACGAATCGTACGTTGCCGAAGCAGTATGCTCCTGAGTCGATCGAACCGGCCGAGGCGTTCCGTTTGCTGGCTGAGAAGCGTGCGCAGGGCCCGTCGAAAAGGCGTGGACGTAAGACCGCCGCCGGCAAGGGCGGGGCTAAGAAGGCTGGTGCTGCCAAGGCTTCTAAGACTTCCAAGGCGGCTTCCGTCGATAAGGCTCGTGCCGATCGCCGTGCCAAGGTGCGCGAGTTGGCCGATAAGGGTTGGGCCAACACCCGTATCGCCAAGGAGATCGGTTCCACGCCGACCACGGTGAAGGCCGATGTGGAATGGCTTGCCGCCAACGAAGGCTACACCCGTCCCGCCGTAGTTCCCGCCCGGTGATGAACAGTCCGGTGGACTGTTCGTAGCAGTGAGCAGCGGTAGCGTTGCGAACGCCGCAATGTAGAGTGATGAATATGCAAGGCATATTCATCTCCTTTGAAGGTGTAGACGGCGTCGGCAAAACCACGCAGGTCGAACGGTTGCGTGCGTACGTTGAGGCGCAGGGGCGCGAATGCGTGGTCACGCGCGAGCCAGGCGGTACTGTGCTTGGCGTGGCGATTCGCGAGTTGCTGCTTGGCGGCGTGGAAGGTTCCGATGCGGATATCGCTCCGCGTGCGGAGGCGCTGCTGTTCGCCGCTGACCGTGCCCAGCATGTTGCCGAGGTGATTCGCCCTGCACTGGAACGCGGTGCCGTGGTAATTACCGATCGGTACCTTGATTCTTCTCTTGCATACCAGGCTGGCGGCCGCGAATTGACGGCAGGTGAAATCCGCGACTTAAGTATGTGGGCAACGTGTGAGCTATTGCCGAATCGCACGTATCTGCTGGATCTTGATCCTATGCAATCGCATGCACGACTACAGCATGATGAAGATCGCATGGAATCCGCGGGAGACGATTTCCAACGTCGTACACGACAGGCGTTCCTTGACTTGGCAAAGGCGGAATCGCAACGTTTCCGCGTGATTGATGCCAGCCAATCCATTGAAGAAGTATGGTCGCATATCCAGTCTGATTTTGCGCAAATCGGCCAATCGGAAGCTCTTCAAACGGGGGTTAGCCGATGAGCGTGTGGGATTCGATTGTCGGCCAGCAGCAGGTTGTCGAACAACTCAAAGCCATCGCAAGTGGCGATCCGAAAGCCATTGCGCAATCCTGGTTAATTTGCGGTCCTCCGGGATCGGGTCGTTCCAATGTGGCGCGCGCGTTTGCTGCGGCGTTGGAGAGCCCCGATCATGGTCTTGGCGACGAGCCGACCAAAGCCGCGCAGCAGGTGCTTGCCGGCACTCACCCCGACGTGACCGTGCTGGCCACCAACAAAGTGACCATCGGCATCGACGAGGTGCGAAACATCATCACTACGTCCGAGCAGATGCCAAGCACTGCGCCGTGGCGCATCATCATTATCGAAGATGTCGATCGCATGCTGGAACGCACCACCAACGTGTTGCTCAAGGAGATTGAGGAGCCGAGTGAGCATACGATTTGGCTCTTGTGTGCGCCGAGTGCGCAGGACGTGTTGCCGACGATTCGCTCGCGCACTCGCATCGTCAATCTTGCCGTGCCCTCCACGCAGGCGGTGGCTGCATTTCTGGAGCAAAATGGCGGATTCGAGCCGAAAATCGCGGCGCGTGCCGCACGTCTTGCGGAAGGGCATATCGGCATCGCCAATCTGTATGCGAAAAACGAGCAGGTCATGTCTGACCGCGACGAGCTGATCGTGGGCGTGCTGGGATTGCGCCGCGCGTCGGATGCGGTACTGCTTGCCGGCAATCTTATCGACAGTGCGAAAGCGCAGGCCGAAGCGGAGGTGAAGGTCAAGGCGGCGGAAGCGGAAGCTGATTTTCGTAGGGTCAATGGGCTTGGTGCGAAGGATCGTATTCCTCCCAAACTGCGTGGCGCGTACAATGCGATCGCAAAAAAAGACGAGCTGAAGCGACAGACCACACGATTGACGCGCGATGTGCTCGACCGTGCGTTGAATTCGATCGCCAGTGTATACCGCGATGTGGCCGTGCTGCAGAACAATGCCGAAGATTCGGTTGGCTTGATTAATTTGGAGAATCGTTCGTCGATTACCGATCTGTCGGTACGTCTTACGCGCGGGGGAGCGGTGCGGCGACTGGAAGATATCGCCGTCGCACGTCGCCGTTTGGCCGGCAACGGCAATCCCGTACTGGTCTTCGAAGCCCTCTTCTGCGCCCTCATTGCCGGTTAGGGCCAGCGTCGTTGGCGCATACTGTTTTCCTGCGTGCGGATTCCTCCAGCGGGTGGGGAAATGGTTGTTTGGCTGTATGATTCTGGCTTGCTATTGTGCGATAACCGTCAGCAAAATTGCAAAAAGCGATTCAGCGCTGGTAGTTGGTGGATTCGCGCACGATCAGTTGCGGTGCAAGTGAGATATGCGCGGGGTTGTCGGGGCCGTCGTTGAGTAGGCGTAGCGCTTCGGAGACGATTTGCTTGAATGGCGGGCGCACGCTGGTCAGCGGCGGCATGGTGGTGCGTGCGATTGGCGAATCGTTGTAGCCAACCACCAGCACATCTTCAGGCACGCGAAGCCCAAGCGAATGCAACGCCACCATCACGCCGAACGCGATCGCATCGTCGGCGCACACCACGGCCTCCGGTTGCACGAGCGGCTCGGAAAACAGTCGCATGGCGCAGTTGAATCCGCGCTGCACGCTACGGTCTCCGAACTTGTTCCATTCGGTTTCGGTGGCAAGATGGTGCGCTCGCATCTGAGTGTGGAACATGGTGAACAGTTCCGCCGATTCGAAGGAGATTTCCTTGCCGGCCATGTATGCCACGGATGCGATGCCACGTTCGGCCAAATGCCCGATCACGATTTCCATGGCTGCGTTTTCGTCGACGCTCACCATGGATGTGCGGAACGAGCATTGGCGTCCGCCCACTTGCACGATCGGCAGTGTGGAGGCGTAATGTTCAAGCTCCGCGGAAAGGTAGGCTCCCCAGGCGGGCAGCACGATCAGCCCGTCAACATGGCGGTCCATCAATGACTCGATGCGTTGAATCTGCGTGGCCTGATCGCCGCCGATGCCGAGCAGCAGTTGCTGCGAATCCACGTCGATGACGGGTTCGATTTCGTCAAGCAGCTGCGCGCAGAACGGGTCGTTGGCGGTCGGAATCACCAGGCCGATGGTGTTGGTGACGGTGCTGCGCAACGCGCTCGCCGCATAATTGACCGAATAGTTGAGGTGTGCCGCGGCCGCTCGCACGCGGCGTGCGATGTCGTCGTCTTTGGTGCGTTTGCCGGAAAGTACGCGGGAGACGGTGGCGATGGAGACGTTGGCCAGCGCTGCGACGTTCGTGATCGAACTGTTCGCCGAAGCTGCCGAAGCCGAGGCGTTGTCGGTTGTGCGTGCCATGCTCTCCTCACCACAAATATTCGAAATGCTCGAAAAACTCGGATTATTCGAATTACTGCCGTATCTCAATCGCGTATTCAAGAATAAAACAGCCACCCGTCGAAAGCGGCAGGTGGCTGAAAGCAAGTATCGCAAGTATCGCAATCATGCATGTTGCATTGCGATTCCATAATTGCGATGCAATAACTGAAGATTGTTGAATATCTTGCGAAATTCTGAAATCTTCAGCAAGAGGAAGATCACTCGGCGTTGACGAGGATGTTCAGCAGGTTGTCTGCCACGGTTTCATCATCGGCGCCCTGCACGTCGATGACCACGGAATCGCCCTGCTTGATGCCCAGGCCCATGACGGACAGGATGGAGTTAGCCGGAACCGGGTTGCCGCCTTCCTTGGCGATGGTGACGGTGCAGCCGGAGGCGGTGACGGCCTGGGTGAACTGTGCGGCCGGACGGGCGTGGATGCCGACGGGATCGTTGATGACGGTGGTGCGGGTTGCCATGATGGACACTCCTTTGAGTCGTGTGTTGATTGATTTTTGGTTGTGTTATTTGAAAGTCGTGCTGCTTGCCGAGCGAAATGCCTCGGTGCGCCGCTGATAATTACTATAGCACCTTTTTTCACGAAACGCAGAAAACGTTTACCGGTTGTGTGTTACGGCTTAAAGTGTGTATACTGTGTGCAGGCTGAAAATGATTTACCGGCAAAGACGGTGGGAATCACGCAGTAACTCGACGCGCAAAGCAAGCGCGGAAATCACAACAACAAACGTTCGGTTCGCGTTCCTTTCGCGGGCAAACAACAAAACAAGGAAACAGGTCAAAGGAGTTCACATGATTATCAAAGGTGTTGGCATTGGTCGCGGCGTTGCAGTCGGCCCGGTCATCCGTATGGCGCAGCCACTGCCGGAACCGTCGGACGCTCCGCGTGCGGAAGGCATTGCTGCCGAAAGCGAAATCGCCCGCGGGGAAAAGTCCCTCGCACTGGTGAACGCCGACCTGAACCGTCGTGCCGAAGAGGCCGCCAATGGTGACGAAGGCGCCAAGCAGGCCGCTCCGATTCTGCAGGCCGTCGCCATGTTCGCTTCCGATCCGTCGCTGGCTGAATCCATCAAGGGTCTGGTTCAGCAGGGTAAGACCGCTGAACGTGCAGTGCTCGAAGGCTTTGCCGCGGTGGAAGACATGTTCCGTGCTATCGGTGGCTATCAGGCCGAGCGTGCCGCCGATCTGCATGATGTCGGCCAGCGCGTAATCGCCGACCTTATGGGCGCTCCCGCACCGGGCCTGCCGCAGAGCGAAACCCCGTTCGTGCTCGTTGCCGAAGATCTTTCCCCCGCCGACACCGCGGCGCTCGACATGAGCAAGACCCTCGCCATCGTCACCTCGCAGGGCGGCCCGACCTCGCACACCGCCATCCTGGCCCGTGCCCGCGGCATCGTGGCGGTTGTTTCCGCAGCCGAAGCCGAGAATCTGACCGACGGCACCACCGTGGTCGTCAATGCGGCCAAGGGCGAACTGGTCGTCGACCCGACCGAAGAGGAGATCGCCGCAGCCGAAGCCGCCAAGTCCCGCGCGGCCGCAGCCAAGGAACTGCGCGGCAATCCGGGCTCCACCAAGGACGGCCACCTCATTCCGCTGCTCGCCAACGTGGGCAAGCCGGCCGACGCAGCTAAGGCGCTGGAATATGGCGCTGAAGGCGTTGGTCTGTTCCGTACTGAATTCCTGTTCATCGGCAACTCCGAGCCGCCGACCGTCGAAGAGCAGACCCGCGCTTACACCGAGCTGTTGAGCCAGTTCCCGGGCAAGAAGGTCGTGATTCGTATGCTCGATGCCGGCGCTGACAAGCCGCTGCCGTTCCTCACTCCGGAAGACGAGCCGAATCCGGCTCTCGGCCTGCGCGGTCTGCGCACCCTGCGCGCCCACATGGACGTGCTCGAAGGCCAGCTCAAGGCGCTCGCCGCAGCCGATGCCGCCACCGACGCGAACCTGTGGGTCATGGCCCCGATGGTTGCCGACCAGCATGAGGCTGACTATTTCGTGAAGCTTGGCAAGAGCTTCGGTCTGAAGTTCGTGGGTGCGATGGCTGAAGTGCCGTCGATCGCGCTTATGGCCGATAAGGTGGCCGACGTGGCCGACTTCGTGTCGATCGGCACCAACGATCTGACCCAGTACACGCTGGCCGCCGACCGTACGCTCGGTTCCGTTGCCAACTATCAGACCGCCTGGCATCCGGCGGTGCTGCGTGCCATCAAGATGATCTGCGACGCGGGCAACGCCAAGGGCATGCCGGTGGGCGTGTGCGGCGAGGCCGCTGCCGATCCGGACTTGGCCGTAGTGCTGGCCGGTCTTGGCGTGAACTCCCTGTCCATGACTCCGGTGGCACTCGACGACGTGCGTGCCTCCCTTGCCGAAGTCACCTTCGAAGAGGCTCAGGCCCGTGCCGAAGCCGCCCTCAACGGCGACTTCTACCACCCGGCCAACTGAGCCGTACTAGCTGTGCCTATCGCCTGTAACGCCTTGTTTTTCAAGCGATGTGAGGTCTGATAGACCCTGTTTCCCGGACCGACCCCTGCCCGCGTGCCCCACAGGCTCGCCGCAGGGGTCGTTTCGTTATGTTTCGTTATGCCGTCAATTGAAACCTTGTATGAGTCAGACGCTTGAGGGATACTGGGTGCATGAAGATTTCCGCAGATTTCACCGTCATTCCCGACGCGTTTGCCAAGGCGGCGCCGCCTGAGAACTGCATCGACGGTACGCCGATTGTTTCCTTCCCCTTCTACATTGATGCGCTTGATCCTGCAGTGCAGTTCCTGCATTGGGAATTCGTTGATCCGGATTCAATTCCGGTATGCGGTTTCCAGTGGAATCATTGGTCCCTCGCGAACCTGCCCGTGGATGCGCTGATGTACGATTTCAACGATTCTCACGCGCTCGCGATTCCGGCTGATTTCTCGCGCACGGTTTCCGCGATGATTCCTGAAACGGTTCAGGGACGCACGTCCGCCGCCTCGCCGTTGCTGCAGGGCCGCAGCAGTGATCCCGCAGTGACGATGCGTTACAACGGTCCATATCCGCCAGATCAGGATCATGACTACTATCTGCATGTGTGGGGTACCACGGCTCCTCTCGCCGGCCTCAATCAGGGATTCTGGCTCAACGAAATGGAACGTGCGCTGCGTACTTCCGGTACAATCGTTGATCAGGGCGCTATTTTCCTCACTGGAAAAGCCTGATTTGTGAAAGAGGATCTCAAGTAAGGCCAGAAATTTGATTTCCGCAGCAATATAACGATATCAAGATGCGGAAATCAGAAATATATCCGACGAAAACGTATTGACAATAATCGAAAGGATTGCTGAATAATTATGGCGTGCACCACGATTTTGGTTGGCAAAGACGCAAGTTATGACGGATCGACCATCATCGCCCGTAATGAAGATAGTGCAAATGGTGAGTTTTGCCCGAAGCGCTTCATCGTAGTCAAGCCTGAAGATCAGCCGCGCAAGTACAAGAGCGTGCTTTCGCATGTTGAAATCGATCTTCCTGACAATCCGCTGCAGTATACGGCTGTGCCGAATGCCGATCTGAAGGAAGGCATTTGGGGCGAAGCTGGCGTGAACGAAGCGAACGTTGCCATGAGCGCCACCGAAACGCTCACCACCAATGAGCGTGTGCTCGGTGCCGATCCGTTCGTGGAACTCACGCCGGCCAAAGGCAAGGAAGGCGAAGAGGGCTATGAGCCGGAAGTCGCCGGTGGCATTGGCGAAGAGGATTTCCTTACTCTCGTGCTGCCGTACGTCACCACCGCCCGTGAGGGTGTGGAACGTTTGGGCGCTCTGCTTGAGGAGTATGGCACGTATGAGATGAACGGCGTTGCTTTCTCCGACGTCGACGAGATCTGGTGGCTGGAAACCGTTGGCGGCCATCATTGGATCGCCAAGCGTGTGCCGGACGAAGCGTATGTGACCATGCCGAACCAGCTGGGCATTGACGAATTTGATCTTGAAGATGCGTTTGGCGAGCAGGAGGACCACATGTGCTCCGCCGATCTGGCCGAGTTCATCGAACGCAACCATCTTGACCTGTCGGTGGAGAATTCCACTCCGTTCAACCCGCGTGACGCGTTCGGCTCCCACTCCGATTCCGACCACGTGTACAACACTCCGCGTGCCTGGTACATGCAGCGTTTCCTTAACCCGTACGACGAGCAGTGGGATGGTCAGGATGCCGACCACAAGCCGGTTTCCGACGATATTCCGTGGGCTCGCCAGCCGGAACGCAAAATCACCATCGAAGATGTGAAGTATGTGCTGAGCTCCCACTATCAGGGCACTCCGTACGATCCGTATGGAAAGCTTGGCGACCAGCGCACCCGCCACATGTTCCGCCCGATCGGCATCAACCGTCAGAGCCAGCTTGCGGTGATGCAGATCCGCCCGTACCGCCCGCAGGTGAGCCGTGCGATCCAGTGGATCGCCTATGGTTCCAATCCGTTCAACACGCTCGTGCCGTTCTTCCCGAACGTCAACTCCACGCCGAAGTATTTGGAAGACACCACCACGCGCGTCACGTCCGAAAACTTCTATTGGGAGAACCGCATCATCGCGGCCCTGTGCGATTCCAGCTTCGCCGACACCGCCAACGCCGTGGAACGCTATCAGGAGAAGACCGGCGCGATGGGCCACCGCATGGTTGCCTCTACCGACGAGCAGATCGAACGTTTGGTGGGTGACGTGACCGACGAATTCGATGCGGAAGACGAAATCGGCGATGTTCAGCCTATGGAACCGGATGCAATCATCGAAGCCGTGCGCAACGGCGAAGCCCGTGAAATCCTTGCCGCAGCCAACGAGACCATGGCCGCGCAGCTCAAGGAGGAAACCGACAAGCTTCTTGATTCCGTGCTGTACACCGCCAGCATGAACATGAAGAACGGCTTCCACATGTCGGACTTCTAAAATCTCACTATTCGGCTCTCGTGACCACGTTGCGGGAGCCAATTATTTTCCGCAATACAACATCGTTAGAATGGCGTGCATTCCAATTTGAAGAAAGGAACCCCAGTGACCAGCATTGAGGATTTCACCAGCCAGTACGGCTTGGTGCAGAAGATTGATGCGTTCGGCTATCTCGATTATTTGAAGAATGATCCGGATGCTCCACGCAAGCATGGCAAGGTCGTGCTCGTCACCGCCGATACTCCGCTGAAGGCGTCTCGCGGCGAGGGCAAGACCACCACCACGATCGCGCTGATCGACGCGTTGCGTGAGCGTGGCATTGATGCGGCCGCAGTGCTCCGTCAGCCGAGCATGGGCATTACCGCTGCCGGTTCCAAGGGTGGCGCTTCGGGCGGCGGCAAGGCTTCCCTGACCCACCCTGAGCTGATCGACTGGGGTCTGTGCGGCGAAATGGGCGCTATCGAAGCGGCCCAGAACCTGCTGGTTTCCTTCGCTGAGAAGGCCATCGACGATGGCAAGCTCGACGATATCGCCGTGCCGCGCGTTTCCGAAGTGCCGTCCCGTTCGCTGCGTCAGATCGCGGTGGACCGCGGCAAGGGCAATGTGGCCGAGCGTGTGGTGCTCACTCCGACCTGCGAGCTCATGCAGATCGTGGTGCTCTCCCGTTCCATGGATGAGATCGCCGAGCGCGTTGCCAAGATGATTGCCGGCACGAAGGACGGCAAGGCCGTTACGTTCGGTGAATTCGTTGATTTGTGGCGTATTACCGGCATTCTTTCCGATGCGGTGAAGCCGGCGAAGACGGAAACGGTGAATGGTTCTCCCGTGTATGTGCACGGCGGTCCGTTCGCGAACGTGTCGATCGGCATTCCGACGCTGGTCTCCGTGGAAATGGCGTGCGCCCTGCATGATGTGGTGATCGTCGAGGCCGGTTACGGTGCTGACGCGGGCGCTCAGAAGTGGCTTGACATTGCTTGCCGCGAGTATGGCGCACAGTGGCCGTCCGCCGCGATTGTGGTGACCCGCGCTTCCACTTGGCGTGACGATCCGGCGCTTGCCTGGCGTTACCCGTTCCACGTGCAGCGTTTGGAAGGTCTTGATATTCCTACGTTCCCGCTGATTAACCTGTGGGATGGCGAAGACGATCAAATTCCGGCGTTGCAGCAGACCGCCAAGGATCTGGAGTTCCGCGAGCCGATTATCGGCAACCTGTATCGCGATGGCGGCGATGCGCTCGCCCCGCAGCTTGACGCGTTCGTTGACGCGGTGGTGAATGGTTCCATGCCGGCCACGCCGCACAGCCACAAGGGTATGGCTCTGGTGGAGAACGTGCGTTGGGTTGCCGAAAACGCGTACGGTGTGCCGGCAGATCGCGTGATCCTGAAGGACGGTTTTGCTGAATCGCTTAATAAGGCGGTGGACCTGTGCGCCAGCGCCGGTATTGATTTCGGTTCGCTTGCACTGGTTGCGGTGAAGTCTCCGGCCACGATGACTGACAACGATTCCGCTCCGGCTGAAGAGCGTACGGTGACGTTGAAGAAGGTTGAAGTGCATTCCGGTGCCGGTTTGGTGCATGTGAATCTCACCGTTTCGCTGACCACGCCGATGCCGAAGATCGTGTGATAAACGAGTCGTAGCGTTCTGATCGCAACATTTTAGGGCGGTCACTTGCGTATATGCGTAGGTGACCGCCTTTTTGCACCTTAATTTCGGCGGTTTCTAGCGAACGTCGCAACGCCATGACCTCGAAGGAACGGTGGAAACTTCGTCAGAAGTTGCCGCCCCGAACCGTGAGGCGGGGAACACGGTGTGTTTTCCGTAGGTGAGGTGAGAGGTTCGCAATATGGGCGAACCTCGAAGGAACGGAGGTGACTTCGTCAGAAGTTGCCGCCGTTCCAGCCCCAGTCGGTGGTGGCGGTGTAGCGGATGTACGTGCGGTCGGCCGGAATGCCCAGTTCCTTCTCCAATGCGGCCATGATCTGCTCGGTCAGCTTCTCCCAAGCGGAACCGGGCACGGAACGGCCGAACACGTTCACTTCGACGTATGCGGCCGGCTTGGAATCGTCGCCGCCGAAATAAATCGGCATATTGTCTTCAAACGGGCACATCAGCCAGCCTTCGGACTTGCCGGGAACGGCGGTGATCGCCTTGCCGTATGCGGACTTCAGCGCCTCGCGCTGCTCGGGAGTGGTGGAAACGGAAACATGAGTGTGGATGACTGGCATGATGCTCTCCTTGGATTGTTGGAATCAGCCTTTGCGTGTTCATCTCCAGTCTAGGCGTCAAACGGCTCAGACGGGGTGGCTGTGTGAGAAATTTTGGGCTTTGTCTGGATATCCGCCAAGGTGGTCTGCGTGCGCGTGTTAAATATTCGTTGTGAGAAAACTGATTGAACAGCTTATGAAATTTGGCCTCGTTGGCGTGATCGCCTTCATTATCGACTGGGGCATTCTGAATCTTCTCGTCGGCGTATTCCGCATGCACAACGTGCTCGCCGCAACCATCTCGTTCGTTATTTCCCTGATTTTCAACTATGTCGTCAGCATGAAACTGGTGTTCAAGCACCGTGACGACATGGCCCGCTGGATGGAAATCCTTATTTTCGTGATTGGCGCGCTGATCGGCCTGTTCATGAACGACGCCATTATTTGGATCTCCACGTATGGCATGAACCATGATGCCTACGTGTCGCAGAGCACGGAATATCTGATTCGCACCAATGTCGGCAAGCTCATCGCCACCGCCGTGGTGATGGTGTGGAACTTCCTGACACGCAAATGGTTGCTCGACGATACGCACACCAACGCCATGAACCGTTTGCGCAAAGCCGACAACCGCCTCACGCCGGAAGAGCTGGAAGCCAAGTGGCAGAACAGCTTCTCGCACAGGCTCGGTGTATGGTCGCTGGAGCACACCCCCAACGGCTGGCCCAAGTAGTCCTGAATTCGGAAAATCTGCCTGCACAACCCGGAAATCTGCCCTGATCAAATCTGCCCTGATTCCCGACTCGCGCAGACGGCCGGACAGTCCTGAATATGAAAAGGCGGTGCTTACACCTATAAAGGTATAAGCACCGCCTTTTCGTATGCTCTGCATGCTTTACGTGCGAAAGGTCACACGCTTACGGTGGTAAGCATGGGCTGCTCGGTGGAGTCCTTGATCTGTTTGAAGCCGAACAGGGCGATCGCCAGCGAGGTGAGCGCCAGAGCCGTCACTACAATGAAACCACCGTGTGATCCCATACGGTCGATGAACTGGCCGGCAATCGCCGAGCCGACGGAACCGCCGATTGAGTTCATCGCACCCATCCAGGCCATGCCTTCGGTGAAGCGTGTGGGCGGCACCAAGTGCAGCATCAGCTGGTTGCCGTTCACCCACGTCGGTGCCTGGCATACGCCGATGAACAGGTAGATGATCATGATCACCCACAGATGTTTGGCGAACATGAACGAGCCGATGCCTAGATCGACCACGGCAAGGCAGAAGTAGAAACGCTTCCACAGCGGAATAGTCCAATTCTTTGCGCCATACACGAGCGCGCCGATCAGCGAGCTGAACGAGAAGCATGCGAACACGAAACCGGTGTACTGCTTCATATTCGCTTCCGTGGCGAACGCGACGATCGAAATGCCGGCGGCCGACTGGAACGCGCCCAAACCGAACCACGTCACGCATACGGCGATTAGGCCCGGCCCCCAAATCGACTCCTTGCGCCCGGCATTCACATCCGCGGCGGCCTGATCCATGGCGGCCTGCACTTCCGCAGCCGTTTTGCCTTCGGAACGTGCGCGATCGCGAGCGTACTCAATGGCCGCTTCCGCCTGCAACGCCTTGGAACGGGCGGCTTCGCGCTCACGGTATTCCTTGCGGGTCATGCCCGCTTCGCGAGCCAGCTGCGTCTGCGATTTCGGCTCGGTGGAAAGTTCGGTGAGGAACATGAGCGCACCGACCACCACACACACGCCAGTGAATGAGAATGCCAACAGCCCGGAAATCACGGCCAGTGTGGAGGCGAGCGGATTGCCGATCACCCACATGCATTCGTCGAACACGCCGGAAAGCGAAAGCGCGCGGTTGGTTTTCTCCGTGTCACCTTTAAGCAGCGTGGTCCAACGCTGACGGCTCATCGCGCCCCACGGCGGAATCGCCGCCATGAACGGTACGATACAGAACAGAATCCACGACGGTACTCGGGCGGTGATACAGGAAACCAGTGCGGTCGCCGCAATCATCCACACGATGATTGTCGGAATCGACACCTGACGCTGGCCGAACTTGTCAACCAGCTTGCCGAGCACCGGGCTCGCAACGGCCAGCGCGATCGCCTGCACGGCCGTCAGCGCGCCTGCCAGCGAATAATTGCCGTAATAATGCTGCACGGAAATCGTAATCGTCATGCCGACCATCGGGAACGGCATGCATGCGATCACTGAACCGACCGAAAATCGGGCGGTGTGCGGTATGCGAAGAAGCTCCGCGTACCCTCCGAAAAGATGTTGGCCGATGCTTTTGGCGCCGGCGAGGACTGAATTGGTCATGTTTTGCCGCTCCTTCTGCTCACGGTTGGTGCTTGCGTCCGCTGCGTTGCGTTGCCGCGGACCGCTTGACATACCCTTGTTCTGTCTTGATTGTTTTCTCCCCAGCCCCAGTCTCTCACTTCAACCTTGCTTGAACGTCAATCGATTGACGTTCAAGCGTGTTGCATAGGGGGTGGAGATTGGTTGTGTGCCATTTTCTTGAACTAGACAACTTTATGCGGAGGTACTGTCGCAACACGCGGTGCATTGAGGTTGGCAGACATAATTCGATTGGCTATTTTGTAAGTACTCACCACACGTTCACTTGGTGGACGAAAAGATGTCCGGCGGGCGAAAGACGGTTGTTGCAAAATGGTTGCACAACGCTTCCACAGCTTGCGATTGCAGGATTTTCGTTCCATCGGTCAACGTCAGCAGTCCGGCAGCATCTTGCGGAAAGGCGGTAGGGATGCCCGCAACAACCATCCATTTCGTACGTCACGGCAAAGTCGAAAATCCAGGGCATTTGCTCTACGAACGACTGCCCGGATTCCACCTGTCGGAAGTGGGTGTGCGCATGGCGCAGGCGACCGCGCACTACATTGCCGTCAATCCACGACTCAACACAGTTTCCGCCATCTACTCGTCGCCGCTGGAACGCACGCGCGAAACGGCCGGCGAAATCCTCACCGCACTCAACGAAGTGCGTGAAACCCGTGGCGAGGAGCCGCTGGAACTCACCACCGACGAGCGCATCATCGAAGCGCGCAACGAATTCCGCGGCACGCGCATCGGCTACGGCGAAGGCGCACTCTGGAAAAACGGCAACTGGAAGCTGGTACGCAACCTGTGGAAGCCAAGCTGGGGTGAAAGCTACCAGTCGATCGCGCATCGTGTGCAAGCGTTCGCCCTCGAAAAAGTGGGGGAGCATCCCGGCGAGCAAATCATCGTAGTCAGCCATGAATCGCCCATCTGGAGCTACAGGCACATGCTGGAAACCGGGCACCCGGAACATAATATGCTGCTACGCCATACGGCACTCGCCTCCATCACTTCCATTACGTACGATTGCGATACACGCAAAGTATTGTCGATCGCTTACGTCGATCCCGCGGCCGACGTGAAATAGCGCATAATGCGGCATGGAATCGCCGGATTGGAAACTTTTGACCGAGACACGCGACAATGAGTGCGGCGGTTGTTGAAAGAACGGGGATTCCATGCAATCATGGAAGGGCTGGATGCTGTTGGGTCCAGTGAGGAAAACAAAATGTCGAAGCTGCAAAGGGGCACGCATGGCTTTCACTATCAACAACGGAGCGCTTTATCAATTATTCGATAGGCCTCATATGAAAATTGCCATCGAAAGCTGTGTTGGAGTGGTGGAATTATGGCCGCTGCAAACCGTTCAGGAGATGGAGAATGACGCAAAGTACACGGAAGATCTGCAAGTAAGATTCTCCTGCACCATGGCAAGGGCAATGCTGCGATTGTCCCACGGGATTAACCCGTCCGTGGCGGAAGCCGTGTACGAGGGAATGGACGAGATTCCGGGTTGCGATCCGGAAATTGTGCAAGCGCTCACGCGGGCCAATCAGGCATACGATGTGATGCGCAATTATTCCGAAACCAACAATGCCGACCTGTTCTTCGAAGCGGCCGACATTCTGGGCATCTTCATCGACGCCCATGTCGAGACGGAAGTCCGCAATATACTGCAAAAGATCGTGGAGTACATTCGGCAGAGCGTCAGCCTGGGCTTCGACGGCGGAGCGCTGGAAGATGTCAACTACTGCTACGCTTTCACCACGACCCCAAGGACGCTCACCGGGCGATTCCTCGCGGCGCTCGCGGTGGGTGACGGTCTGATGAATCTCATGTGCGAAGGCATTGACGATGTGGACGAACAGACCGTGCGCGTGCTGCCGGTGATGCTGTACATCAACGAGTTGTGCGAGCAGATGGCTGTTCCGCCGATCTATGTCGGCGACGTGACCTTGTCTCGAATGGTTGCGCTGCGTAATGCTGTGCGTGAGGCGGGCAGGGCAACGCCACTCGAGGAGAATTCCTTCTGCGACAACACATTCACCATAACCGCGGACAATGTCATTCCGTGCGCGGGCATGGAGTGGGATCATCATGCGGAGTGCCTGCGTTGGGATCCGAAGAGGGCCGAGCAGGAAGCCAAAGATGAGGATGAACGTAAGAGCAAGGAAGCGCTCGCTGAAAAGTTCAATTTGATGACGGACGCTATGAAAAGTATGAGCTACATGGATGATTCCGATGATTCGGGTGATTCAGGCGAAGGTGCGGATGCTGCGTGACGTGGGCAATCCGGGATAATCCGAATTAGTGGGAATTATCGATATAGGAATAAGAAAATCCCGGCACTTGCGATTGTGAACTGCGCCCCGTTTGTTGGACGTTGTTAATTAGGATACAGCCCTAGCCCGCGAGGGACATGCTCCGGAACTCCTCCGGAGTGTGTCCCTCGAGTCGTATCTGGCGCCGTCTGGTGTTCCAATGG
>OIEQ01000037.1_pt1 | contig 148070 bp, 163 predicted proteins | sample 1581841 | NCBI WGS metagenome assembly OIEQ01 (sample SAMN03281020, study PRJEB24777) | human gut metagenome | isolation source: fecal sample PR170 from 1 month old male Malay infant, vaginal delivered... | place: Singapore | collected 2005-12-29
GTTGCCCAAACGCGATATCCGGAGTATGCGGGGACATCCCGCATTGGAATCATGCGGTTTCCGGCCCGGCTCTACTCGGGCACCAACCCCTCGAAACGCAGATAGATGTCCGAACGAGCCTGAAGCACCCCCTCGAAACGCAATTAGACTCCAGAACCCCGCCCGATTGCTCATCCCGCGTTGCATTGCCCGGAGTGGATGCGTTCCGCGGCCCGGTCGGTGAACGCATCCATGCGATACTGCTTGTGCCCGGTGCTGGCCGCGTAATCGATGCTCTGCTGGATCAGGGCGCGGTTCGCGCCCATGTACTTGACCGCGTAGCTGTTCGTCACGCCTTCGGTGCGGTTCACGCCGTTCTGCATGATGGCCTCGGGCTCGATGGTGCCGCAGCGCATGTGGATGGCGTGGTGGGACAACTCGTGCCTCACGCCCGCGGCCGGCGCGTAGGTCATGTTCCAGTCGGGCATGCTGCGGTTGCCGTAGATCACGTTCGGCGTGGCAGGGCAGTAGAAGCCGAACGTCTCGGACTTCGTCAGCGCCTTGTTGTCGCCGTCATCGGTGCCCGCAAACGCCGGGCACTGTCTGAATCCCTCGTCGATGTCCCAGCTGAGCTTCATGTCCGCGAGCTCCACCAGTTTCTGCGCGCTGGCGGCGTTGCCACTCCCCAGCGAGTTCGAGGCTTTGGCGACGCGCTGTTCCAGCTCGTCCCAGGTAGGCCTGAGCGTGATTGATCTGCTGCCGTCGACCGTGTACTTCTTGCCATCGTTGCCGGTAACGGTCATCGAAACGCCGAGCGCCTGCCCTTTCTTGAACCGTGCTTCAAGGGTGTCGACGGTGGTTCGGTACGAGTCGATCTTCGCATCCAGCGCATCGGGGTCCTCGCTGGTCTCGTCCGCTGCCGCCTTGGCCTCGTTCACGGTGCCCAGCAACGCCGCCATGTATCCCGTCATGTAGTCGGTGCCGTCCTGCGTGTCGGGTATCCGGTATTCGCTCATGAACATGGTGTTGTTGTTGAGTATCTCGTCCTTGTAATGGTCGAGTTTGTCGGTCACGTAGGTCACCATGCTCTCGTATCCGGGCCGCTCGTCCATGCGGTAGACGGTGGCGGTCGGCTCGGGGTCGGCCTGATTCGGGTCGGAGGGAGACGCGTTGCCGTAGCTGTTGGTCGGCTCGTTGGCGCCTTGGCTGATATGGTTCTTCGCCACCGTCATGAGCCCGGCGGTCACGGCGATGAACAGCAGCGCTGGTATGACGATTACGGCGGCGACTATCGTCGTGATGCCGCCCGCCCCGATGCCTGTTTTCCTCGGGGGCTGCATCGGGCGGTACTGCTGGTATGGCGGCATCGGGTACGGCTGGTATGGGGGATGGGCCTGACGATTTGTTTGGCCCGTGGTGAACGGGGATGATGCCGACGATGATGCGCCGTTGAGCGTCCTGGACCATGGGCCGGGCGCTTCGTATGAGCCCTGTGTCGCACGGGCTTCAGGAGTCGGGAAAGGGCCGGGCGCATACGGCCCGGATGTGGGAGGCCGCGTGGCTGAAGAGAATCCGTATGGGGTGTGCGGTTGTGGTGCCTGGCGCTGCCGTGATGCTCCTGTCGGGCCCGACGCGCCTGTGGTGGGTATCGACTCGGTCGGCATTGATGTGGTCGGCACTGACTCGGTCGGCTGGGACATGGATGATGCCGGTATGGGCGATGTCGGCATCACCGATGACGGTACGACCGGCGACGGCTCGGTCGGCATGACTTCCCTGTATGACTCGTATTGCGGGTCGCCATAGGGTTCCTGCGGCTGCTGTTCGGTCATGACGTCTTCTTTGCCCCCGTTGCGTCGATTATCGCGTGTCGGTCTGCGTTGTTCAAGTCATGTGCTTTCGTCGTAGCCGCGGACTGCATGGCGACTCGCCGTAATGGTTGCGCTCGCCGATGATGTCACGTAAAATGAACATTTGTTGTTTGCGGGTGATTGGCGCAGCGGCTAGCGCACTTCCTTCACACGGAAGGGGTCGTAGGTTCGATTCCTACATCACCCACGATGCCGGTCTTGTATCGGTATACTGCGGACATAGCTTAGTTGGTAAAGCGCAACCTTGCCAAGGTTGAGACCGCGGGTTCGAGTCCCGTTGTCCGCTCCATCAATCCGCTCTGGTCTATGGGGCTTCGGATACGGTGTTTTCAGCGCCCGTACAATACCCCGCTGCTCGCTTCGCGTTTCACCTACCGGCGTAAGAGCTTCAGTCATTTAGGTAATTGCCGCAGTCCTCTGCTCCCAACTTTGAAGCGGTACTGTTAAGCCCTTATCGAAAAAACCGATAGCACTTCCGAAATGTTGTTTCGTCCGCTACTGTACGGTGAATCGATGGAATCAAGAGCGGTGCCGCACCTGTATCAGGCGTCGCGTCGTCATGACACGAAAGGAGATGACATGTCCGATACGGCATGGAATTGGGTGGCGCTGGGTGCCACTGTTGTGCTGTTTGCGGGTTTGGCTTATCTGAGTATCAGGAAGAAAGCGGGATTCAGCGTCCGCGTGCTGATCGCGACCGTACTGGGCATTGTGGTCGGTATCGCGTTCAAGGGACATACCGACTATGTGGCGGCGTTCGGCAGCGTATGGTCGAACGCGATCGCGGCTATTGTGGTGCCGTTGCTGCTGTTCAGCGTGATCGCGGCGATCACCAATCTGGGAGAATCGCTCAAGCTGAGGAACATCGGTATCAAGACCGTGGTGTTCCTGCTCATCAATACGTTTACCGCCGCGCTGATCACGCTGGGATTGGCCCTGCTGTTCCGCGTGGGCGAGGGCTTCAAGTTCACGCTGCCCACCGACTACCAGCAGCGCGAGGTGCCCGCTGTGCTCGACACGATTGTGGCGCTGTTCCCGACGAACCTCGTCCAGAACTGGTATTCCAATCAGGTCGTGCCCGTGGTGATCTTCGCGATCCTCGTGGCCGTCGCCTACAACTCCGCCGCCAAGACCGCCAAGGGCGCCGCGGCTGTCAAACCGTTCAAGGCGTTCGTGGATGCCGGCAACGTAGTGCTGTCCAAGGCCACGCAGATCGTTGTCGGATTCACGCCGTACGCGGTGCTCGCGCTGATCGCCGCCGCTGTGAGCAACAGTGATGTGGCGGCACTGCTACCGCTGGTCACCGTGCTCGTGGTCGCGTACGTCGCGATGATCCTGCAGCTGTTCGTCGTGCAGCCGCTCATCCTGTCCGTCACGACGCGCCTGAGCCCGATTCCGTTCTTCAAGGCGTACTGGCCCACCGGCGTGGTGGCGTTCACCTCCGAAAGCAGCATCGGCACGATTCCCGTGACCGTGCGCAACCTGCGCTCCAGCGGCGTACCTGGCGATATCGCGTCCTTCGTTGCCAGTCTTGGCGCGAACCTCGGCATGCCTGGATGCGCCGGCGTGTGGCCCGTGCTGCTCGCTGTGTTCGCAGTGAACGCCCAGGGAATTTCGTACTCGCCCGCCCAGTTCCTGTTCCTGGTGGTGCTCGCCCTGCTTGTGTCCATCGGCACAGTGGGCGTGCCCGGCACCGCGACGATCACCGCGACCTCGCTGTTCGCGGCGGCCGGTCTGCCGATCCCGTTCATCGCGATCAGCCAGCCGATCTCGCAGATCGTCGATATGGGCCGCACCGCCCTCAACGTGGCCGGTGCCGCCAACACGGCGGTGATCGTGGCCGCCACCGAGAAGGACCTCGACAAGGACCTCTACTATGGACGCAAGGAGTTCGAGGATGAGGACGCCAGCGAGGACGAGGACGCCGTCGCGGCCGCGCAACCGGAAGCCAAGGCACCCGTCGAAGCGCCGGCGGCAGGCAAGCCCTCCGGTCTCGGTGCCGTGAAGGGCGCCTCCTCCGCCAACCTGCTGAACTTCTCTCCAGCCTCCGCGCTGGAGGGCACCGGTGAGGAACAATGCGGCATCAAGCCTTCCAGAAAGAAGGACTGATACTCCGCCTCCAAGGTACGTTGCCGGGGCCGTCGCCATGGTTCTCCCCATGATCGGGAACCGCGGCGACGGCCCCGTTCGCATGCCCGGCGGCCCCGGCCGCGGAGCATGAACGAGGCATTGTCTGCGCGGGTTCCTATCGTTGCCACTGTTGATTACCAGTCCAGGCCTGCACATTGGTAACGCGGGCCCCGATAGCAAAGGACACATCATGGCGCTAAGCTCCATCTCCATCACAGTCAACGGCGAGGCGAAGGAGGTGGAAGCAACCACCACCGGCGTCGAGCTCTTCGCGGACGACAAGGACATCATTGCCGTCCGCCTCAATGGCGAACTGCGCGACCTGTGCACGCCGCTCAGCGACGGCGACGCGGTCGAACCCGTCGCGATCGATTCCGAAGACGGCCTCGGCATCATGCGCCACTCCGCCACGCATGTCATGGCCCAGGCGGTCCAGGAGCTGTTCCCGAACGTGAAGCTGGGCGTCGGCCCGATCATCAAGGACGGCTTCTACTACGACTTCCAGGTCGACGAACCCTTCACTCCGGACGACCTGAAGGCGATCGAAAAGCACATGCAGCGCATCGTCAAGTCCGCCCAGTCCTTCCGCCGCCGTGTGGTCACCGAGGAGGAGGCCCTCAAGGAGGAGGCCGACCAGCCGTTCAAGATCGAGCTGATCGAGGACAAGGAAGCGCATCTCGACCCGTCCACCGCCACCGAGGTCTCCGGCAAGGAGCTGAGCTTCTACGACAACGTCGACCGTGACGGCAACACCGTCTGGAAGGACCTGTGCCGCGGACCGCACCTGCCGAACACCCGCTTCATCAAGGCGTTCAAGATCGAGCGTTCCGCCGCCGCCTACTGGCGCGGATCCGAGAAGAACCCCACCATGCAGCGCATCTACGGCACCGCGTGGGCCACCAAGGAGGACCTCAAGGCCTACCAGACCCGCCTGGAGGAGGCTGCCAAGCGCGACCACCGCAAGCTCGGCGCCGAGATGGACCTGTTCTCCTTCCCGGAGGAGATCGGACCCGGTCTGGCCGTGTTCCACCCCAAGGGCGCCGCGGTGATCAACGCGATGGAGGACTACTCGCGTGAGATGCACCGTAAGCACCACTACAGCTTCGTGCAGACCCCGCACATCACCAAGGGCGGCCTGTACGAGACCTCCGGCCACCTGCACTGGTACAAGGACGGCATGTACCCGCCGATGCACCTGGACGAGGAGTACGACGCCGACGGCAACATCACCAAGCCGGGCGCCGACTACTACCTGAAGCCCATGAACTGCCCGATGCACAATCTGATCTTCAAGTCGCGCCAGCGCTCCTACCGCGAGCTGCCGCTGCGTCTGTTCGAGTTCGGCACCGTGTACCGTTACGAGAAGTCCGGCGAGGTCCACGGCCTGACCCGCGTGCGCGGCCTGACTCAGGACGACTCCCACATCTACTGCACCCGCGAGCAGATGAAGGACGAGCTGACCAGCCTGCTGACCTTCGTGCTGAACCTGCTCAAGGACTTCGGCCTGTCTGACTTCTACCTTGAGCTGTCCACCAAGGATCCGGACAAGTACGTCGGTTCCGACGAGATCTGGGAAGAGGCCACCCGCACGCTGCGCGAGGTCGCCGAGGCATCCCACCTCGACCTCGTGGCCGACCCGGGCGGCGCCGCGTTCTACGGCCCGAAGATCTCCGTGCAGGCCCGCGACGCGATCGGCCGTACCTGGCAGGTCTCGACCATCCAGCTCGACTTCAACCTGCCCGAGCGTTTCCAGCTCGAATACATCGCGAAGGACGGCACCCACCAGCGTCCGGTGATGATTCACCGTGCCCTGTTTGGCTCCATCGAACGCTTCTTCGCCGTGCTGCTGGAGCACTATGCCGGTGCGTTCCCGGCATGGCTCGCCCCCGTGCAGGTGCTCGGCGTGCCGGTGGCCGACGAGTTCGCGCCGCATCTGGCCGGTTTCGTCAAGTCGCTGGAGGACGAGATGGTCCGCTGCGAGATCGACTACTCCGACGACCGCTTCGGGAAGAAGATCCGCAACGCCTCCAAGTCCAAGGTGCCGTTCATCCTCATCGTCGGCGAGGAGGACATGAACAACAACGCGGTGAGCTTCCGCTTCCGCGACGGCAGCCAGCTCAACGGCGTGCCGGTGGACGAGGCGCGCGAGAAGATTCTCGCCGTCATCAAGATGCGCGCGCAGGTCAACTCCGCGGACGACTTCGCCGCCGCATTGGCATAAGGTGACGCACGGGCCCCTCGCGCCCGTTGAAGACCCCCGTCAGCAACCGTTTCGTTGCCGACGGGGGTCTTTCCATAAGTGATGTCAAGACTCGCTCATTTTGTGCACTATATTTACAAAAATGGGATGACGTGATATATTGACGCTGGATTGTAAAGTCGCGGTCTATTCAATAGGCCGGATAATGGTGTGGTTCAATAGCGAGCCTGCCAGGAGATACAGAGAAAGAGCCATCATCCCATGAATATCAAACGACGTGGCCTCGCAAGATTCATGTCACTGATCTGCGCATCGGCGATGCTGCTGGTGCCGGCCTCATCGGCCTTGGCGCAGCACAACGCAGAGGCGGCGGCAGCGGCGGAATCATCCACTTCCACAGTGTCCAACCTCGCGACCATGGCGACGGTCACCGCGTCCGGTCGCGAAGTCAGTTCCGGATTCGGGCCGGAACTGGCCGCCGACAACCAGGATCTGCCGGACAACCCCACCGACAAAAGCGTGCACAACGCATCCGGCGCCTCGCGCTGGAGCGCCGACAGGGGGAGCGGCCCCTGGTGGCTGGCCTACGAATTCCCCGGCGAAGCGACGATTTCCAGTGTGAACATCGCCTGGGGCAACACCTATGCGACGAACTACTCCATCCAGACTTCCGATGACGGCTCCAACTGGACCGATGTGAAGACGGGACTCAAGGCGACGGCACAGGCGCAATGGGTCAAAACCACATTCGACACGCCGATCAAAACCCGGCACATCCGCATGATCGCGACCACGAAAAGCCAATCCTGGTCGCTTTCCGTGTGGGAGATGCGCACGATGGGGACCATCTCGGCAGTCGCCACCGACCCGTTGAGCCGGCTCACCCCGAGGCCGCTATATGCGCAATCCGCTGATGGAGAGGCGTTTGAACTTAAGAAGAACACCTGCGTGTCCGTGAGCGACGGCAGCCTCCTGCCTGCGGTTGACGTCATGCGTGACGAGCTCGGCACCTCGTACGGCCTGAAACTCGCCGAAGGCACGAACTGCCCGATCACCTTCACCCTTGACGAGAACCTGGACGTCACCGGTCACGTCGGTTCCGCCCAGTCGATCACCGCCGATGAGGCCTACACGATCGTCTCCGACGCCGACTCGGTCACCGTCAAGGCCCGCAGCGCCACCGCGGGCATATGGGCGGCGCAGACGTTGCTGCAGCTGATCGGTCCGTGGACGAACTCCACGGTGAAGCTTGCCGATGTCGCTTTCATCCCGGCCGTCAACATCGCCGACGCCCCGCGTTACCAGTGGCGCGGCGTGCTGGTCGACCCGGCGCGTTCCTTCTACCCGCTCGATGAGATGAAGCAGATGATCGACGTGATGTCGGCCTACAAGATGAACACGCTGCACCTGCACCTGAGCGAGGACGAGGGCTTCCGCGTCGAGATCACCAATGACGGGCGTGCGGATGGCGATACGACCGACTACACGCAGCTCGCGATCAAGTCCGGCGCCATCAGCTACCAGTCCGCGTGGACCAGCAACTGGTCCCCGGCACAGGACGGGCGCACCGGCTACTGGACGCAGAGCGAGTTCATCGAACTGGTCGCCTACGCCGCCGATCACGGCATCGCCATCGTGCCCGAGATCGACGGTCCCGGACATTCCTTCAGCCTGCTGCACGGCCTTGCCGAGCTCAACACCGGCAACTCCAACCCGAAGCCTGCGGCCGGCGAGGACACCCCCGCCTTCATCCAGTCTGCGCAGGGCAGGAGCAGCCTCGCGACTGACGCCGACATCACCTACACCGTGCTGGGACATATCATGGATCAGCTCGACGGCATGATCGACAAGGGCATCAAGGCGTCCACCATGCCTGCGTCCGAGCTCAAACGCATGTACTTCCACCTGGGCGGCGATGAGCTGTTCCTCAGCGGCGGCGCCGGCAACAAGACGGAACGTCTACAGGAGTATCTCGGACGGTCCGGAGCGCTGGTCAAGGAACGTGACAAGACCACCATCGTGTGGAACGACGGCCTCGACGCGGTTGACCAGATCCCCGAAGGATCCGTGGTGCAGCATTGGACCGGCAACGCAGCCAACAATGCCAGCATCCAGAAGCTGCTCAACCAGCGCAACGGCAAGATCATCATGTCGCCGGCCGGCAACACCTACTTCCCGCAGCGTCCCGGCACCGAGACCACTGGCGTGACCTGGGCGTGCGGCGCCTGCACGACCAGCAACTTCTACCAGTGGAACCCGACCTCATCCGCCGGCACCACCGAGGACAAGGTTCTGGGCGTCGAGGATGCGCTGTGGAGCGAGCACCTGCGTTCTCTCAACGACGCCGAATTCCTGATGTACACCCGCATGATGGCGACCGCCGAGGTCGGCTGGACCCAGCAGAACCGCAAGGATTACGACAACTGGAACAAGCGCGTCGGCGACATCGCCATCGACCTGATGAACCGTGGCGCCAACTTCCACAAGGCCACCGAGGTGACCAGCTGGAAGGGCTCGTACGCGGCTGTCGACGCGGCCGAGCAGAAGGTGACCGACGGCAAGGTGCTTGTCGGACGGTACGCCGAACCCGGCCTGACCGGCACCGATGGCCTGAGCTTCACTGCCACGTACACGGCCGAGGGCGGTACCGCGGTCAATCTGCCGGTGACACCGGACATGAAGCAGACCTACAGCCAACAGCAGCTGAAGAACGGTCGTCTCGTCGTCAACGGGGCGCACATGAACTCCATCGTCGACGTGTACGTCACCTTGCCGTCCGACGTGCTCGCGGCCGACAGCGAGGCCGTAGGCCGTCTCGACGTCTCCGTGTCCTCCTCCACCTACCCGATCCCTTCGGATTCCTCGATGAGCATCGCTATCAAGGACGGTAAGGTGACTCAGACTTGGACCGGCGACGAGCGTCCGACGCCTGATCCGGATCCCGAACCGGAGGTGACGGTCGTCTCCATAAAGGCTTCGACCTTGCAGTCCGACGTGAAGGTCGGTGATACGTTCGATCCGTCGAAGGTGAAGGTGGTCGCCACCAAGAGCGACAAGACGACCGCCGTGCTCGCAGCCGCGGATTACACGATCGCGGTGACCGACAAGGACGGCAACGCAATCGATGTGACCAAGCCGTTCGAGGCCGCCGGGGATTTGACCGTGACCGTGGCACTGAAGGATGACGGTTCGATCAAGGATTCGTTCACGATGACCGTCACTGACAAGGGCACGGTCGATCCTGATCCCGATCCGACCCCCAAGCCGAATCCGGACCCGCAGAAGCCGTCCGGCGACAACAAGCCCCAGATCAAGCCCGAAGGCGGAAAGCCCGGTGATGTCGTCGCTGAGACCGGTGCCAGTGTCTCTGGCGCCGCACTGGCCGCGATGATCTGCGCGGCAGGTGCCATCGTGATGCTTGCGGTTCGCCGTCAGCGTCGCTGATTCGAATCGGAACCTCTGACCAATGAACGAGGCCTCCGCCGTACATTTCACGGCGGAGGCCTCGCCGTATTGCCGGCCCGGCAGGCGTGCGCAGCTCCATCATCGTCCGTCATCCCGCGAAAGTCCCATTTCTGTGTCATCAGATGGGACTTTCGGCGGTGCCTGCGGTTCCTCTTGCGGCGTAATGACCGGCAGCGGCAGAACCCAGGACTGCCGTTGTCGTCTTGCCGCTTTATCATAGTGACGTTTGTCAGTATCCGTATACCTGTAGGAGCATTATGTCAGGGCATTCCAAGTGGGCGACTACCAAGCACAAGAAGGCCGCCATTGACGCCAAGCGCGGCAAGCTCTTCGCCAAGCTCATCAAGAACATCGAGATCGCGGCCCGTATGGGCGGCGGCGACCCGGATGGCAACCCGTCGCTGTACGACGCCATCTACAAGGCCAAGAAAGCGTCCATGCCGGCCGACAACATCAAGCGCGCCGTCAAGCGCGGCTCTGGTGAAGAAGCCGGTGGCGCCAACTACGAGGACATCGTGTACGAGGGCTATGCGCCTGCCGGCGTCGGCCTGATCATCGAGTGCCTGACCGACAACCGCAACCGCGCCGCCGCCGAAGTCCGTTCCACCCTGACCAAGGGCAACGGCTCGCTGGCCACCAGCGGTTCCGTCAGCTTCAACTTCGAGCGTAAGGGCCAGATCGAGGTTCCGAGCGAGGGCGTCGACTTCGACGACCTGTTCGAGAAGGCCGGCGACGCCGGTGCGGAAGACGTGATCGACGACGGCGACGTGTTCACCGTGATCACCGATCCCTCCGATCTGCATACAATCCGCAAGGCTCTGCAGGACTCTGGTTTCGACTACGACTCCGCCGATATGGTCATGCGCCCGAAGAACGAGGTGTCGCTCAGCCTTGAGGACGCCCAGAAGGTCTCCAAGCTCATCGACAACCTCGATGACCTGGACGATGTGCAGAACATCTACGCCAACTGGACCGCATCCGACGAGGTGATGGCCCAGCTCGCGGACGAGGAGTAATCCCCTGTGATCATCCTTGGCGTCGATCCCGGGCTGACACGCTGCGGGGTCGGCGTGATCGAAGCCGGCGCTAACCGCCGGCTTTCGTTTATCCACGTCGATGTGGTGCGTTCGGATCCCCATACGTCGCAGGATCTCCGACTGCTGACGATCTACAACGGGCTGTGCTCCAAAATGGACCGGTTCATTCCCGATGCGGTGTCGATCGAGCGCGTGTTCGCCCAGTCGAACCGCAACACCGTGCTGGGCACCGCCCAGGCCGCAGGAATGGCCATGCTCGCCGCCGCGCAACGGGGGATTCCCGTGGCGCTGCACACGCCGACCGAGGCGAAGCTCGCGATCACGGGCAACGGCAAGGCCGAGAAGATACAGATCGAACGCATGGTGGCCAAGGTGCTGGGGCTGAACACGTTGCCGCAGCCCGCCGATGCCGCCGACGCACTGTCGCTGGCGATATGTCATGCCCTGCGCCCGCAAGGCGCCTTGCAGGGAGGCGAACGGGAACAGCATCTGACCGCGGCTCAACGGCAGTGGGCGCAGGCGGCGCAGAAGGCCGCTCGACGCGCCGGCGTCCGCAGCGGCATGTAATGTGTATCGAACAGATGTTCTGCGTTATGTGGATGGGCCGTCTCGACACCATATCCCGCACGACGTGCCAGTTCGGGGCGGGCGCGTTCGGCATGTGCTTTCGTTATGCGATGCGAGGCGAACGAGCTCGTGGCGGCCCATTCCGCGTGCGGTTCGGCGAGGAAAGGACGACGTGATGATCAGTACGTTAACCGGGCGCGTCGAGTCGGTGGAGGCATCCAGCGCCGTGATCGAGGTTCATGGCGTCGGGTACGAGGTCCGCATGGCGGCGGCCGATCTTGCGGCGTTGCATGCCGGTCAGGAAACGCATGTCTTCACTTCGCTGACCATATCGCAGGATGCCGTCACCCTGTTCGGGTTCCTGTCACCCGCGTCCAAACGCATGTTCCTGCAATTGCAGAAGGTCAGTGGCATCGGGCCGAAGGTCGCGCTTTCCCTGTTGTCGACGCTGCCTCCGGACCGTCTGGCCAAGGCCGTCGCGGACGGCGACACGGCGGCATTGTCCAAGGCTCCGGGCCTGGGCAAAAAAGGCGCACAGAAGATCATCCTTGAACTGGCAGGCCGCATCGACCTCGACCAGATACGGCCCGAAGCCGATGGGCCGTCGGAAAGTCGCGACCCCGGAGCCAGGCAGGTGATCGAAGGACTCGTCTCTCTGGGATGGCGTCCCCAGACCGCGGAGGAGGCCGTACGTCAGGCATGCGATGCCGCGCCCATAGCCACCCCCATCAGTGCGGAGGACGTGCCGCGGGTGCTCAAACTGGCATTGTCGTCGCTGGACAGAGGAAGGTGATATTCCATGACATCCAACATCGACATGCAGGATGGGCGGACCAACACCGGCGTCTCGGAGGACTCCCTACGCATGGTCTCTGCCGCCGCAATCAACGACGAGCCGATCAGCGACGAGGAACTGCGGCCTCACGCCCTTGACGGATTCGTCGGGCAGCCGCGGCTCAAGGCCCAGCTGCAGCTGTTCCTGGACGCCGCCCGCAAACGTGACACCGCCCCCGACCACATCCTGCTCGCCGGCCCTCCCGGATTGGGCAAGACCACGTTGGCGATGATCGTAGCCAACGAGCTGGAGGTGCCGATTCGCATCACGTCCGGTCCGGCAATCCAGCACGCGGGCGACCTGGCTTCGATGCTCAGCTCGCTGGACGCAGGGGAAGTGCTGTTCATCGACGAGATCCACCGTCTTCCGCGCGCCGCGGAGGAACTGCTGTACATCGCCATGGAGGATTTCCGCGTCGACGTCATGGTGGGCAAGGGGCCCGGCGCCTCGTCCATCCCGTTGACGCTGCCCAGATTCACCGTGGTGGGTGCAACCACCCGGGAGGGCATGCTGCCTTCTCCGCTGCGTGCGCGTTTCGGCTTCACGGCCCATCTCGACTTCTACCCCCACGATGAGCTCGAAAAGCTGATCGAGCGATCCTCCGGCGTTCTGGGAGTCTCATTGGGGGAGGGGGCTGCCGCGGAACTCGCCCTGCGTTCTCGAGGCACGCCACGAATCGCGAACAGGCTGTTGCGCCGTGTGCGTGACTGGGCGATCGTGCATGACCTGCAAGTCGTGGACGTCGATGACGTGCGCGCCGCGCTTGCGCTCTATCAGATAGACTCCGAGGGCCTCGACCGGCTGGACATCGCCGTGCTCAACGCGATCGTGCGCAACTTCAACGGAGGGCCCGTCGGCCTGAACAACCTGGCCGCGATGGTCGGCGAGGAATCGGAGACCGTCGAAACCGTATGCGAGCCGTATCTGGTCCGTGAAGGATTTCTGATCCGCACTCCCAAAGGCCGGGTCGCCACGGCCAAGGCCTGGTCTCATCTGGGTCTGGAGCCACAAGGTGAAACAAACGGAGAGGATGTCAGCAAGCTCTTCTAACATTGGTTGTTTGTTGACCGACGTCCATAGAGCATTCGTTCCCTACTGCAAGGAGAAATCATGCCGCAAGGTTCATCATCCTATCTCATCATGATCGTTTCCATCGTGCTGATCGGCATCATGATGTGGTGGCAGTCCCGCAAGGCCAAGCAGCAGCAGCAAAAGATGAAGGACTTCCGCTCCTCCCTTGAGCCCGGAACCGAGGTAATCACCATCGGCGGCATCATCGGCAAGGTAGTGTCCGTGGACGAGGAATACGAGGAGATCGTCATCGACTCCGAGGGCTCCCTGCTGCGCTTCACCTTCCGCGCCATCAACAAGGAGTACACGCGTCCCGCCTTCATCCATGACGACGAAGTGGAGGACGCGGAGCAGACCGACGAAGCCGACGACCAGGCCCAGGTACCGGTGGACAAGGCGCTGGAAACCGCTGAGAACGCAACGCAGTCCGACGATTCCGCGCAGACCGCAGACGCCGAGAAGTGACGGGGGAGCGCGAGACCATGACGCAGTCTGACATCACCATTGAGAGACTGGCCGATGTCGGTGCCGGTGACGCGGCATACCTCGTCTCGAAGATTCGCACCATACCGGGATTCCCCAAAGAGGGCATCAAATTCCGTGATTTCATGCCGGTGCTGGCGGATGGCAAGGGGCTGCGCATTCTCATGAAGGCGCTCCAGGCCAGCCTTCCCGTCACCGAAGACTCGTTCGACGCGGTGGCAGGGCTGGAGGCCAGAGGGTTCCTGTTCGGCCCCGCCCTCGCGGCCATGTTCGGCAAGGGGTTCATCGCGATCCGCAAGGCGGGCAAGCTGCCGCCGGAGACCATCGCCGAGGAATACGATCTCGAATACGGCACCGAAAAAGTGGAGATCGAGACGTCGGCCATCCGTCCGGGCGATCGGGTGCTGATCGTCGACGATCTCATCGCGACCGGCGGCACGGCGAAGGCAGCCATGGATCTGGTCGAGGCGGCCGGGGGCACGGTCGTCGGATTCAGTTTCGTCATGGGGCTGCGAGGACTCGACGGACTGGACAAACTGGGCGACAAACCCAGCAGCACACTGGTGTCGATGCCGGCGTGACCCGGCGGTGCCGTGCGTCGGGACGCGCCGCACGGCACCAATCATCATTCGAAGAACACATCATAGGAACGTGAGGCGTCGAACATGGATCTTTATGAATACCAGGCACGAGAATTGCTGGAGGAACAGCATATTCCCACGCCGCGGGCCGTTTTCGCCCAGAACTCCCACGAGGTCGCCGAAGCGGCCGATGCCATCGGATACCCGTGCGTGATCAAGGCCCAGGTCAAGATCGGCCATCGTGGCCAGGCGGGCGGCGTCAAGATCGCCCACAACCGGGACGAAGCGATACTGCTGTCCGAATCCATCCTCCCGATGACCATCCACGGCCATAAGGTCAACGGTGTGCTCGTCGCCGAGGCGAAGAACATCCTGCACGAGTACTACGTGTCGATATCCGTGGACCGCACATCGCGGGACTTCGATGTCCTCGCCACCGCGAACGGCGGCACCGAAGTCGAGGAGATCGCCAAGGAACATCCGGAATCGGTCAAGCGTCTGCACATCAACGCCCTCGGCGATTTCGACATGGAGGCCGCCAAGCGCATGGCTGGCCAGATCGGCTTCTACCACGCCGACCTGGATCAGGCCGCCAACATCCTGCTGCGCATGTGGCAGTGCTTCAAGGACAACGACGCGACGCTGGTGGAGATCAACCCGCTCGCCAAGATCGGCGATCCCGACGATGAGGCGTCCAAATCACTGTGCGCCCTCGACGCCAAGATATCGTTGGACGGCAATGCGGCGTTCCGGCACGACGGGTGGGCCCGCTTCGACGATCCGATGCAGGCCGATCCGTTCGAGGCGGCGGCAGCCGAACACGGGCTGCACTACGTCCACCTCGACGGTCAGGTCGGCGTGATCGGCAACGGCGCTGGATTGGTCATGAGCTCGCTCGACGCCGTCTGGGACGCCGGCAAGGAGCAGGGCACGAATGTCACGCCTGCGAACTTCCTCGACATCGGAGGTGGCGCGTCCGCCGCGGTGATGAGTGACAGCCTGTCCATCGTGCTGTCCGACCCGCAGGTGGAATCCGTGTTCATCAACGTCTACGGCGGCATCACCTCATGCGAGCAGGTCGCCAAGGGCATCCTGCAGGCGTTCGAGGAGCTGCACACATCGAAGCCGCTCGTGGTCCGCTTCGATGGCAATGCCGCAGCCGAGGGCCTGCAAATCCTCGCCGCGGCGAACAACCCCAACCTGCATGTGGAAGGCACCATGGAGCAGGCCGCAGCCGAGGCCGCCCGTCTGGCGGCGAACGCCAAGGCATCGAAGGAGGCCAAGCAATGACCGCATTCATCCAGGAGGGTGCTCCCGTCATCGTCCAAGGCATGACCGGGCATCAGGGCATGACACACACCGCCCGCATGCTCCGTGCCGGTACGAACATCGTCGGCGGCGTCAACCCGCGCAAGGCGGGCAGCCAAGTGACGTTCGAGGCCGCGCGTGAGGGCAGGGACGTCTCCGTTCCGGTGTACGCCACGTGCGCCGAAGCCAAGGAGGCGACGGGCGCCCAGGCCAGTGTGGTCTTCGTGCCGCCTCGGTTCGCCAAAGGCGCCGTGGTCGAGGCCGTCGAAGCCGGAATCGGGCTCATCGTGGTCATCACCGAAGGCATTCCCGTTGCGGACAGCGCCTACTTCGTCGAACTCGCCCTTCAGCGTGGCGTGCGCATCATCGGACCGAACTGCCCCGGCCTGCTCACCCTGCCGTCGCAGGAGAACGAGCATGGCGTCAACCTCGGCATCATCCCCGATGGCATCGTGGGCCGTGGCCCCATCGGACTGGTCTCCAAGTCCGGCACACTGACCTACCAGCTGATGGGCGAGCTGAGCGACATCGGCTTCACCGCCTGCCTGGGCGTCGGCGGCGACCCCATCGTCGGCACCACGCTGCTGGAGGCCTTGCAGGAATTCGAGCAGGATGCCGACACGAAGGCAGTGGTCATGATCGGCGAAATCGGAGGCAGCGCGGAGCAGGACGCCGCGGCATGGGCCGCAGAGCACATGACCAAGCCCGTCGTCGCATACATCGCCGGATTCACCGCGCCGGAAGGCAAGCAGATGGGCCATGCCGGCGCCATCGTCTCCGGAGGCAAGGGAACCGCGCAGGACAAGAAAATCGCGCTGGAAGCCGCCGGTATTCCCGTCGGACGCACTCCCGGTCAGACCGCGGACCTCATGCGCAAGGTGCTCGCCGAACGCTCGCTGGTATGAGGAAGCGTATCCAGGCCTGGCTCAGGGGGCCGATCATCGCCATCGGCTCGATGGCGTTGTACGCCATCGCCCTGGGCTGCTTTCTTGCGCTCATGCTGCTGGTCATCTCGATGGAGGAAGGTGGGGAAAACCTGTCGTCCTCGACGTTGGACATGACCCGCATCGTGGTCCTGCTCAGCCAGGGCATCGGATTCGAGACCGACTCGCTTTCCCTGTCCATCATGCCGCTGCTGCTCACCGTGCTGCTGATAGGTCTGGTCTGGTCGTTCAGCCGGAAGATATGCACGGATATCCGCGCATACGTCAGCGGCGTGGTGGTCTGGATTTTCATCAACGTCATGGGCACGCAGTCACTTCCCGTCGGATTGCTTGACTGGCCGGCTCTGGTATGCGTCAAATCGGCCGTGGTGTTCTCGCTTGGATTCGCCGGCGCCGCGCTGTCGAAGGGCCCGTTCTCTGGGCAGCTGCGTGAACTTATCCGTCATCATGTGTCCGACGGCGTGCGCCGCACGATCAGGACCGGCCTGATGGTGGGTGTCATCATGATGGGCGTGTACCTGGTCATGGGACTGATCACCGTCATCGTGTGGGGCGTGCTGAACCGTTCGGCCATGGACTCGCTGTTCGCCGACATCGGCATGGGGACCGGCTCGCGCATACTGACGACGATCGCATCGCTTGCATGGCTGCCCAACCTGTGCATATGGGCGGTCTCGTGGCTGTTCGGTGCCGGATTCCACATCGGAGAGCTTGCGACATTCACCCTTTGGATCGGGCAGGGGCGTTCGCTTCCGCCTCTTCCTGTTTTCGGCCTGCTTCCGCAGGCAGTCGGCGATGAAGGCATACGGTTCGCCGTCGTGCTGATTCCGCTGGTCGTCGGATTCGTCGCCGGGCTGGCATCCATGGCGATGAAATCCGGTTTCCGCATCATCGTCGGCAGCGCGTCCGATCCCCTCGACCGCAAGGACCTGATTCTCGAACTCACCTACCCTGCGGGCGGGTTCTGCCTGTCGAGCGTGGTCATATCCCTGCTGTCGTCGATCATGTTCGGGGTGTCGAACGGGTCGCTGGGAAAGGCCAGGCTCAAATACGTCGGCGTCGACGTGATGCAGTCCGCGCAGGCCGTCGGACGTCCGAGCGCCATGGGACTGTGCATGGCCTGGGTGCTGGCGCTGATTGGCGTCGCCATTGTTTTCGGGATACGCTGGATTACACGAAGAACGGGGGCACAACGAGCCGCAACAACGCACCCGCGTACCATCGTTTCCCGCAAGTCCATACAATCAACAACCAAGAAGGAGCACGATGACCAACACGAATCGACCGATACGACGGGCTCTGGTGTCCGTCTTCCATAAGGAAGGCATCGAAGTACTGGCTGAGGCCTTCATCAAGGCCGGCACCGAAGTGGTGTCCACCGGCTCGACCGCCAAGCGCCTCGCCGAACTCGGCGTCGCCGTCACTGAGGTGAGCGAGGTCACCGGATTCCCGGAGTGCCTCGACGGCCGTGTCAAGACGCTCGACCCGCACATCCACGCCGGCATCCTCGCCGACATGACCAACCCCGATCACGCTGCCCAGCTTGAGAAGTTCGGCATCAAGCCCTTCGACTTGGTCGTCGTCAACTTGTACCCGTTCGCCGATACGGTTCGTTCCGGCGCCGACGAGGCCGCAGTCATCGAGAAGATCGACATCGGCGGCCCGTCCATGGTGCGTGGCGCGGCGAAGAACAGCACCACCGTCGCCATCGTCACCGACCCGGCCGACTATGCGCTCGTCGCGGCCCGTGTGGCCAATGGTGAAGGCTTCAGTCTGGAGGAGCGCCGCTGGCTGGCCGGCAAGGCGTTCGCCCACACCGCCGCCTATGACGCTACCATCAACGAGTGGACCGCCAAGCACTGGCCCAAGCCCGCCACCGTCGAATCCGCCGACCCGGCCGAAGGCGAGAACCCGGTCAACGAGGCGAAGTTCCCGGCCGCGTTCACCCGCACCTGGGACCGCGCGCACACGCTGCGCTACGGCGAGAACTCCCACCAGCAGGCCGCCCTCTACCTCGACCCGCTCGACCGCGATGGCTTCGCGCACGCCGAACAGCTCGGCGGCAAGCCGATGAGCTACAACAACTACGTGGACGCCGACGCCGCATGGCGCGCCGTGTGGGATATGGCACCCGCCATCGCCGTGGCCGTGGTCAAGCACAACAACCCGTGCGGCCTCGCCATCGGAGCCACCGCGGCCGAGGCCCACAAGAAGGCCCACGCCTGCGATCCGGTGAGCGCCTACGGCGGCGTCATCGCCTGCAACACCACCGTCACGTTGGAGATGGCCGAAAGCGTTCGCCCGATCTTCACCGAGGTCATCGTCGCCCCCGCCTACGAGGACGCGGCGCTTGAACTGCTCAAGACCAAGAAGAAGAACCTGCGCATCCTCAAGGTGGCCGAGCCGCCGAAGGGTCACACGCAGTTCCGCCAGATCGACGGCGGCCTGCTCGTGCAGGACATGGACCTCATCAATGCCACCGGCGACAATCCGGATGCATGGAAGCTCGTGGCCGGCGAACCCGCCGATGAGGCCACGCTCAAGGACCTCGTGTTCGCCTGGCGCGCCATCCGCTGCGTCAAATCCAACGCCATCCTGCTCGCGCACGACCAGGCCACGGTCGGCATCGGTATGGGCCAGGTCAACCGCGTGGACTCCTGCCATCTGGCCGTCGATCGCGCCAACACGCTGGCCGACGGCGCCGATCGCGCCACCGGTTCGGTCGCTGCGTCCGACGCGTTCTTCCCGTTCGCAGATGGCGCCGAGACGCTGATGAACGCCGGTGTAAAGGCCATCGTGCAGCCCGGCGGATCCATCCGTGACGAGGAGGTCATCGAGGCGGCCAAGAAGGCCGGTGTGACGATGTACCTGACCGGCACCCGTCACTTCTTCCACTGATCCGCCGCCCGGTCACCGATTCACGGATCGGCCGCCGACCGTCAAGGGTTCGCGGCCGATCCATCACGATAACCAATCCCCGAGGAAGCTCCATGAATCAGCATCATCCATACGTGTCCGAAGTCCACGAGGGCAAGCCGGCATTCGAGTGGTGCGTGCTCGGCGTCGTCATCGTCGCCCTGGTCGTCGCCTTCCTCGGATATACGATGGCCGCGACGGTGATCATCGCCGTCACGGCCATCGTCACGGCCCTGCTGCGCATCATCATGCGCGAGAAGAGCCCTTGGAAAGTCCGGTCAGTCCTGTTCGACGCCATTATCGGCATCGGTTTGGGACTGGGACTGCTTCTGTTGTATTTCGCACCGTCACTGTTCTGGATTCGTTGACGGAACCTGGGGCGCCGCATTGACCGCCGCATCCACGGCGATGTCATGTGCATCCGCCTCAGCGTCCGTCGCCTCGTCGATGGGCGCATCCGCAGGCGTCTTCGGCTTGCGTTTCGACGCCATATCGGCGATGATCATGACCAGCGCCACGATCGCCGCGGCCAGGACCGGCGCCAGCCAGAAGATCCACAGCTGCTGCAGCGGCTGCGTTGAAAGACCCTGATTCTGCCCGAACAGCGCGATGCCGGTGGCGCGGGCCGGGTTCAGCGCGGCACCGGTGACCGTATAGGTCATGGCCACGCCGAGGCCGTATGCGGCGCCGATCACCGGAGCGTACGTCGCATACGGCTTGCCGTTCGCATCGGTGTGACGCATCGCGACCGCGATGATGATGATCGCGGCGATCACCTCGACGACGATGGCCATGGAGATGCCGAAGCTCACCGATGCGCTGCTGGTGGTGGCGCTCGATACGGAACCGGTGCCATAGCCGTTGACGGCGGGCGTCAGCCACGTCTTCATGGTGACGGTCTGCGAGGTCGGCAGGATCCACCTGACCGCGCCGGCCGCCGCGATCGCTCCGACCACCTGCACGATGACGTACAGGATGCCGGCGACTACTTTGGTCTTGCCGGTGAGTATCGCCGCCACGGTGATGGCGGGATTGAACTGGCCTCCGGAGACACGCCCGAGCATCGCTGTGACGACCGCGTACGCCAACGCGGTGCCCACGACGATGTACGCCAGGTCAAGCCCGTAGATCGAAGTGCCGAACGTGCAGATCATATAGATGGCGAAGCAGACGAGGAAGCTGCCTGCAAGCTCCGCGCACACGCGCGCCCCGATCGGATAAGCGCTTGGCTCGGTGTTCTGTTCTTCAGTCATGATGTTGTAGTGTCCTTTTTTCTGATGTTGCGGGCTTTGCGACCCGCCGAACGTTGCAAGTTTACCAACGGGGGGACGATACGATACAATGTATTGGCTGTGTTTTCCCTGTGAGTTCGTCCGGGAGCGCAGATTCATTGTCAATGTCCGGCCACGTTGGGAGAACGATGCCAAACGCATATTCGCGCGCACTCAAAGCGCATGACGACAACAACAACGAAGGAATCCGCCTGCAGAAGATCCTCGCGCAAGCGGGCTTCGGATCACGCCGCAAGTGTGAGCAGATGATCACCGATGGGCGTGTCGAGGTCGACGGGGAGCTGGTGACCGAACTTGGCACCCGCGTCGATCCGAAAAAGCAGCACATCCGTGTGGACGGCTCGCGCGTCCACCTCAACCCGAACCATGTCACGTTGGCGCTCAACAAGCCCAAGAAGGTGCTCAGCGCCATGGACGACCCGAAAGGCCGCTACACGCTGGCCGACATCATCGGGGACAAGTACGAGCGCGTGTTTCACATGGGCCGCCTCGACTACGATTCCGAGGGCCTGATCCTCATGACCAACGACGGCGAGCTGAGCCAGCACGTCATGCACCCGAAGTACGAAGTGGAGAAGACCTACATCGCCACGATTGATGGCAAGATCGGCGGCAACGTCTGCCGGCGCCTGGTGACCCAGGGCGTCCAGCTGGATGACGGCCTGGTCAAGCTGGACCATTGCGCCATCATCGACGCCAACCGCGACCAGACCATCGTCAAGGTGGTGCTCCACTCCGGCAAGAACCGTATCGTCCGCCGCATCTTCGGCGCCATCGGATACCCGGTCCGCCGTCTGGTGCGCACCCAGATCGGGCCGATCAAGCTCGGTGACCTTAAGTCCGGCACCTATCGTGTGCTGTCCCAGGTCGAGGTCCGTTCCCTGCAGAAGGAGGTCGGGCTGTGATACGAGTCGCCATCGACGGCCCTGCGGGCGTCGGAAAGTCCTCCACTTCGAAGGCGCTGGCCCGCCATTTCGGCTTCGCCTACCTCGATACCGGCGCCATGTACCGCGCATGCGCCTGGTGGTGCCTGCATCAGGGCATCGACCTCGACGGCGATCAGGTGGATGAGCAGCAGATCACCGAAGCAGTCGCCGAATTCTTCACCGGCGACCACTTCGACATCGGCGTCGACCCGGACCATCCGAGCATCACCGCCGACGGCGAGGACATCAGTGAGGCCATCCGCTCCTCCGAGGTCTCCTCGCACGTGTCGAAGGTGTCGAACGTCATCCCGGTGCGCCACGTGCTCATCGCCGCGCAGCGCGCCTACATTGCGCGCGAGTCCGCGGCCGACTCCTTCTCGCTGGGCCGCGGCATCGTCGCGGAGGGCCGTGACGTCACCACGGTCGTGGCTCCCGATGCCGAGGTGCGTGTGCTGCTGACCGCCCGGGAAGAGGTGCGTCAGGCGCGCCGCACGGGGCAGGCCGTCGCCGGCGCCGGCGTGGGGAGCGAGGACGTGGCCGCCCGCGACCGCGCCGATTCCAAGGTCACCAGCTTCCTGACCGCGGCGGACGGCGTGACCACCGTCGACAACTCCGATATGGATTTCCAGCAGACGCTGGATGTGCTGATCACGCTGGTCGCGGACGCGGTCGAAGTGCAGGAGTACGAGCAGTATGCCGCCAATCTGAGCGATTACGAACTGGATGAGGGCGACGAGCAGATCATCGCCGGTTCCCGGTACGGGATCGAAGACGAGTCGCCGGCTCCCAAGGCCGTCGGAGTGCTCGCCGTGGTCGGCCGCCCGAACGTGGGCAAGTCGACGCTCGTCAACCGCATCCTCGGCCGTCGCGCCGCGGTCGTCGAAGACACGCCCGGAGTGACCCGGGACCGTGTCAGCTACGACGCGGAATGGTCCGGCACCGAATTCAAGCTCGTCGACACCGGCGGCTGGGAGGCCGACGTCGAAGGCATCGAATCCGCCATCGCCTCGCAGGCGCAGATCGCCGTGCAGCTGTCTGACGCGGTCATCCTCGTCGTGGACGGCCACGTGGGGCTGACGGACACCGACGAGCGCATCGTCAAGATGCTGCGGGCCAGCGGCAAGCCGGTCACGCTCGCGGTGAACAAGGTCGACGACGGGGCCAGCGAATACCTGACCGCCGAGTTCTGGAAGCTTGGCATGGGCGAGCCTTACGGGATCTCGGCCATGCACGGCAGGGGAGTCGGCGACCTGCTTGACGCCGCGCTGGATTCGCTGCGCAAGGCGGACAAGACCTCGGGCTTCCTCACGCCGACGCATCTGCGGCGTGTCGCGCTCGTCGGCCGCCCGAACGTGGGCAAGTCGTCGCTGCTCAACCAGCTCGCCGGCGAACAGCGCGCCGTGGTCAACGACCTCGCCGGCACGACCCGCGACCCGGTCGACGAGACCATCGACATCGACGGCGAGGACTGGCTGTTCATCGACACCGCCGGCATCAAGCGTCGACTGCACAAGGTGTCCGGCGCCGACTACTACTCGTCCCTGCGCACGCAGGCCGCAATCGAGCGCTCCGAGCTCGCGCTGGTCCTGTTCGACTCGTCCCAGCCCATCTCCGACCAGGATCTGAAGGTGATGAGCCAGGCGGTCGACGCCGGCCGCGCAGTGGTGCTGGTGTTCAACAAGTGGGACCTGATGGACGATTTCGGCCGGCAGCGGCTGGAGCGCCTGTGGAAGACCGAGTTCAACCGCGTGACGTGGGCGCAGCGCGTCAACCTGTCCGCGAAGACCGGATGGCACACGAACCGCCTCGCCGACGCGATGCGCAACGCGCTGGAATCCTGGGACAAGCGCATTCCCACCGGGCGTCTCAACGCCTTCCTCGGCCAGATCCAGGCCGCGCACCCACATCCGCTGCGCGGAGGCAAGCAGCCACGTATCCTGTTCGCCACGCAGGCGTCCACGCGTCCGCCGCGCTTCGTGATCTTCGCCACCGGATTCCTGGAGCACGGCTACCGCCGGTTCCTTGAGCGCTCCCTGCGCGAGGAGTTCGGCTTCGAAGGCACCCCGATCCAGATCTCCGTCAACATCAGGGAGAAGAAGCGCCGCAAGTGACGCGGGGTCTCTCCCTGCACGGATGAGCGTGCATGCGCGGCCGTCGCGGATTCCTCCGCGGCGGCCGCCTTCGTTGCCGGGCCACGATCCCGGCCCGCTCCGGCCCGCGGCCACGCCCAGAATGTAGGACGGAACGCGCGGTTGTCGTCTGCCATGAATTACAGTGGCGACTGACCGAACGATCTATAAGGGAGCATTATGTCGGTTTTGGACGAATTGGTTGCCGGGGCGTTGGAAGACCAGCGTTCCCGCGAATGTGTCGTGTCTCTTGAGGATGTGAGGCGGGCCGCTCTGGCCGCGCCGGCGCCTATCGACGCGACGCGATGGCTCAAGCGTCCGGACGGCATCCCCGTGATCGCCGAAATCAAGCGCGCCTCCCCATCCAAGGGGCATTTGAGCGATATCCCCGACCCGGCGGCCCTGGCCCGCGAATACGAGCGCGGCGGTGCGAACGCGATTTCCGTGCTCACCGAAGGCCGGCGGTTCCTCGGCTCGCTGGACGATTTCGACAAGGTCCGCTCGGCGGTTCACATTCCTCTGCTGCGCAAGGACTTCATCGTCACCGACTACCAGATCTACGAGGCGCGTGCCCACGGCGCCGACCTAGTGCTGCTCATCGTCGCCGCGCTGGACGACGACAAGCTCGCGCACCTGCTTGAACTCGCCCACGAGCTCGGCATGGCCGTGCTCGTCGAAACGCACACCACCGAGGAGATCCACCGCGCGGTCGCGGCCGGCGCCCGGATCATCGGCATCAACGCGCGCAATCTCAAGAACCTGAAGGTTGACGTGAACAAATACGCCGAACTCGCCGAAGGACTGCCCGATGACGTGATCCGCGTCGCAGAGTCGGGCGTGTTCGGTTCGGTCGAGGTCGAGGATTACGGTCGCGCCGGCGCGGATGCCGTGCTGGTGGGCGAAGGCGTGGCTACCGCCGACGACCATGTGGCCGCCGTACAACGACTAGTAAAGGCAGGTCAGAGAGTGAAAGCATCCGAATCGACCCCGTTGAGCGAGCATCAGGGACCATATTGGGGACAGTTCGGCGGGCGATACGTGCCGGAGGCACTGATCACCGCTCTGGACGAGCTGGAGCGCGTCTATGATCAGGCCAAGGCCGACCCCGAGTTCCGTAAGGAATTCATGACGCTGCAGCATCGGTACGTCGGCCGTCCGAGCCCGCTGACGGAAGCCCCGCGATTCGCCGCGCTGGTCAAGGACAGGACCGGACTCGACGCCCGCATCTTCTTGAAGCGCGAGGACCTCAACCACACCGGCGCGCACAAGATCAACAACGCGCTCGGCCAGGCGTTGCTCGTCAAGCGCATGGGCAAGACCCGCGTGATCGCCGAGACCGGTGCCGGACAGCACGGCGTGGCCACCGCCACCGTGTGCGCGATGCTAGGGCTCAAGTGCCGCGTGTACATGGGGCAGATCGACGCCCGACGCCAGGCCCTCAACGTGGCCCGCATGCGCATGCTGGGCGCCGAGGTCGTCGAAGTGACACTGGGCGACAAGATTCTCAAGGATGCAATCAACGAGGCGCTGCGCGATTGGGTGACCAACGTCGCCGACACGCACTACCTGCTCGGCACGGTCGCCGGACCGCACCCGTTCCCGGCCATGGTTCGCGACTTCCAGAAGATCATCGGCGAGGAGGCCAAGCAGCAACTTCAGGACTGGTACGGCATCGACCACCCGGACGCGGTGTGCGCGTGCGTCGGCGGCGGATCCAACGCCATCGGCGTGATGAACGCGTTCCTCGACGACGAGCGCGTGAACCTGTACGGCTATGAGGCGGGCGGCAACGGGCCGTCCTCGGGCCATCATGCGATCCGTTTCGCACCGGGCACCGGACAGCTCGGCATGTTCCAGGGTGCCAAGAGCTACCTGTTGGAGACCGATGAAGGACAGACTCTCGACACGTATTCGATTTCGGCCGGTCTCGATTACGCTTCCGTCGGCCCCGAGCACGCTTGGCTCAAGGAGATCGGGCGCGTGAACTACTCCTGGGCCACCGACGAGGAGGCTATGAACGCCTTCCGCGACCTGAGCCAGACCGAGGGCATCATCCCCGCCATCGAGAGCTCGCATGCCGTCGCTGGCGCCTTCAAGGCCGCCGCTGATCTGAAAGCCAAGGGATACGACAAGGCCGTGATGATCGTCAACATCTCCGGCCGCGGCGACAAGGACATGGCCACCGCGGGCAAATGGTTCGGATACCTGACCGACGAGCAGGCCGCGGCGCTCGATGTCACCGGCGCGCAGGGCGACACCGTCGCCTGAACCGGCCCGTGAAGCAGAAGGAGTTTTTGATCATGACGAATACAGCAACCACGCCGTCCGGACAGCCGCTCGGCATCAGTCACAAGCCCAGCGCGACGGAAGCCATGTTCGACCGGCTCAAGGCCGAAAACAAGCCGGCCTTCATCGGATACCTGCCGTATGGCTTCCCGAACCCCGACATCTCACTCGACGCGCTCAGGACCATGATCGAGCACGGCGTCGACGCGGTCGAGATCGGCCTGCCGTACTCCGACCCGGTGATGGACGGCCCCGTCATTCAGGCGGCCAGCCAGATCGCCCTGAACAACGGGGAAAGCATCAACGGCGTGTTCAAGGCGGTCGAGACGGTGGCCAACGCCGGCGGCGTGCCACTCATCATGAGCTACTGGAACCTGATCTACCATTACGGCGTCGAACGGTTCGCCTGCGATTTCGAGAACGCCGGCGGTGCCGGCCTGATTACCCCCGACCTCATCCCCGATGAGGCTGGCGAGTGGATCGAGGCTTCGGATCGTCACGGACTCGACCGCATCTTCCTGGTCTCCCCGGATTCGGCCTCCGAACGTCTCGAACTGGTCGCCCGCAACGCACGCGGCTTCGTCTACGCGGCATCCCGTATGGGCGTCACCGGCGAGCGCGACACCATCAGCGCATCGCCCGAAACGCTTGTCGAGCGTGCCCGCAACGCCGGGGCGAGAAACGTGTGCGTGGGTATCGGCGTATCCACCCCGGAGCAGGGCGCGAAGGTCGGCGCCTACGCCGACGGCGTCATCGTCGGTTCTGCTCTGGTGCACACCCTGCTTGACGACGACAACGTCACCGCGAAGACGCCGAAGGAAGGACTGCGCGACCTGGCCGCCAAGGTCGAGGCGCTGTCCGAGGGCATCCACAACGAGTCACGCTGACACACCCCCGCGCCGGCGGGCTGCCTTTACCGTGCATCCGCCGGCCATGGGGTAGGGTAGATGGCGGTAACAGCGGTCTAGACAAACGAGGCACTGCATGAATCTTGCGTATATCCCCTCACCGGGGTTCTCCAAGTTCTCCATCGGACCGGTGACGATCCACATGTATGCGATCTGCATCCTGACGGGAATCATCTTCGCCGTGTGGATCCTCACCGTCAGATGGAAGAAGAACGGGGGCACCTTCGACCAGGTGCTGGACACCACGCTGGTCGCAGTGCCCTGCGGCCTGGTCGGGGCCCGTCTGTACCACTGCATCACGACGCCCGACATCTACTTCCCGCCAACCGGCAACCTCATCAACATCCTCAAGGTGTGGGAAGGCGGCATGGCCATCTTCGGCGGCATCGGGGTGGGGGCCTTGGCCGCGTTCCTGTGGTGCCGCCACCGGCGTTATCCGTTCGCCCTGCTGGCCGATTGCATCGCGCCGGCGCTGATGGTAGCGCAGGCCATCGGACGACTGGGCAACTGGTTCAACCAGGAACTGTACGGCATGCCGACCACGCTGCCATGGGGCCTCAAGCTCAACGATGCGGACGCCATCGGCAAAAGTGAGATCTGCTACAACGGACAGGCATGCCCGACCGGCACGCTGTTCCACCCCACGTTCCTGTACGAGATGATCTGGAACCTGATCGGCGCCGCGATTATCGTGTGGCTCGGCCACAAACTCGTCGACGTGCTCAAATCCGGACAGCAGTTCGCCATGTACATGATGTGGTACGGGCTTGGACGCACCTGGATCGAAAGCATCCGCATCAACTATTCGACGATCATCCTCGGCCTGCGAGTCAACGTGTGGACCGCGATCATCGTGTTCCTTGCCGGGTGCATCCTGTTCGTCGTGTTGTGGCGCTTCGGCAGTGAGACACGCGACCTGACATCCAGACTGCGCGCGGTCACGGCCGACGAGATGGAACGTCAGCGCCAGCTGGAAGAGCGGGCCGCCGCGAAATCCGGCAAGATGGCCAAGACCGCGAAGCCCGAGACTCCCGCCGAAACCGCCGAGAGCGAGATCCATCAGGACTGAGCGCCCGCATCCGTCCGAATCAGGATATCGCACAAGATCATAGAAAACCGCAATACCATAACACACAAACAAGAACGTCGTGTAGGCGCAAGCCGTCTCGTCGTTCTTCCACCATAGAATGAGAGCCATGAGCATACAAATCGCACCCAGCATCCTTTCCGCTGATTTCTGCAACCTCGAACGCGACCTCAAGGCCATCGCCAACGCCGACCTCGTGCATGTCGACGTGATGGACCACCACTTCGTGCCGAACCTCACCCTTGGCGAGCCCATCGTCAAGCGCATCTGCGAGGTCACCGACCTGCCGGTCGACGTGCACCTGATGATCGAGGACCCCGACCGTTGGGCCCCTGAATACGCGAAGCTCGGTGCCGCCTCCATCTCGTTCCATATGGGCGCCACCCACGCGCCGGTGCGTCTGGCCCGCCAGCTGCGTGACATGGGCTGCAAGGCATGCTTCGCCGTGCGTCCCGCCGAGCCGGTCGAACCGATTTTCGACATCCTCGACGAGTTCGACATGGTGCTGATCATGACCGTCGAACCCGGTTTCGGCGGACAGAAGTTCCTGGACAACCAGATGGCGAAGGTTCGTCGCCTGCGTGACGAGATCACGCGTCGGGGCCTGTCCACCCATATTCAGGTCGACGGCGGCGTCAGCCCGAAGACCGCCCACATCGTCGCCGAGGCCGGCGCCGACGTGCTGGTCGCCGGCTCCGCCGTGTACGGCGCTGAGAGCCCGGCCCAGGCCATCGACCAGATCAGGGACAAGGCCGCTGCCGCATACCGCGACTGACGGCGGAAACGCAGAACATGGCACGCGACGGCTCCGACACCAATGCCGGACCGCGATCGTGGCGACGCCGTCGAGTGCCTCAACCATGCACAATCTCAAGGGACACATATCATGAAGACGTTTGAATCGCTATTCGCCGAACTGTCCGAGAAGGCCGTCACCAAGCCCGAAGGCTCCCTGACCGTGGACGAGCTCGCCAAGGGCACGCACTTCATCGGCAAGAAGATCATCGAAGAGGCGGGGGAGACCTGGATTGCGGCCGAATACGAGGGCGCGGACCGCACGGCCGAAGAGATGAGCCAGCTGCTGTACCATCTCCAGGTCATGATGATCGCCAAGGGCATCACCCTGGAGGACGTTTATAAGCACCTGTGACAAACAGACCGGCCGGTCTGGAGGGAGAAACACCATGCTCAGAATCGCAGTGCCCAACAAGGGCATGTTGTCGGAGCCCGCTTGGAACATGCTGTCCGAGGCGGGGTATCGTCTGCGTTCCAATCCGCGTCAGCTCGTGGTGGAGGACCCGGACAACGACATCGAGCTGTTCTATCTGCGGCCGCTCGACATCGCCGTGTATGTCGGCCGCGGCACCATCGACGTCGGCATCACGGGCCATGACCTGCTGCTGAACTCCGGCACCGAGGCCAGCGAGCACATGGAGCTCGGCTTCGGTGCGTCCACGTTCCGCTTCGCCGCGCCGAACGATTCCGACTTCCATACGCTGCAGGACATCCAGGGCAAGCGTGTGGGCACGTCCTTCGACAAGCTCGTGCACGACTATCTGGTGGCGCACGGCATCGAGGCCGAGACCATCCACCTCGACGGCGCCGTGGAGTCCTCGGTGCAGCTGGGCGTGGCCGACCTCATCGCCGACGTGGTGTCCACCGGCACCACGCTGCGCAACGCCGGCCTGCGCATCTTCGCCGACCCCATCATGCACTCCGAAGCGGTGCTCATCCGCTCCCCGCGCCTCGACCCCGAGGACGAGCGGCTCACCATCCTCAGCCGCCGCCTGCAGGGCGTGCTGACCGCGCAGCGCTACGTGCTGATGGACTATGACATCCCCGTCGGCAAGGTGGCGGCCGCCGTCGCGGTGACCCCCGGATTCGAGAGCCCGACCGTATCCCCGCTGCACGACAAGCAGTGGAATGCGGTGCGCGTGATGGTGCCCAAGGCGAAGGTCAACCAGCTGATGGACAAGCTGTACGAGGTGGGTGCCCGGGCCATCATCGTGACCGCGCTGCAGGCCTCCCGCATGTGACGAACGGGGTTCGACAATGGGTACACAGCAGCACGCCGACGGCGGATACCGCCAGAAGATCAAGCAGAAGTTCAACCAGGAGTACAGCCCCGAGCCGAGGGACATCTACTTCACCGTGCCGAACCTCATCAGCGTCCTGAGAATCGCGTCCATCCCCTTTATCGCATGGCTGGTCGCCGATCACCGGATGGTGCCCGCACTGATCGTCCTCGCCGTTTCGGCCATCACCGACAGCCTCGACGGCATCATCGCGCGCGCCTTCAATCAGGTGAGCAAGATCGGGCAGATCCTCGATCCCATCGCCGACCGCCTGCTGATCATCTGCAGCGTCCTCGCATTGGGCGTCGCCGGGATCATCCCCTGGTGGATGATCATCATCATCGCGGCCAGGGACGCATGGATGATGCTGCTCGTGCTGTGGCTTGCTCAATACGATTACGGCCCGCTGCCGGTGCATTTCGTCGGCAAGGCCGGCACTTTCATGCTGATGGTCTCCATCGTCGCACTGATTTTCTGCGACATCTGGGAGAACCCCTTCGTCGGGCTTCTGCACCTCGCCGCGCTGGCCGCCGGCATCTGGGGCGTCGGACTGTACTGGCTCGCCGGTTGCATCTACAGCAAGCAGGGCATTTCACTGCTGGTGAAAGAGAAACGTGCCGATGGACGCTGATCCGATCAAGCCGCTGTCGTTTCCCGTGCCGGCCGAGAACGCGCCGGTGAAACGTCGCGCGGTGTTTTCGGATTCCGTGGCCCAGTCGCAGTCCCGGCATGTCAGGCCCGCGGAAGGCGGGCAGACCATGCCGGCCCGCCGCAGACGGCTGCATGACGATTCGCTCAAGCTCATCGACGATCTCACCAACCGCCCCATGGATCCGCTGTTCTCGGATTCGAGGCTCGACCAGCGTCCGCGCTCGCGTCTGTCGACGTGGGCGACGAAGTTTCTGGTGTTCGCCATGTGCATCGCCGTCGGTTTCTACGGGTCGCTGTTCATCGAACGGCTGCATTCCGACCCGCGCAAGGTCGTCAGGCAAAGCCTCGCCAGCGAGCTGCGCGAGACGCGCGGCCAGGCCGACACGCTCATGAACGAAGTCAACGATCTGCGCAACCAGGTCACGGAACGATCGAAGAAGCTGGGCGGCACGGGTGAGGATTCGACGCTGGTCAACGACGAGATGGTCAACGGGCTTGTCGCCGTGGAGGGGCCGGGCATCAGCCTGACCCTGGCCGACCCCATCGCCGCCGGCTCCGACGGGGCATCGACGCCACGCGAGTCCAGCGGCATGCAGATTCGCGTGATCACCGACGCCGACCTGCGGCTGCTGGTGCGACTGCTGTGGCAGGCGGGCGCCGAGGGCATAGCCATCAACGGCAACCGGCTCGGCGTGCAGACATCGGTGCGCAAGGCGGGATCGAACATTCTCGTCGGCGTCACCGCCGTGACCAGCCCGTACACGATCCAGGCGATAGGGGACCGCGACACGCTGGCCTCCGCGGTCAGCAAGTCCACGCAGCGCAGTCTGTATGATTCATTCGCCCAGGCGGGCATATACCCTCAGGTGAATAAAGAGAGTTCGATTACACTGGAAGCGGCGCCTTCCGGCGAATTGTCCTATGCAAAGAGGAGCGAGTAGATGGCAGCGGTACTAGGTCTCATCATCGGCGTGGTGCTCGGCGTGTTCGTCAAGCCGGATATCCCCATCATTCTGCAACCGTATCTTCCCATCATGGTGGTCGCCGCGCTTGACGCGCTACTGGGAGCGGCCCGCGCGTACTTCGAGCGCAGCTTCTCCGACAAGGTGTTCGTCATCTCGTTCATCTCGAACGTGGTCACCGCGACGCTGCTGGTGTTCCTGGGCAATCAGCTGGGCGTCGGATCCCAGCTGCAGACGGCCGTCATCGTCGTGCTGGGAATCCGTATCTTCTCGAACGTGTCGGCGATCCGTCGCTTCATCTTCCGGGGGTGATGAACCATGGTGGCGCACAAATCGTCTCGTGACGTGCTGTCGCAGCTGCACGAGCAGCATGCGCAGGACAAGAAGAACGATCGCATGGAGACCGGCTCGTTCCCCGTAGTGCGCAAGAAGCCGAAGCGCCCCGTCAAGGACGGCTCGGCGCGCATGCGCCTGATGACGAGCGTGCTCATCCTCATCATGTGCGCGCTGCTGGGATACGGGTACATGATCCAGATCAACAACGCCGACGCCACATACGAGACGCTGAGCGAGGACGAGCTGACCAGGCTGATCAGCGAGACCGGCACACAGGTGCAGAACCTGGAGCAGCGCAAGTCGGAGCTGACCAATCAGCTGGAATCGCTCAAGGCCGCGGCGAACAAGACGCAGGAGGCGGAGCGCATCGCCAAGCAGAACGAGGAGACCAACGGCATCCTCGCCGGTCGTTTGCCCGCGACGGGCAAGGGCGTGTCGATCAGCATCTCCCAAGGGTCGAAGACGAAGATCGACGCGGCGACGATGTACAAACTCATCGAGGAACTGCGCAACGCAGGCGCCGAGGTGATGGCCATCAACAGCGTGCGTGTCGTGACGAAAACCTATGTCAGCGACACGGACGACGGCCTGGAATGCGACGGTGTCGCGCTGCGCGCGCCGTATCGGATCCTGGCCATCGGCGATCCCCAGAACCTTCAGAACGCCGTCAATATCGCGGGTGGCGTGGGTTCGAGTCTGAAGGTGAAGTACGGCGCGACGGTGAGCGTGACGTCCTCGGATTCGATTACCATCAGCCAAATTCGCAAGTCAACCGACAATACGTATGCAAGGGCTGTAGAATAGCGTTTATGACAGATCCGATTCCAAGTGCAGGCGAGACGACCATCATTGGTCTGCCCGCCATCCAGATTCCCATCACCACCACAGGTGACCGTCCCCTCACGCAGGAGGACATCGAAACCATCGCGCGGCTCGCACCGGGCACCGCACTGCTCATCTCGACCAGAGGCGCCGTTTCCGGGTCCCGCTACCTGCTCGATGAGGACGAGGTGACGGTCGGGCGCGACTCCCGCGCCGACATCCTGCTGGACGATTCGACGGTATCCCGTTCCCATGCCGTGTTCCGCCGCGTCGGCGACACATTCGCGGTATACGATTCCGGCAGCCTCAACGGCACCTATGTGAACCGCCAGCGGGTGGACCATCAGCAGCTGCGCAACGGCGACGAGATCATGATCGGTAAGTTCCGTCTGGTTTTCTTCACCAAATCCGCCGTTATCGCGTGATGATGCGAAGCCGTGCGCGTTAGACTGGGACGGTACGACATTCATGTGATCGTGCATGTGCCGGTCCGGCGCATGCACAGGACAGGGGAGTGCGATGGCTGAGCAGACAGGGAGCCAGACGGCCGGGCTGCATCTGGTCGTGCCGCTGGAGCAGAGGCTCGATCTCGGTGCGTCCGACGCCGTGCAGGGGGAGCTGTTCGTCGACGAAGGCGCCCGCCGCCCGACACGGGGCTACCGTGGTACGGTGGCTTCCAAGGTCGCCGGCATCACGTACCGTCAGCTGGACTATTGGGCGCGCAAGCAGATCGTCGAACCATCGATCACCCCATCTCACGGATCGGGGTCGAGGCGACTGTACTCCTTCAAGGACGTGGTGATTCTCGCGGTGTCCAAGAAGCTGCTGGATGCAGGCGTGAACCTGCAGAACGTCACTACGGCCATCGGGTTCCTGATGCAGCGCGATGTCGACCAGCTTGAGCATGTCACCATCATGTGCGATGGGGAAGAGGTGCATGAATGCACCACCAGCGACCAGATGATCGCACTGCTGCAGAGCGGCAAGGCCGTGTTTGGCGTGTCCGTCGGCTCGCTGTGGCATCAGATTCATGACGCGCTGGAGACCGAGGACTACGTCGATCTGCAGTCGTCCTCGGCGAACGTCGGCTCCGCAGGGTCGGGACGTGTCGCCGGTCGGCCAATCGACGAGCTTACTGCCATGCGCATGCGCAGGAAGATTGCCGCCCAGCGTGCCGCACGCGAGGCGGCATAACCGGAGGCTGGCGTATGGATGATCTGCTTCCGCTGTTGTTGTGGGTGTTCGCCGTCGTGTGGATGCTCTCGGTGTGCGGCATCTGCATTGTGAGAAGCCGGTTCGGCACGGGGGAGAGGCACCCCGAGGTGAACCCCGTCAGCTGGAACGTGGTGCTGGCCCAGATGGTGTCCGTGCTGTTCGCGGGCATCCCCTTCATGGTGTATCTCATGGCGAGCGAGGAACTGTCCCCCGCATTCCACGATTTCTACACCGACCACTTGGTGATCGGCGCGGCGATAGTCATCGCGCTGGTTTTTGTGGAGCTGTTGCTGATGGGTATCCAGGCGCATCGTGCGCATCTCACCGAAGTCGACCGTGTGGTCCGCGGCGCCACGCATACCGAGGCGTGACGCATGCGTCTGTGAGACGAGAATATATCGTTATGGATTGGGGTTTGCCATCATATGGCAAACCCCAATCCATAACGATATCTGGCCGTACGTTCACCGCTGCAAGTGTTATAGATTACGATGAATGCGTTCGTACCAAGAGCATCCGGCGTCAGTTTCGTCGCGTCCAATTCGATGTTCCATGATCCCGAGCTGTCGGTTTGGAACGTGATGGGCAGTTCCCCCAACAAAGTGTCTCCCTGCACCTCGTTGTCGTCGTTGCCGAACTTGACCTCTACGACCGGCATGTTGACCGTCTGCTTGCTGGTGATGATGCATGAGAAGTCATCGAACGCGTTCATGGGCGCGCGCCTGCTCATGGACCGCGCGCACGAGTACGACAGGCTCGACGAGGCCTTCCTCGCCGACCTCCGGCTCATCCTCATCGCCACCTACCTGAAAAACACAGCCAAAATCTGCACGAAGATATCTTTATCCGGCGAAAGTCCCATAATCACGTCTTGAAAAATAGGACTTTCGCCGGATAAAAGTGCAAAAGCGGAACGTCAACTGCCCCGAAGATCATAAATCTGACATAACGTACATTATCGGCTAACTATTCGGGAATCTTAGAAACGGCTTAATTTCAACGGTCTTCATTTCGCACAGGTAACTGTGGATGCCTCTGGGTGGCCCGTTGTGGCTACGCATTTGGCTACGCATTTCACACGACGGGAGACCAACGATGGCAATGGGTGGCGGCGGCTCGACATACAAGAGCGCCGATGGAATCTGGCACGCCGCGATAGACATAGAGCCCGACAGGGCCACCGGGCGCAGGCGGCGGCTCACGGCCCAAGGCAAGACCAAGGCGGTGGCGAACGTGAGGCTCAGGATGAAGCTGGACGCATACGTGCGCAAGGGAGGAACCCGGCCAAGATGGTCCGCCCGGTGAGCGCTTCGAGCAGTTCGCTGAAAGTCAACCCACCTTCACTACCGGATGACGGATGACGGTTTTGAGGTTTTCCGGTTTTGCTCGGCGCGGATCGGATATGTAGATTTCGTGATGTCGGCGGGCGTCGGAGAGGTCGAGCTCGTAGCCTTGCGAGCGCGCGTAGTCATCCAGAATCGCCACGGTTGCGGGCTCGTCGTCGTACGGGCCCTTGTGCATGACCTGCGCGACCACGCCTTCATCGAAATCGAAGAGATATGCGCGATTGACGTCGGATTCCGGGTGTTTGGCGGCAAACGATGCCTTGGCCCACGCAAAGACCTTATCGGTCACGAATTCCGGCAGACGAATCATCGAAGTCCAATGGAAGTCGGCTTTGTGCGCGTAATCGACGCCGGGCACACCCTCCCCCATGCTCCATAAGCCCTCCAGCGGAGGCACGGTGTAGTCGAAGTACCCGTCGATATGCTCGGCCGGGTTCTTTGACTTCTTGCTCATTTTGACGGTGAACGAAATGCCGTAAAGCAGTTGCATCGCCTTGGCGTAATCGCCGCCTTCTTCGTTCGGGTCGCCCACACCGTCCACCGCGACGAACCGCATCGCCGGTACCATGACGATGGCCGGCATGGTCTTCGGCTGATACAGGTCCTTATACTCCTTCTTATAATCGAACGCCATCGCTCATTCCCCTTCCGCCACCGCATCGATCTCGTCCTGATGCCGCCACCGCTTGAGGTTTGGCAGCAGCGCCGACATGCAATCCTCGGCCTGTTCGACGCTGATATGGCAGGATTCCGCCATCATCGGCGCACACGCGGCGACCAATTCATCGCTATTGGCATAGTCCTGAAGAAAAACGCCGTCGTCATAGCAGTAGTTGCAATAGTCTCCGCTTCGCGTTCCATCCGGTTCGGTGCCATGGTCTTCCGGGCGATAGAACGGCATGGCGCAACTTTGGCAAAAACCGTTGTCCGGCATCTCCATAAGCCTCGCCATCGGCACCTCAAAACGGGTGCTGATAAGCCGAATCATGTCGATGCTCGGCTCTGCCGTTCCCTTCTCCCAGCGGGAAAGCGCCTGTTGGGTGACGAACAGCTCGTGCGCGAACTGCGACTGCGTAAGACCTCGCTCCTCGCGCACGACTTTGATAACCTGACCGATTGACATGACTTACCTCCCGACATCGGAAAACGATTCGAGCGCCTCGCTGTGCGCTTGCTGATTCCATTCTAAGGGCATGGCCCGTTCGCCAAGCGCGGGTACAACAAACCGTTGTTCGCGCTTGCATCCCGGAGGAAGAAACGGCTCGGTCGAACCTATTTCCTCTCCGCACCCTTCAATTCTCCCGGTTCCTCTGACTTCAGCGTCTCCGCGCAGGACATCGCCGGGTAGATCGAGGGCCCCGGCCACTGCACCATCGCCAAGGCGACGAAGCGCTCCGTCCTGTATGCGCCCGCTTCGATTGCCGTCCGCCAGACGCCACGCGCGTACCGGCGTATCCAAGCCCTGTGCCTCGCCCTCGTCGTGGAGGACACCTTGGTCAGTGAGGACATGAAATGCTCCGTCGGGATATGGAACTCCACCGCGTAACCAGTCATGCCCTTGGCTGTCCGGCCGCTTTCCGCGCCATGCCTTGGATGGATAGGAAAAACAACGTCGAAAGGTTGGCAAGCATATGTCGAAGGAGCTGGAGACCGTGGTGCTGTGGCGCGACGGGGGCGGCGGACTGTGGATGGGGTGGGACAGGCCGGAACGCCCGTGGAACTGGCTGACGGGAACGGACGCCTCGCTGGACGACCTGCTGTCGGGCGGGAGCCGGAAGGTCGAGGAGTCATTCGGGAGAATCGACCCCGACGACGTGCGCCCGACGCCCGACCTGCCCGACCGCGACCCGCGCAACGTCCTGACGGACACTTGGCGCGTGGTGCCGGACGACCGCCTCGTGACGTTCGAGCCCGGCGGTCTGCCGAAGTCATGGCGAATCTCCGCCGTGAGGCGCAACGCTGCCGACCTGAGTCTGGTCGTCAACGACCCTGTGACCGGCGAACCCGATCTCATGGCCCTTCTGAGGGATGGCTGCTTCGACTTCGACAGGAGCCGCGAGACGCCAGAATGGCAGGGCTTCTGGAGGTCGGAGCGCGGCACGGTGGCCTACCACGACGCATCGGGGCTCGTCCGCAGATGGACGCCGGGTATGATGAAACCGGCCCACGGCAAGGGCAATGCAAACCGAGGCCGTGGGCCGCTTCATCCCCATAGCCAATTGTCATATACGGGTTTGGCTACCTTTGGCAGGCTTCGGTCCAAACCACTGATTAATATGGCTTCACACCGTTGGAATAAGGCCATTCCTGAAGCCCGGTCGAATCACTGTCGCACAGCGTAATTATCGGATAATAGTACGGTATGTCAGATGGTCACTTCGCGAAATAATCATTCACCGCGGCGGCAAGCTCATCGACGGTATCGATGATGCGGTATGCGCCATGTTCCTCAAGCTCACCGGCTTCGGCGTACCCCCAACGGCAACCCAGGCAATCGAGCCCGCATGCGATGGCGCCGTCGACGTCGGTCCAACGGTCGCCGACCATCAGGGCGCGGTCACCGGCATCCGCATCGAATCCGATGCTGTCGAAGCAGTATCGGATGACCTGATCCTTGTCGATGCGCGAATTGTCTGTGCTGGCGCCGTAGATGCCGTCGACCATGGTATCGAGATGGAAATGCTCGCACACTGGCTCGGCCTGATATTGCGGCTTGCACGTGGCGATTGCCAGGTGCAAGCCGTCGGCGCGCAATGCCGCCAGCTGCTCGGGAATACCGGCGTACACGCTGTTGTACAGTCGTCCGGGAATTTTGTGGCCGGGATTGTTCGGGTCGTCGAACACCGCCTTGTCCGCATAGTATTCGCGGTATATCTCCACGCCGCGGTCCAGCAGCTCGTCCGGCATATGGTTGCGTCTGAACGACTCGATGATGGCCGGTCCGATGAACCGGTGCATCTCCTGATCGTCGGGAACCGGCAGGCTGAGCTCCTCGAACGCCTTGGTGGCGCAGGCGATGATGCCCGGGTCCGATTGCGTCAACGTACCGTCAAGGTCGAGCAGCACCACGTTCCTGCGCTGCCGGGTCGTGACCTGATGCTGAGACATGCCTCTCCCCTTACTCGTAGTCGGGAATCCAGCCGCTGTGGTGCATTTCAAGACGCTTGTCCAGCAGCTTCTTCAGTTCGTCCTCGCTGCGACGCTCCAGCAGCATGTCCCAGTGGGTCCTGGTGGGCTTGGCGATCTCGTTGGCCTCCTCGTCGCCGTCGCCCTCGCGGTGCGCGATGGTGCCGCAGCGGCATTCCCACTCGTCGGGGATTTCGGCGCCCTCGGCGAACGGCAGGATGGTCCGGTGTCCCTTGGGACAGATGTACGCCACCTCGCTGCGTGCGGCGAAGTCCACGTTGTCGTCGGATTCCAGTGATTTTGCGCCGATGCTCATACCGCGTAGGCTGCGTTCCGCCATGACGTTCCTCCTTGTGGTCTTTCTTGTCAATCTTTCCCGAAAACTATTATCACGCTACAAAACAGTTCGGACGAGTCGTATATTCCCCGTTCCGGTCCTGCCTTGCCGCCTGCGACGATTCCGTCAGCCCTCGCCGATGCCCGAATAGGCGACGATGCCGCGGTTGACCAGTTCCATGGCCTCGTGCGCGACCTGGGCGAGGTGCGCGCTCCCCTGCGGCAGATACGGCTCTGCCGCCGAGATCTGCTGGAGGATGTCGGACAGACGCTTCGCGTTGCGCACGAAATCGCCGCCGGTCATGTCCCGGTCATGCAGCACATATGCCAGACTGTTGCCGCTGGCCCAGTCGTACATGATGTCGACTATGCCGAAGTCGAGTTGCTGCAGGTCGTCAAGCCCCTCATCCTCGCACAGCATCGTGAGCTGCGCATGCAGACGGTCCAAAGATTGCGAAGTCTGGGCGACCGGGCCTTGGATACCGCCGGGCCAGCGCCTCGGTTCTCCCCCGGTGCCTCCCCTGGCTTCGAACACCAGGGCGGAGAGCACCGCGGCGAGCTGTCGCGCCGTCAGATGGTCGAACATGCCGCGTTCCAGCGCTTCGGCAAGCACGATGTCCTGCTCGCTGTAGATGTGGCGCAGCAGTTGCCCCTGCTCGCTCAATCGCATGTCCGCCCCGTCGCGCTTCACGTATCCCAGCTGTTCCAGGATGGAGCAGATACGGTCGAACTGCCGGGCCACGGACCCGGTGCGCGACTCGTACCTGTGCTGCACCCGCTCGTATTCGCGCATCTCGCGAATCCAGCGATGGCCCCATTTCATATGCTGCTGCATGTCGGGGCACTGCCGGCACGGATGTTCGCGGTCGCGCTTCTTCAGGGTCTCGATGGACTGGTCCAGCTCGCGGAACGTGTTCTTGCGCTGCTCGTCGGTTGGGAAGGCGGTCTGCTTGAGCTTGCGCCGGCCGTTCTTCTCCAGGTCGGACAGCTCCATGCGGATGCGCATCAGAGACGCGAAATCCCCGTACTCGCAGTGGAATGCCTGCTCATAGCCGTCCAACGCCTGTTTCAGCGTGGTCAGTTGCGATTCGAGCTGCCAGGCCGACTCGTTGGCCTCCCACTGGGCGAAGGAATGGTCCAGCGTGGCGCGAGTCGTCTCGTAGTCGCTGGTGTTGAGCAGATTGACGGCCATGTTGAACGTGGCATGGAAGCTCGAATGCAGCGGGTAGACGCGCTTGCTGGACAATGCGGCGGCGGTCGCAGGTACGAAATCGCGATGGTCGACGACGATCGCGTGTCCGATCGTATCGATGCCGCGACGGCCGGCGCGGCCGGTCAGCTGGGTGAACTCCCCCGGTGTCAGCGGCACATGCCCGCTGCCGTTGAACTTCTCCAGCTTTTCGACGATGACGCAGCGCGCAGGCATGTTGATGCCCAGCGCGAGCGTCTCCGTCGCGAAGACCATCTTTACCAGTCCCTCTTCAAACAGGCGTTCGACTATCTGCCGGAACAGCGCGACCATGCCGGCGTGATGGGACGCGAAGCCCTCCTCCAGCGCGAACCTGAACCGGGAGAACTGCAACGCCTTGAGATCCTCCTGGCTCAACTGCCCGGCGACCATCTCGTCGACGATGGCGCGGATACGCCGCATCTCGTCCTCGGTGGTGAGTTCCAGCCCCGCATTGATGCACTGCTCGACGGCCTGATCGCAGCCGTTGCGCGAGAATATGAAATAGATGCCGGGAAGCATGTCGAGATAGTTGAGCTCGTCGACCACCGCCCAGCGCTTGGGCGTGTGGCGCTGCGCCGGCGCGTGGCCCCGCGAATGGACGCGGCCGCGGGAGCGTGAGTTCTCGGCGCCGCGGCGGCGCGCCGCCTGACGGTCAAGCTGATCGAGCCGGTCGATCAGGCGCGCGTTGAGCTTGGTGGTCTGCTCGCCCTGGGCGTCACGCCGGTACAGGTCGAGCAGCTCCGGCTCAGTGTGGTCGTCGGCCTGCACGAGCACATGCTGCTCCAGCGGGACGGGACGGCGCTCGGAGACCACCAGCTTAGTGTCGCCGCGGACGGAGGATATCCAGGACGAGAAATCCTCGACATTGGAGACCGTGGCGGACAATCCGATGACGCTGACCTGCCGGGGAAGATGGATGATGACCTCCTCCCAGACCGGGCCGCGGAACCGGTCGGCGAGGTAATGGACCTCGTCGAGTATGACGAACCGCAGCGCGTTGAGCGTGGTCGAATGCTCGTAGAGCATGTTGCGCAGTACCTCGGTCGTCATGACGACGATGTCGGCTTCGGAGTTGATCGAGATGTCGCCCGTCAGCAGCCCGACGCGGTCGGCACCGTAAACGGCGGTCAGGTCATGGTACTTCTGGTTGCTCAACGCCTTGATCGGCGTGGTATAGAACGCCTTGACATTGCGCTCGCGGGCCAGATACATCGCGAAGTCGGCCACCACGGTCTTGCCGGCGCCCGTCGGGGCCGCGACGAGCACGTTCTCACCCCGCTCCAACGCGTCTATCGCGTCCTGCTGGAAATCGTCCAGGTCGAACGGCAGCGTGGCTGCGAAACGCGCGGCGACGCTCGCGTTATGCGCCTGACGCTTCTGGAATGCGGCATACCGCTGGGAAGGCGATGGGCCGGGTCGATCCGCCGCCGAATGTTTGCGCTGATGTTTGACCATGCGTGAAACCCCGTTCGTCACAGACGGCCATCGCCGTCGGATTCTCATATTCGCCTGCGTGCATGAGACGATGCCGCGGGCCGCGCCACAGCTTGCAGCCGCAGTTCGTCAACGGTTGAAGCGTGACCACCGCGCCCACGCACGCGCGTGACGTTCGCGCTTCGCGTTCCGGTGCCTGATGACGTCGACCTGCGCATCGTCATACCGGCTGATGGCGCTGTTCAACGGTTGGGTGAATGTCGGAGGGGCGAGCGGCTCGCGCGCGTCCGCACCCTGCGGAACGTCCGCGAGCTCGGAGAGGGGCTTGCCGAGACGGCTGCCGATCTCCGCAATGCCGTTCAACGCCCTGAAGCCGTGAAGGGCGGCGTACGCGATGCCCGCCACGATCATCGCCAGCATGAACAGCGAGAGAATGAGCCAGATCCACCAGGGCATGAGATCACTCCTCTTCCGGGGTGTCTTCTTCACGTGTGCCGAGGCTGAGCTCGCGCTGCGCACGGGCGACGATCATCGTGCGCAGGGTCTCGGGTGCGACCGCGGTGATGTGACGCGCATGGGCGATGCAGAAGGCGACGAACCAGGAATCGGACGACACGATGATATGCACCTTCTCGCCCGGGCTGCACGGCTCGACGGTGGCTCCCGGCATCGACTTGATGAACGGAAGATCCGGCTGATCCGTGATGAACACGGCCGGAGTGCCGTTGTCGAAGCTCCACTTGCGCAACTCGCTCACCGGCATGTCGGGAATGTCCACGCGCTTGACCGGAGCGATGACCTCGGCGTGCTCGATGCGGGCGAGCCTGAGCACCTGCCATGTGCGGGGCTTGCCGTTCGCCTTGTTGATGAGCTGGTCGCGTGAGACGAACTTGCGCCGGTCCTCCGGAGTGGAGTCCAGCACGTCGGTCCAGACGGCGGCATAGTAGACGCCCTCATCCACGAAGATCTTGGAGGGGGCGACGACCTTGCGGCGGGTCCGTCCCGCGCCGTCCGTGTACTCCATGTCGAGCAGCGATTCGGTGGAGATCGCGCGCTTGACGACGGAGAAGCAGTGGGGCTCCAGCTCGTAGCCGGTCAGGCTCAGCCAAGGGGTCTCCCCCGGCTTGACCAGCTGGCGCAGACGCTGATACAGCGAGGCCGCCTGCGTGCGCTGCGCCTCCGGCAGCAGCGGCGAATGCGCGAGGTAGCTCACCGAAGCGGTGAGCATGCTCAGGTATTGCGGGGAGATGCCGGCGAGGCGTTCCAGTCCGAGCGAATTCGTCGCGGACACGATGCCTTCGGCGTCAAGCAGCGACCAATCGATGTCGAAGAACTGGCTTCCGGCCATCTCGCCGTCGTCGGAGACCGTGGTCAGCGTGTTGATGTCTTTGTGGATCACGTTGACGTATTTCTTGAGCTCGTCATCCGACTTGGGCCTGCCGATGAAGCGCTCCGCGAGTTCCGCGAGGGAGAATTCCTCACCGAGGTGGGCGGACAGGAAGAGCATCAGGCGCAGTCTGCGGTCGACCTCGCTGCCGGTCTGGAACGAGGTCCCGGACTTCTTCTGGTGGTTTTTCTTGGGGTCGGCGTCCTCCGGCTCGGGGGTCGTGCTGGTGATGGTGGGCGTGGCGACCGTGGCGCTGCCGGTATCGTCCGACGATCTGTCGGCCAGCATCATGTTTGACGCCGCCTGGAGACGACGGTTGAAGGCGTCGACGGCCTCCTGCGGGCTGACGATCACTGCGCCGGGATGTTCGAGCACGAACATGGCGAGGTCGTCGGAATCGGTGTAGGCGACGTTGATGTTCTCTCCGTCCACGTCGACCGTCGCCGCGAAACGGCGGGAGTCGACGACGCGCACGAGAGCCGGCGGAATCGTCTGCGTGCCGAGTCCCGGGGCGATGGAATCCAATCCGAGGCCGGGGATGGGCGTCTGCGGCACCCTTGGCGTGGTGCGGGACACATGCTGCGGCGTCACGGTCTGCGATTGCGTGGACGATACGGAAATCGAACGTGCGAGATAGTTGGCCGCGGCGAGAACCGGCAGATCCTCCTGCTCGAAGCGCAGGCGGATGCGCGGCTCGTCCCCGAGCTGCAGTCGGTACGACGCGAAGTCCTGTCCCTCGGACTTCGAGGAGTATTCAGGCTGGCGTGACTCGATGGCGATTCCCATTGCCGCGAGCTTGGCGCGGTCGCGCTGGAACTGCTTGGCGAACGCGGCCTTCGCGGCCTGATCGGCAAGCTCCCCGTAGGAGTCGGCATATGCCTTGACGCGCTGGGCGATTTGCCGCGAGGTCAGCCACTGCGGAAACGCAGACGACAGCACGGCCAACACATCCAACTCATGTTTGCCCCATTTGTCGGAAAAGCGGCGTCTCCCGTTCGATCCCTCTGCCATTAGTCCTCACGTATCGTTAGCATTCCGATTAAGTATGCATGGGTATCACGCACACCACATCCCATGATAGAGGGTTTTGTTGTGTGCGGCTTGCATTTTGTCAAAAATAGGTATTTTTTCTTCGTACGGCGGACACATCACACCCAATCACCGGGCTCGATGCCCATCGGTCCGACGTATTCGCCGTTGGGTACGTAACTGGGCTCGTTTCTATCCTCCAGACGCGCGTCGGCGAACATGATGACGTCACGTCCGAATGTCCAGTCTCCCTTGATGCTGACCGAGTTCGCGGCGGCGAGCGACGGCACGTTGTAGGGGAACCGTTCGTTGAAGTCCTCGATGTTCTTGTAGTACCGCGGATCGAGGTCGACGTTCGGGAAAATGTAGTTGCCGTTCTCCATCTCATACGAGTCCGTAAGGTGGAACCGATCGGAACGCATAATGAACAGGTCGTTGGTCGTCTTCACTGGCAGGAACCGCATGCGGTCCACCTGCACACAGGTCGCGCCTTCGAACAGGCCGATCGCCGCGCCCATCGCGGTCTCCAGCTGGACCACCGCCGGGGACTGGGGGTCGGTCGGGTCGACGGTCTTGTTGTTGATGATGACGGGAAGCGGCAGCACGCCGTCATGCTCGGCGAGCATGTCGCGCAGCACGTCGATGCGCACCCAGATGTTGTTCGTGTTGAAATACGGGTGCTTGGCGATGTCCTGGGCCGCGTCCTTGTCGTCGGGATGCACCTGCGACATCTCCCGCAGGATCAGTCGGCCGGTGGCCGTGTCGCGCACGATATGGCCACCCTTGCGGTCCGCGTACGTGCGATTGGCGATCTCGACCATGAACGGGGCGCCCGTATCCTCGAAATACTGGGCGAGCGTGCGAGACGGGCGCGCACCCAGATTGTCGGAGTTCGAGATGAACAGGTATTCGAAGCCATGCTCCAGCAGAGTGTCCAGCAGGCCGGACTCCCGCAGCGTCGAGAACAGGTCGCCGTGGCCGGGCGGGCACCACTCCAGATCTGGGTTGGCCGGCCAAGATGCCGGCGCTCCGGTGGCCGCGTCGATCTTCGGCTCCTGATGCTGGATGATCTCCAGAGGGATGTCGGTCTGCTTGAACTTGCGCTGGTGTCGCAGTGCCTTCATCGTGTCATCCGAAGTGCGGAACGAGTTCATGAACGTGACCGGCAGAGGCACGTTCAGCCTCGTGCGCGCGGTGAGCACCTGACCGAGGATGATGTCGAGGAAGCGCATCTGCCGAGCCTTGTGGCGGCGCACCGGCAGCAGCGACTTCGCGCATTGCAGGCCCATCGAGGTTCCCAGGCCGCCGTTGAGCTTGAGGAATGCGGTCTTGGCGAACGCGTGCACTGCCTTGTCATGATCGATGGTCTTGTACACGTCATGGAAGCTCCGTACGCCGCGCAGCGGCTCGACGGCGTCCTCGCGGATCCACGCGCTCTCCTTCTCGCTGGCCCACACATGGTATGCGTGCCTGAACTGCGAGATGGCGATCTCGCTCATGCCCTGCTCGCGCATCTTCTGCGCCGACTGCTCGAACACATCGTCCACTGTCATCTTCTCCGTCCGTTTCAGATCTTCGGCAAACATTCCTATAGTCTACTCGCGTGGTGCTTCGTTCGCCAATCATCCCGCAGACGTATCCATTACGGGGGTATCCGGGGTGGGGCGGCTGGCTGCCGCACTGCAATGGTATGCGCAGATGGAACTTGGATAAGACTTGGATGGGCCATGCCGTCTATGTAGCTGGTGTCTCCCTATTGCGAGGTGATAGTCGGGAATTACCCGAGTCGCGACACGCTTGTTTTGCGTTATTGACGTCATATGGTAAATTCTCTTCTTGGTGCTTTTCGCACTGTTCGGGCCGTAGCGCAGTTTGGTAGCGCACTTGACTGGGGGTCAAGGGGTCGCGGGTTCAAATCCCGCCGGCCCGACAAGAATGGCGGGATCCCAACGATTACAAGTCGCTGGAATCCCGCTTTGTCATACTTGGGGGACATGAACTTCACGAACACGGTTCCACCACGTGTTCCGCGATGAACCGCCCCCGACGCGCATGAGCGCCACCGCGATACGGCGCAGCCGCCTGCCGGCCCCGAAGGTCCCGGCACCCACATTCAACCCGGCGACGCACCAGTCAGCACAAGACGTGACGGCTTATCCCGGACACACATTCTGGCCTATAACCCGTTTTTACCGTGCCTCATTGCCTCCGCTGGCAGGCTGATACCCGGTATCTCCGCTTCGAGGGGTTGATTTCGCGCTCTCGGAACATCTATCTGCGTTTCAAGGGGTTGCCCAAACGCGATATCCGGAGTATGCGGGGACATCCCGCATTGGAATCATGCGGTTTCCGGCCCGGCTCTACTCAGGCACCAACCCCTCGAAACGCAGATAGATGTCCGAACGAGGGCGTGGTCGGCAAGGCTATCCGCGAATCAGAGGTGCCGCGAGAGGACATCATCGTCGCGTCGAAGCTGCCGGGTCGTCATCACCAGTACGATCAGGCACGCGTCACGATCGAGGAGTCCGTGGCCCGCATGGGACTCGACTACATCGACCTGTATCTGATTCATTGGCCCAACCCGTCGCAGGGCCAGTTCGTCGAGGCGTGGCAGGCGCTCGTCGACGCGCAGAAGCAGGGCATCGTCAAGCACATCGGCGTCAGCAACTTCCTGCCGGGTCATATCGACTTGCTGATTCGCTCCACCGGAGTCACGCCGGCCGTCAACCGAGTAGAGCTGTACCCCTTCTTCCAGCAGGCCGGGCAGCGCGCCTACGATCAGGCGCATGGCACCATCACCGAGGCGTGGAGCCCATTGGGCCACGCCAACCAGATGCTTAAGGATCCGACGATCGTGCGCATCGCCGCGATGGACAATCCCGAGGGACGTTCCTTCGCGTAGAACCCGCACTGGCACGAGGAAGCCTGACGGCCCGCGCCGACTGTCACGCCTTCGCCGCCGCGTCGGCGATGCACCGCAACGCGTTGAGCGTGCGCGGATAACCGATATACGGCGTGCACTGGGAGATGACGGCGATCAGGAACCTCTCGTCGTTGCCCACGCGCATGTTGGCCACCGCATGGGAGGTGAGCTGCGGCTCGCACCCTCCCTGCGCGGCCAGGAAGCACAGCGTGATCATCTCGCGGCGGCGCGTGTCGAGCCCGCCGCGCGTGTAATAGTCGCCGAAGCAGTTGCCGGCCAGCCACTTGTTGATGTGACGGGTCTTCTCCGGCCCTGATTGCGCGAAGCCTTGCATGCGCTCGCCGAAGATGTCGATTTGCGCCTGCTCGCCCGCCTCGGCGCGGGTTTCGGGCGTCGTGGTGGATTGCGGTTCGAGCGGGAGGTGGATGTTCTTCGCCTCCAGTATCTCATTGGTCTTCTTCAGGAACGGCAGTACACGTCCGAAACCGAGATATGCGACCGCCTGGTAGACGATTTCCTTGACCTGGACGGCACTGACGCCGGATTCGAACGCGACCGGCACCATCAGCTCGAAGTCGTCGAGACCCTGGCATCCGATCAACGCCGCCAGAATGGCCATGGAGCGTGTGGAGTCGTCCAGATCGGGGTGATTCGCTCCCGGCTCGTTGACGACCTCGTCATAAGCGAAGTTCGAGAACAGCTCGACGAATTCCGGGTCTGTCTGTGCCAGCGTCCTGTCATCGTTCCAGAACTTGTTCATGCGGCTTTTCAGCTCATCGAACATGATATCTCCTTGCGGTTTGACTGCGATCGGCGGTCATTATGACTCGCTTTGAGATGTCACGGTAGCCGCTTCGAGCGCTTGAAGTACAGCGGCGGCGACACTTCCGCGTGTCGTCGCCGCAGCCGTCACGTGAGAGCCCCCACGGTCCAGCCGTCCGCCGCGAGTGCTCGTACCGCTCGCGCGCGCGAACTCGTGTAACGGTATCGCAGACGCGTCGCCGCGACGGCTCGACAGCGAGTAGAGTGGAGGGACGGGCAAAGTCCGATTGATGGAAACGATCCATGAACCAAGGAGGATGCATCATGGCAGGGCAGACAGATGAGAACAGGCTCCACGTTCTTCGTCACGCCGCCTTCACGGCTCGAGACGTGCGGGAGATGGAACGGCCACTGCTTGAGAACGGTGTCCCCCTGATGAGGATGGCTTCCGCCGCCACAGCCCATGTCGTCGCCGAAATGCTCGAAGATGAGGGCGTCGCGTTGGAGGAGTCGAACATTGTGCTGCTCGCCGGCAGCGGCGACAACGGTGGCGACGGGCTGTTCGCCGCGACGATGCTGGCGGGCAACGGCGCTTCGGTCACCGCCGTCGCGGTCGGCCGCACGCTGCATGGCGAGGGGTTCGCCGCATTCGTCCGCGCCGGCGGCAAGGTGCTGATCCTCGACCCGGCCTCCGAGATTCCGGGGTGCGCTGCCGGCTTCAGCGCGGGAGAGGCCGGTGAAAGGCTTCGGGCCGCGGTGGAACTCGCCCAGCACGCGCATGTCATCATCGACGCGATGACGGGCATCGGCCTGAGCGGGGCGCTGCACGGCATCGCGGGCACGGTCGCATCCTCGCTGGGTGTCGACGGCACGATCCCCGACCGCACCGCCCTTCCCGCCGGCGACTCGACCGGCGAGTTCCCGTTGGTCGTCGCGGTGGACGTCCCTTCTGGCGTGGGAGTCGACGACGGTGCCATCACAGGCCCGTATATCCCTGCCGATGTCACGGTCACGTTCGGCGCCCTGAAGCCGTGCCTTATGCTGCCTCCCGCGGCGTACGCCTGCGGTCGCGTGACGCTGGTGGACTTCAGTTTCGACATCGACGGCCATATGCCGTTCGTCGAGGCGGTTTCCGGCGACAACGCGGCTGAGACCGTCCGACTCCCCCGGCTTGCAGACACGAAGTACTTACGTGGCGTGACCGGTCTGATCACCGGCTCCGAACGGTACCCCGGCGCCGCGGTGCTGTCGTGCAAGGCCGCGGCCAAGACGAACATCGGCATGATCCGCTACATGGGTCCGCAGGTGTGTCGTGATATGGTGCTCGACGCGGTCCCGGAGGCCGTACTCGGCAAGGGGCGCGTGCAGGCCTGGGTCGTGGGCTCCGGCGTTCCGACGGGTGAGACCGAGGATGATGATTTCCAGCGTGAGACCATCGCCAAGCTTCTGACGCATTATGCGTTGTCCTCTGACGATGACCCGGATGACGATGATGACCTCGCCTATGATATGCCCCCGCTGGTGGTCGACGCGGGCGCTCTCGACCTGCTGCCCGACGAGGTGCCGCCGCAGGTCGTCATCACCCCGCACGCCGGGGAGCTCGCCTCGCTGCTCACCGCCAGGGGCGAGGATGTGGATGCGTCGGATGTGCAGAACGAGCCATTGCATTGGGCGTTGCGGGCCCATGAGCTCACCGGCGCCACCGTGCTGCTCAAAGGTGCGGTCACGATTGTCGTGGGCGAGCCGGCCGACACCGATCGGGAGTCGGATGCGCAGGGTGGATTCGCGGATGATGAGCAGCATGTGCGTGTGGTCGTCTCCGGCCGCGCCCCGGCGTGGCTGGGCACCGCGGGGGCGGGCGATGTGCTCGCCGGCATGCTGGGGGCGTTGCTCGCCCAACAGGACGACGAGGACGTTTCGGCTCCCGATGTCGCCGCCTGCGCTGCCTACCTGCACGGATATGCAGCCGCTCAGGCGTCGCAGTCGGATCAGCGCGGGTTCACGCCCCCGACGATTTACGGTTCCGATGACCGTCATCTGCGCACCAAGCTGGGGCATCCCATCGTCGCATCCGATGTGATCGGCATGATTCCCGCGACTTTCGCGGAACTGCTGTCGTAAGGGCGCGAGGGCGGTCGGGATGCGGAGGCCGGTATCGCATGATACCCGGCGTCGACGCATCCCGACCGCTTGCGCGACTGCGCCGGCCGGAGACCTATTCCGTCCGGATCAACAAATCAGACACTATCCTATTCCCCCTATTCCAACGTTGAGGAGCATCATGAGCAACTCCCCCATCACCGATGTGATTTTCGATTTCTGTGGCGTCCTGCTGGACTGGCAGACCCGCGCATGCCTGACCGGGCATTTCCCCCAGGACACGGTGGACGCGATATGCGCACCCGACGACCCGCACGGGTTCTTCCGCTATGAGGACCGCATGGACGCCGGCGAGGACTTCTCTCACATCTACCCCGACGTGGTGCGGGAGCAGGGCGAGGACATCGCTCCGATCTTCGCCTATTACATCGAACATTACGGCGACGCCCTGCCGCGCATGCTGCCCGGCATGGAAGATCTGCTGCGCGACCTGAAGCGGCATGGGTACGGTGTGTGGGGACTGACGAACTGGTCTCATGAGACGATTCACATCGCGTTCGAGAAATACCCGCAGATTGGCGAACTGCTGCAGGACACCGTGGTCTCCGGCATCGAGAAGATGCACAAGCCGAACGCCGACATCTACGAGCTCGCACTGCAACGATTCGGCCTCGAAGCCGGGCATTGCGTGTTCTTCGACGACACGGCGAAGAACATCGTCGGGGCCAACGAGGTCGGTATCCACGGTCTTCTGTTCGACAATGCTCTCCAGGCCCGCGAATCGCTCGCTTCGCTCGGTGTGAGGCTGTAGGAATAACCGGATTCGGTGCTCTCAAAACTCGCAGATATGGGGCAAAAAACGTCAGTCGTCCGGTGTATCTGCGAGTTTTGAGAGCGTGCCTTGCGCATACCGCACCGCAAGCCCGCCGCATGATAAATTGAGCTTATACCCCCGCACCTGGTGAAATGCCGGCAATCCCAATGATTTCAATGGTTTCGTCCATGGTCGGCCTTATAAATGCTGCTTATGACACTGCTGCAGCTGAAATACATCGTGAAGATCGTCGAGTGCGGATCCATGAACGAGGCGTCGCATGAACTGTACGTCTCCCAGCCGGCGTTGAGCTCGTCGGTCAAGGAACTGGAGAACGAGCTCGGCATCGAGATCTTCACTCGTTCCTCGCAGGGCATCGCCCTGACGGTGGACGGCGCCGAATTCCTCACTTACGCCCGTCAGGTGCTCGACCAGGCCGACCTGCTTGAGGAGCGCTACAAGAACGCGAAGCCGCGCAAGCAGCTGTGCTCCGTGTCCACGCAGCACTACATGTTCGCCGTCGAGGCGTTCGTCGAGATGATCGACTCCATCAAGTCCGATGAGTACGAGTTCACGATTCGTGAGACCCGCACGAAGGACATCATCAACCAGGTCGCGAACATGCTTTCGGAGATCGGCATCATCTACCTGTCGGACTTCAACAAGGACGTGATCGGCAAGATGCTGCGCGAGAAGCATCTGGAGTTCCATCCGCTGTTCCGTGCGCCGCTGCACGTGTTCATCTCGCGCAACAACCCGCTCGCCGGCAAGAAGAAGGTCACGATGGACGACCTCAAGCCGTTCCCGTTCATCCAGTACGAGCAGGGCGAGGAGGGCAGCTTCTTCTTCGCCGAGGAGGCCGTGTGGCCGGAGTACTCCCCCAAGCAGATCAACGTGACCGATCGTGCGACGATCCTGAACTTCATCATCGGCCTGAACGGGTACACGGTGTGCACCGGCATCGACAACGGCGACCTGAACAACGAGAAGATCGTCACCGTGCCGTTGGACACCGACGAAACGATGCTGGTGGGCTGGGTCACCAATGAGCGCGCCAAACTGTCGAAGGCCGCCGAGACGTATATCGAGAAGCTCAAGTCCGTGGTTGCCGACCACGGTTACAAGCTGATTGACTGAATGCGATTATGGGCTCCCTGTGGCGGGGAGCCCGATTTCGATCCGTGTCTCGTTCAGAAGCCGCGCACGTTGTAGTCCGCGGACAGGTCATTCATCGCGTGCAGCAGCTTGTATATATAGATGAACGGTCCCACTGCGATGAGCGAGCCGAGGATGCCCCACAGCCAGAATGTCGAGGCGGTGACCGTGACGGGCAGACCGCGCGCGGCCTGTTCTTCGCCGATGCGGCCGGATACGCGGTGATACCACACCAGCCAGCCGATGCCCAGCGTGACCCATCCCACCAGGAAGAACATCAGGCAGTAGTGCATTGTGTGTTTGCCGTCGCGTTTGAACGCGAGCAGGTTCAGGCTGTCTCCCACTTCGCTCATCTGCCAGATGTCGTAGATGCTGAACGTGACGAGACCGAGCAGCACGTATTTCAGCAGTCCGCGCTGCGTACGCAGGGGTGCGACCGGCCGGGGAACATAGGGCTGTTGCGACTGGAACTGGGGCTGCGGTTGAAATCCGGATTGCTGCGGCTGGGCGGCATACGGCGCGTTCGGATTGGTCATGGATCCTTCTTCCCAAGAAGACCTTCACTGTTATGGGCAAACGGCGTTGATTTACCCTGTTTCCCATTATAGGTCCGTGTTCCTGAATTATGTGATCCATCAGTGGATGGCGCATTTTGGCGCACTCCCGTTGCCGTCAGCGCCGGTGGTCGATGATGCGCCGGATGCCGTCGCGGATGGACTGGGGGTTGCGTGGTTCCCCGCCCAGCGCCCGGTGCAGTGTCAGGCCTTCGATCATCGCGTCGAGCAGCACCGTGGTCTCGGAGTCGAAGAACCGGCCCATGACCTTCTGTGTCGCCGACATCCAGCGGTCACTGATGTCGCGGAAGGACAGGTCGCGCGCGGCGAGCGTGTAGAACTCAAGGTTGATGTTCAGGTCGCGCTGGTTGCCGAGCATGTCTCGTTCGATGCTCAGCGCGATGGCGTCGCAGGCTTCGTCGACGGTCGAGGCGGACTGCATGCGCGCGGCGAATTTCAGTACGGAGGCCCGGGCGAACTGGTCGAACGCCTGGTGCAGCAGATCGTGCATGCCGTCGAAATAATATGTCATGGAGCCGAGGGGCACGTGCGCCTCGGCGGCGACGACGCGATGCGAGGTGCCTGCCACTCCACGTGACGCGATGACGCGCAGCGCGGCGTCGATGATGTGCTGCTGTCGCTCGGGGTCGACTCGGGATGACTGGGATGGCATATCGGCAATCATAGCATTCATGCGGGTTCCGTGCTGTCCCCCTCGTATATGTACGTTCGTACACATCAGAAAACGGGACCTCTGCCCCTCCTGCAGTCGGCCATTGCCGGCCAATGCGCCGCTATTGCTCGGAATCGAGCACCGAATCCACAGCGGCCCAGCGCCGACGCAGCAGCATCCACAATCCGATGATCATGGTCAACGCTCCGAGTCCGATGCCGAACAGCCCGGAGGATTGTGCGGCATGTTGCGCGCCCTCGGCCTCCGGCAGAACGTCCTGCGTGACCACGAGCGAGAGCATCGCGTCGATGAACGTCACGAACTTCACCGATGCGTCGACACGTCGCACAGCTGGAAATCGATGTCCGGGTAGGCCTTGCGAGCCGCCTCGATCATGTCCGGCGAGCTGTCGACGCCGAGAATCTCGGCGTGCGGGTAGCGTTCGCGCAGCACGGCCGTGCTGTTGCCCGGCCCGCAGCCGATATCCAGCATGCGCTTGACGCCGCCGCCGTCCTCCGGCAAAGGCCACCTACAAGCGCCGGATAGGACTGACACGACATGATGAATGCTACCAATATAGTAGTAATTACTATATATTTTCATAAGTATTGCTAAAATATTAGTATGTATGATTTGTTAGATGAGCCGCTTCCCGGAGAAGTAATGGCCGGTATCGCCCGGCGAATGACCATGAGACGCAAGGAACACGGCATGACGCAGTCCGATCTCGCCCGAAAATCAGGGGTGAGTCTCGGGTCGATTCGTCGATTCGAACAACTCCATGAGATATCACTGAACGCACTGGTCGGCATCGCCTTCGCCTTGGACTGCGAACGGGATTTCGACGCACTGTTCTCCCAGCCGTATTACCGCTCGATCGATGACGTGGTCACAGCGACGCGCCACGGAAAGGACATCGGATGACCCCGCTACTGGATGTAGACCGCGTGCGCGTGCTGCTCGCAGGCAATACCGTCGGAATGCTTACCATGTCACCTTCCCGCACACTGGCGTTCGCCTACGACAAGACCTGGCTGACGCACGGTTTTTCCATCAGCCCGATAAGCCTTCCGCTCAGAGATGGCGTGTTCGTCGCCCAAAGAGATCCGCTGAACGGCATGTTCGGCGTGTTCGACGACAGCATGCCCGACGGATGGGGACGACTGCTGACCGACCGAATGCTGCGTCAACATGGCATCGACCCGTATTCGGTCGGCCCGCTGGCGCGTCTATCGATCGTAGGTCATGGCGGCATGGGCGCACTGGAATACGAACCCGCTTCAACAATCGACGATGACATGCAATCATTCCCCGATCTCGACTCACTCGCCGAGGAATGCCTGAATGTGTTGAGCGCCGACTTCTCGAATGACCTCGACCAGCTGTTTGTTCTTGGCGGTTCGTCAGGCGGAGCCCGCCCGAAAATCCTCACCACAATCAATGGCGAGGAATGGATCATCAAGTTCCCCTCATCCGTGGACGCACCCGATATCGGCGAGATGGAATACCACATATCGAATCTTGCACGCACTTGCGGAATCGACATGCCGGAAACCAGGTTGTTCCCTTCACGTCGATGCGCAGGCTATTTTGGCGTCAAGCGCTTTGACCGCATACCGCTCACGAACGGCGAAATCGGCAAGGTGCACATGGTTTCCGCCGGCGGCCTGTTGGAGACTTCACACCGCATCGCCAATCTGGACTACGCCTTGCTGATGCGATTGACCATGCGCATGACCGGCGGCATCAAGGAATGCGAACGATTGTATCGACTCATGTGTTTCAATGTGTTCATCGGCAATCGCGACGACCACGCGAAGAACTTCTCCTACCTGCATGATGCGGAGTCCGGCGCTTGGAGCCTCTCCCCCGCGTACGACCTTACCGAGAATCCCGGTATCAACGGCGAACACACCACCGCGGTCAATGGTAAGGGGCGCGGCATCACCGTTGAGGACATGGCAGACATCGGCATGAAAGCCGGCATCCCACGAACCCGATGCATATCGATTGCGCGGAACATGCGCGAACGCATCGCGGATGCCGGTTTTACCGTACGCAACTGAAGGTGGACCGAACACCTTCGAGCGAACCCGACCTCACCGGAAGTCGATTCAGCGGAAACGTTCGTCGAGCAGGGCGTCGCGGCGGGCGTGGTGCGGATGCGGCCGTGCATCGGGAAGACGCATACGCCAAGTATTTCATCGGGCAGAGCTATCTGGCACCGCTGGTCTCGGGCAAGGAAGTCAACGTTTCCAACGTCACATTCGAGGCGGGCTGCCGCAACAACTGGCATATCCATCACAAGGCCTGTCAGATTCTCATCGCCGTGGGCGGACGCGGCTACTACCAAGAGTGGGGCAAGGAGCCAGTTGCGCTCAACCCCGGCGACGTGGTGTACGTGGCGCCGGAGACCAAGCACTGGCATGGGGCCGCGCCGGATTCCGACTTCGCGCATATCGCCATCATGAACGCGGTGGACGGCGCCTCGAACGAGTGGCTGGAGCCGGTCGAGGCCGAATACGACGCGTTGCGTTGAATCGAAGGACAGTCGCTCGCGCTCGTCAGAACACCACCGCCGACACGATGGTCAGCGAAAGCAGCGAGAACAGCGTGCTTACGAGCACGAAGCCGACCGCGTAGTCGGGCATGTTGTTCCTGCGGGCGGTGAACATGGCGATGGTGGTCATGGTCGGCAGGCCGGCCACCAACGTGATCATCATGATCATGTCGTGGGTGATCGGCAGCTCCGGCAGCGCTCCGGCGGCCGCGGTGAGTAGCGCGTACAGGCCCAGCGGGAAGGCGATCATCTTGGCGACCAGCCCCACGTACAGTTCGTAGCGTTTCAGCACGCCCCACCATTTGGTCAGCGCGAACAGGCCGCCCAGGTAGATCAACGACATCGGCGTGGCCATGCCTCCGATGGTGCGCAGCGGAGTCAGGACGATCGAGGGAATCCTCACGCCGAGCATGATCAGCACCAAGGCGAGCATCACCCCGATGAACGCGGGGTTGACGAACCTCCCCAGCAGATTGCGCACGCGCAGGCCGAGCGTGGGCCGGCCGGCGGCGTCGGGTGATGCGACGGTACCGGGTTCGGGAACCGGCTCGCACAGCCATACGCCGTACGTCCATAGCAGCGTCTGATCGACGATCGACATCAACGCGACGTAGATCGCGCCCTCGTGCGGCCATAACGCCATGATGATCGGAATGCCGATGAACCCGGCGTTGCCGAAGATCAGTGCCGCCTGGAACACGTGGCTACGCGATCCCTTAAGCCGCAACGCCCACGCGACCAAGCGGAACACGAGGATAAGCAGGGCGTACATCACCGCGGTCAGCAGCATGGCGCCCCAATTGGCCTCGACCTGCGCGCGGTCCGCACCCGCCATGGCGTTCGAGAACACCAGCAACGGGATAAGCACGTTGAGCAGCAGCGAGCACATGCCGTCGAGCGCGGTCTGGCCGTAGAAGCGAAGCCTCACGCATCCGTATCCGACCATCAGCATGATGAAGAAGCCGACCAACTGGCCAACCATAATAGCGAATTGACCCATTGCCCCTTACATCTCCAGCATCGAACGCAGCCATTCGAGTTCGGCGGCGATCTGCGCGTCATGCACGGTGATGATACCCTTGCGGTACGGGTCGTCGATCTGCTCGGCGCTCAACGGATTGCCCGCGTCACAGTAGAAGAAATGCACGTCGTGGCCGTTGAGCAATTCGTAACGGCGGCGCAACACCGCGTCACGGTCGGTTTTGTCTGGCACGACGGACAGGAAGGTAAGCACGACGGTCCACCGGGTGAAATCGGTGAGATTGAAACCACTGGTGCTTTTAAGCTCGTCGATCAACTTGGCGCGACCCGCGTCCAGCAGGGTGAACACGCGACGCTGGCGCCCGTCGCGAATCGACGCCTGTTCGGAGATCAATCCCGCTTCGACGAGCTTATTGGTCGCCGGATAAATCGCGCCGTCGCTGAATTTGCGCGTGTACCCCTGCAGCTGCTCCATCTTCTTGCGCAACTCGTAGCCGCACATGGAACGCTCCGAAAGGAACCCCAGAATCATCATCTCAATCAAGCTCATGATTGTCCATCATAACTCGTTTCAACATACCCGTGGCGCCGTCTCGTCACTCCGTCGGGCGAGGAGCAGCCTCTCCCGGTCGCCACGACTGGAGAAACGACTCGTTTTTTGCCGCATCGTCGCGGTAGGCTTTGCCGACCTCGTCGATGAGCCCATGGAATTCCTGAAGGTCGGCGACGTCCAGCCCGGTGTCCAGCACCACGGGGGCATACGCCTTATGAAACGCCGGGTATCCGGCCGGCGCATCGAAGCCGAGGAACGCGAACAGGCGCCGTGCGTAGGTGTCGGCCACGAACGTGCGGCGGGAGAACACGTAGAGCATCATATCGTCGGCCGTTTCGCCGCCGATACCGAACAATCCGAGCAGTTCGGCGCGCAGCTCGGCGTCGGTGATGCCGTCGGCTCCTTCGGGAGAGGCGTCGCAACGCTCCACATACCAGCGGCTCAACGAGCGCAGGGTCTTGGATTTGTTGACGTAGAAGCCCGACGGCCGAATCAGCTCCTGCAAACGCTCCGGCTCCACGACCGTCAACGCATGGGGGTCGAGCATGCTCTCCGCCTTCAACGCCGCGAGCGAACGGTCCACATTGCCCCACGCGGTGTTCTGCGTGAGCACCGCGCCCACCATGATCTCGAATGTGGTGTCCGCCGGCCACCATCCGGTCGGGCTCAGTTCCGCGGACAGCGCGCGGTACAGCGACTCGATGTCGCCGGCTGCGGGCCTGCGCCGGGATTGCCTGCCATTGCCGCGCGCCGATGCCATGGTCAACGGTACAGGCGCTCGATGAGAATGTCGGAGACGGTGAGGCGCGCCTCGCTGAGCAGGTTGTCGAGCATCACGCCGGCGAGATCGGCGGCGGGCATGAACGTGTGCTGCTTGTCGAGTGAGACGTAGTCGTGGCTCTCGCGGTAGAAGTCGGTGTCGATGCCGCCGGGGTACACGCCCACGACGGTGACGCTCGACCCCTTGTACGCGGCCTTGAGGCTCTGTGTATACCCCTTCTCACCCCATTTGGTGGCGCAGTACACGGATTCGTTGGCGTTGCCGCGCGTAGCGGCGGTGCTCATCACGTTGGCGATTTTGAGGTTCTGTTCGTCGCATGCCTTGAGCGTCTGGACGCACCACAGAATCATGCCCTTGAGGCCTTTGAGGCATTTGTCCACGTCGGCGGCCTCGTAGGCGGTCGGCGTCTTGAATGAGGGCTGCCCGGCATTGTTGATCAGCAGGTCGATGTGCCCGATCTTGGCGATCTCGGCCACCGAGGCTTTGACGAAGTCCTCGTCGGACACGTCGCCGACGAACCCGCGGTAAGAGCCCCGGGGGAATTCGCCGGCCAGTTCGGTCTGGCGTTCGGCGTTGAAGTCGATGCCGGCGACGAACCATCCGCGGTCGATGAGCTGTCGCGTGAGTTCATAGCCCAGTCCGAGGGCGCTGCCCGTCACGATGGCGATGCGTTTGCCGTTCGTCCGTTCCATGATTCGTATGCCTCCCTGCCTTCGTCGGTTCGTCGCCGTCCGGCGATCACTGCCCGATGCCGCGACGAAACGCTGTTGAAAACGTATGCACAATGCATTTTATCGAATCCGTCCGACCCGTCGCCGTCGCCATCGCCTGCGCATGGGGCGGCGAATCAGCTCAATTCGCGTAGGATGCGGCGCATGAATGGAATGGTGACCGCGAAGGTGAGCACGTCGGACACCGACTGTGCCATTTCCACGCCGAGCACGCCGAACGCCAACGGCAGCACCAGTACGATCGGCGCCAGAAACAGGCCCTGCCGGCACAATGCCAGGAACGAGGCGATGCCGGTGCGGCCCATGGTCTGGGTCATCATATTGCCCATCATGTTGAAGCCATTGAACACCACCGTGCAGCATTGAATGTGCAATGCGGACACACCCACCGCCACCACGGCCGGGTCGGAGCGGAAGATCTCGACCAGATGCGGGGCGAACATCCACAGCAGCGCGGCCAACGCCACAAGCACGCCGGTGGCGAGCCGCACGCAGAACCAGTACCCTTCCTTGACGCGCGCGTACAGGCCGGCGCCGTAGTTGTATCCGCACACCGGCTGGAAGCCCTGGCCGAGGCCCACGATCACCGAGTTGGCGCCCAACATGATGCGCATCACGATGGCCATGCCGGCGATGGCCGCGTCGCCGAACGGGTTGGCGGCGATGTTCACGCAGGTCACGGAGATCGAGCCCGCACCCTGCCGAATCAGCGAGGGCAGGCCGCCGCCGGCCACCTCGCGCATGAGCAGCACATCCGGCCGGCAGTTGCGCAACGACAGTTTCATCACGCCGAATCTGGCGCTCATCGTCGTCAGAATCGCGAAGCTCACCGTCTGGCAGATGGCGGTGGCCAGCCCGGCGCCGAATATCCCGAGGCCCGCCACGAAGATGAGCAGCGGCGCGAGCAAGAAGTTCAGCAGCGCGCCCGAAACCAAGCCGATCATGCCGAACGCCGACTGGCCTTGGTAGCGCAGCAGCCCGTTGAGCGCGAACGACCCGCATACGCAGGGCGCGGCGACCAGCAATGGCGTCAGGTATTGCACCGCGTACGGCGCAATCGTGGGAGTCGAACCCAGCATGACGACCAGCGGCCGCAATGTCAGCAGCCCGATCGCGGCGATCGTCAGACCTGAGATCACCGCGCCCGCGAAGCCTACGGCCAGCAGCCGGGATGCCCGCTCGTTGTTCTGTTTGCCGAGTTCGCGGCTCATCGAGTTGCCCGCGCCGTTGCCGAAGAAGAAGCCGAGCGCCTGCATCACGGTCATGATGGAGAACGCGATGCCGATCGCGCCGGATTGCGCGGTGCCCAGCTGCCCTATGAAAAAAGTGTCGGTCAAATTGTAGGCGGTGGTCACCAGATTGGAGATCACCGCCGGCAGACACAGTCTGAGAATCAACGGTTTGACCGGCTGGCCGGTCATCTGCCGGTATTTCGCGTCCGCGCTCGCGCGTCTGATGCCATGAACCTGAACCACGGACGGTCATCCTACTCGCGCGGCATCCCTCGCAGCCGTGCATGACCGCCATGTGGGTCGCCCACGGATACAGTCACCTCAGGTACCGGCCCGTGACGCTGTTCGCATCGGCCGCGATCTGCTCCGGCGTGCCGGCGGCGACGATGCGCCCGCCGCTTTCGCCGCCGCCCGGCCCCATGTCGATCACCCAGTCGGCGTTGGCGATCACGTCGAGGTCGTGTTCGATGACCACGACGGTCGCGCCGGACGCCACGAGTCGGTCAAACACGCCGAGCAGCACCCGCACATCGAGCGGATGCAGGCCGATGGTCGGCTCGTCGAACACGAACACGGCGTGCGACTGAGCCCTGCCCATTTCGCTGGCAAGCTTCAGGCGTTGCGCCTCACCGCCCGAAAGCGCCGGCGTCGGCTCGCCGAGCGTCAGGTAGCCCAGACCCAGATCGTGCAGCGTGGTCAGTCGCGCATGCACCTTGCGCATGTCGCCGGTCACGGCCAACGCCTGATCCACGCTCATCGCCATCAGCTGCGGCAGGGTGAGTTCGCGCCCGTCCTTGGTCGTGCGGTGAATCGCGTCGGCTTCGGGCGCATACCGGGAGCCCCGGCAGTCGGGGCATTCGATGTCGACGTCGGGCAGGAACTGCACGTCGAGTGAAATCGAACCGGTGCCGTCGCATGTAGGGCAGCGCAGTCTGCCGGTGTTGTAGGAGAAGTCGCCGGCCTTCCAACCGCCCGCCTTGGCTTCGTCGCTTCGGGCGAAGGCGCGGCGCAGGTCGTCGTGGATGTCGGCGTAGGTGGCCACGGTGGAACGCACGTTCGCGCCGATCGGCGTGGCGTCGATGAGGTTCGCGCGCTCGATGCCGTCGGCGTCGATCGAGCGCACATGCTCGGGCGGCTTCTCCCCCGCAGACCGTGCCTTGAGCGCGGGAATCAACGATTCGAGCACCATCGTGGTTTTGCCGGAGCCGGATACGCCGGTCACCGCCACCAGACGGCCGCGCGGAATATCAACATCCAGCGGCTTGACCGTATGCAGCTGACTGGTTGTCATGCGAATATGCCCAAGGTCGAACATATGCGAGACGGGCATGCACCCGCGTTCACGGACACTTTCGCCATCGGCCAGGAACGGCGCGATGCGGCTGCGCGGATTCGCCGCCACGTCGCCGACCGTGCCCTGCGCGATCACATGCCCGCCTTCGGCACCGGCGACCGGACCCATTTCAATGAGATGATCGCATGCCTTGAGCACACGCACATCATGGTCGACGACCACCACGGAGTTGCCATCCGCCACGAGGTCACGCATCACGCCGAGCAGACCGTCCACATTCGCCGGGTGCAGGCCGATGGACGGTTCGTCGAGCACGTAGAGCACGCCGGTGGTGCGGTTGCGCACGGCGCGGGCCAATTGCACGCGCTGGCGTTCGCCGGTCGACAGGGTCGCTCCGGCGCGATCGAGCGCGAGGTAGCCGAGTCCAAGCTCCAACAACCGGCGGGCCACATCGAGGAAGGATTCGCAGATGTTCGTCGCCATCGGGCGCATGTCGGCCCCGAGCGACCCGGGCACGCCACGCACCCAGTCCACCGCCGCGTCCAAGGTCATCGCGCTCGCCTCGGCGAGATTCAGTCCGCGCACCCGTGGGGCGCGCGCCGCCTCGCTGAGCCTCGTGCCGCCGCAATCCGGGCAGGTTTTCTCCTCGAGGAACCGCGCCACGCGTTTCAGCCCCTTCTCGTCCTTGGCTTTGGCGAGCGCATTCTCGACGGTGTACACGGCGTTGAAATACGTGAAGTCGAGTTCGGCGAAGTCGTCGCCTTTCTTCGGCTTGTACAGGATGTGCTTCTTGACGGCCGGGCCATTGAAGACGATGTCGCGTTCTTTGGGGGTGAGGTCCTTGAACGGCACGTCGGTGCGCACGCCCATCGCGCCGGCGACCTGTTTCATCAGGTCCCACATCAACGAACCCCATGGCAGCACCGCGCCCTCGTCGATGCTTTTCGATTCGTCGGGTACGAGCGCCGCGCGGTTCACCTCGCGCACGATGCCGGTGCCGGCGCAGGCCGGGCATGCGCCGGCCGAGTTGAAGGCCAAGGATTCAGCGCCGGGCGCGTGAAATTCCTTGCCGCAATTCGCGCAGACGATGGGCAGGCCGGCGGCCACGTTGAGAGTCGGTTCGTTGTGTGCACCGCAATGCGGGCACACATGTGAGGCGAGACGTGAGAACAACAGACGCAGGCTGTTGAGCAATTCGGTCATCGTGCCGAAGGTGGAGCGTATGCCGGGCACCGCGGGCCGCTGGTGCAGGGCCAGCGCGGCGGGCACGTGCAGTACTTCGTCCACCTGCGCGCGGCTCGCTTGGGTGAGGCGGCGGCGCGTGTACGTGGACAGCGCCTCCAAATAGCGCCGTGAGCCTTCGGCATACAGCACGCCGAGTGCGAGCGAGCTCTTGCCCGAACCGGAGACGCCGGCCACACCGACCAGTTCGCCCAGAGGCACGTCGACGTCGACGTTCTTGAGGTTATGCACGCGTGCGCCGCGCACCTCGATCGACTCCGGGCGCGCATCGTCCCGTATCCGCTGCATTTTGGGCACCCCTTCACTCAAGTCTCCTACGACGCGTCACGTCATCCCCCATTGTAGGGACGCCGACTGGCCGACAAGGGACATATTCGGACCGTTGCAAGCATCTATCTTCGTTGCAAGAGGTACATTCGACCTCCTGCAGAATGCTGACTGTCTTCAGAGAGGTACCGAATGGGAACCCTCGAGTACAAACGCCGTCATTGCAGCGTTGATACTCGGGTTCTCATGTTTCAGGCACTTCATTGAACGCAGATAGCTCTCCGCAACAAGACAAATGTACCTCTTCCAAAGGAGAAACATCTACGAGGCATAGGCGTACGCCTCATAGGAGGCGTACTTGGGCAGACCATAGATCTGGATGGAGAACGCGCGGGATTCGCCTTTGGCCGGTTTACGCACATACTCACTACGCCAGAACACGAAGTTCCCCTTCTCGTCGCGCAGGATGAGCGAAATGGCGACATCCGAGCCGTAGACGCCATCACCGTTGTCATCGTCGCGCTCGCCGACGTAATGGTCGAGCGTCACGCCGTCCACGTAGTCGTAAACGACCACGAACATGTCGGGCAGCTCGTAGGTCGCCTCGACGCGCGGCAGCCGCGACGAAGCGCATTCGGCGAGTGTGGGGACCACAGTCGCCGCCTCGCCAGCCGCAGCGGCATCTTCTTGCGCACGAACGGCCCGGCTCCATCGAGGCTCACCATTTCGGTGACGCCGTATGCGCCGTCCGCCAGCACCCGTTCGACGCAGTAGGCGTCGTCGAACATCATGGCGTGCATGGTCTGCCGTTCGTCCATAATCGTCGTCGTCCCCCCGAGCGCCGCTGCCTGCAGTACAGTTCGGACACTCCGGCGAGACGCAGCAGCCGTTGCGTTTCGATGTCGTCGCTGGCGAGCAGACGTTCCAGCAGCTCATCGGTCAGATGCGCCGGATCGTTGACGTTCATGCCTCGCCTTCCCCTGGTATGTCTTCACATACCGGACCGCCGGGAGATCTCCCGTCGGGAGCGTCAATCGACTGGCCCGTTCGTTTCACTGTGACCAGACTACATGGCACGGCGGCGTGCGGCACGGCTCCGGTGCCGGAATCATCCATGCGGAAAAACTTGCCGAAATTCAGTTGTCAACTGATGACGGGCCGCCGCATCGCCCATGATAATGGGCGATGTCACCAGTGTCCGCGCATAAACGCGCGATTGAAGAGAAAGAGCAGACCATGACGAACCCATCCGATTTCACGCCACAGCCACCCCAAGGATCGGGGCCGCAACCCGTCCAGCCCAATCAGCCCATGCCGGTCCAGCCCGCGGGGAACACCGTGCCGCCGCAGACGCCGGGCGTCATCCCCATCGCCCCCGGCACTCCTAACACTCCCAATACACCCGACGCACCCAATGTCCGCAACAAGAAGACCTCCAAGCTGGCGGTGTTCGCGATCATCGTCGCCGCGGTGTTCCTGCTGATCACCTTCATCGGTGTGAACAGCTGGGGTCTGTTGGCATTCTTCGCGCTGTTGCCGGTATTGTTGTCCGGATTCGCCGTCTACACAACCCGCAAGGACGGCAAGGCGCAGGGGCGCGTGCTCGCCTGGGTCGCGGTCGGTATCACCGTGGTGGCGCTGATCGTCGGCGGCGTGGATGTCGTACGCAACGGCCTCGAGGCCAAGGCCTCTCATGACGCCGCGGAACAGGCCGCGAAGGAAGCCGCGAAGGCCAAATGCGATGCCTACTCATGGCCGACGACCGACCTGGCCAGTCAGCTGCCCAAGCCGGAATCCTCCAAGGGTAAGATCGAGAAGGATAGCTCGAGCGCGTTCTACATCAAGGTGTGCGGCACCGATGCCACAGCGTACGACAACTATGTCAAGGCTCTGCAGGAGAAGGGATTCACCGTCGACTACTTCAAGAGCTCCTCCGCGTTCAACGCGAAGAACGCCGCCGGCTACTCGGTCAATATCAGATACGATTCCAAGGGCGACTCCATCATGGCCATTCTCATCCTCGCCCCGGACGACTCTTCGACTTCCAGCACGTCCGGGAACGGCGCCACGCAAAACAACGATGATTCGGGTTCCGGCGACGCTTCCACCGGATCCAGCTCCGACGCCGATTTCAAGGCCGCGATGGACAGCTACGAGTCGCTGATGAACGAGTACGCCGACTTCATGGAGAAGTACAACGCCGGCGGGCACCCGGCGAGCATGGCGGCCGACTACGCGAAGATAATGGTCAAGTACAACGATGCCATGAAGAAGCTCGACGCCATCGACGAGAATTCGCTGACCCCCGAGGAGCAGCAGTACTATATCGAGGTTCAGACCCGCGTGAATCAGCGACTCGCTTCGGTGGGCGCCTCGACGGCGCAATAGACGCGCGCCGGGTGTTCAGCGAACGGTTCTCAATAAGAAAAGTGCGAGCCGTCGCTGAGGCCAAAACGAACAAGGGGATGCCCGGAACGTTGCAATTCCGGGCATCCCCTTGATGTTCGATTGTGCTGTTTTGTGAGGAATCCTCGCACGTTTCTTATTGAGAACGATTCGCTGATACAACCGCCTCGCCTAGAGGCGAATCAGCGCCTTAATCACCTTGCGCTGGTCCATGGCCTCATAGGCGTCCTGGATGTGGTCGAGGTCGTACTCGGCGGTGAACACGCGACCGGGGTTGATCCTCCCCTCAAGCACCGCGTCCAGCAGACCGGCGTCAAGATCATAGTGGCGCACGGGAGCCGGGCCGCCCTTGATGCCGATGTTGCCGTAGAACGTGCCTTCGGCGCTGATTACCACATCATGCGGCAGGCCCACGCGGCCGATCACGCCACCACGACGGATCAGACCGATCGCCGTGTCGAAGGACTGCTTGGAGCCCACGCATTCGAGCACAGCGTCGGCACCATAGCCGCCGGTCATCCCCAGCACCTTGTCGACGGCGGCCTGATCGCGCTCGGGCACGATATCAGTCGCACCGAATTCGCGGGCGAGCGCCGCGCGATCCTCGTGACGGCTCATGGCAATAATGCGCGTGGCACCGCGCATCTTGGCGGCAATCACACCGCACAGGCCAACTGCGCCATCGCCCATGACCACGGCGGTGTCACCGGGCTTGACATCGGCAGAAGCCGCCGCGTGATAACCGGTGGACATCACATCGGAAATGGTCAGCAGCGAAGCAAGCGTCGCGTCATCGTAGTCTTCCGACGAACCGGGCACCTTGACCACGGTGCCGTCCGCCTCCGGTACGCGCAGGTATTCGGCCTGACAGGCGGAGAAGTAGCCGCCGTGCGGGCACACGGATTCAAAGCCGGCCTTGCACACCGGGCACTTGCCGCAACTGTACGGGAACGGCACAACCACGAAGTCGCCGGGCTTGACGGATTCGACCGCCGCGCCAACCTCTTCGACCACACCGATGGACTCGTGACCCACCTGGCTGTGTGCGGCCTGTCTGCTCAGCCCACGGAAGAACCACAAATCGGAACCGCACACGCAAGTGCGCACCACGCGAATCACGATGTCGTCGTCCTGCCGAAGCGTCGCCTTCGGCACCTCCTCGACGGTCATCTTGCCGGGCTCCACGAATATCGCAGCCTTCATCATTTCGATCATGTCAATCACTCCTTTGTTGTGAATATCTGTCGGTTGCCGGCTATTGTTTGGCGTCGGGCTGCAGGCGCTTCACCTGCTCGATGATGTTCCGGTTCTCTTCGATGAGCTTTTCGAATAGGCGCGATGCCCCGAACTCGGGTCACGGGCGATGGGAGCGATGATGCCGATCTGCTCGTAGTAGCGCAGCGTGGACTCCGGAAGCCCGGAAATCATCGCCGCCTCGCGAATCGTATGCCATGCGGTTGTTGTGCTCATATCGTCAACTCTAAAAACCTCAAGTACTTGAAGTAAAACGGCGACACGCCCATAAGAAAACGGGCTACGGCAAATGCAATGCCGCAGCCCGTCAGCGCCGGATACGAATCAGGCGCCGTAGCGTTCGAGATAGTCGTCGGCCGCGCTCTTGATGGCGTCGGTCACGTACGGCTGGCCGTCGGACGTGACGATGTTGCGCCCGGCCTCGAAGATCTCGCGCACATTGGCGATGGCGAGCACGGGGAATCCGAATTCCTTCTCGACCGCGGCCACCGCGGACAGGTCGGAGTCCTTCGTCTTCTCCATACGGTCGACGCTCAACACCAGACCGACGATATCGACGTCGGCCTCGGCCTTGAGCTTGGGGATGACCTCGCGCACCGCGGTTCCTGCGGTCATCACGTCGTCGACGAGCAGCACCTTCATGCCGTCGGCCAGCTGCGTGCCGACCATCATGCCACCGTCGCCGTGGTCCTTTTTCTCCTTGCGGTCGAACGTGTAGCCGACCTGCATGCCGTGGCCGGAGGTCAGCGCGATCGCGGTGGATACGGCCAGCGGAATGCCCTTATAAGCCGGGCCGAACACCGTGTCGATGTCGTGCGGAAGACGCCCGGCCTTGATCTCCTCGGCGATCTTCTCGGCGTAGAACGCACCCAGCGTGGCGATCTTGCGACCGTCATTGAACGCGCCGGCGTTGATGAAATACGGCGATTGACGCCCTGATTTCAGGGTGAAGTCGCCGAACTTCAGCGCGTTCGATTCCAGCAGGAATTCGGTGAAGCGATGGTCAAGAGTTGCGATGGTCACAATACCCTCCTCAATTGATGGTTATCTCCAAGTCTCCCCCGCTGCGAGCTTCGCCGCAAGTTCGGGCCTTGAATCCAACAGGTCGTCGAGCTCGCGGGCCACGCGCAGTGGTGCCGTCGGATCGTACAGGGCAGCCGCGCCGACCTCGACGGCGTTCGCGCCCGCATACAGGTATTCCAGTGCCTTCTCCCCCGAGTCGATGCCGCCGATGCCGATGATCGGAATGTCGGGCAGCGCCTGACGCACGCGCCACACGTAGCTCAGCGCGATTGGGAAGATCGCCGGGCCGGACACGCCGCCCGTGCGGTTCGAGAGGATCGGTTCGCCGGTGCGGATGTCGATGCGCATGCCGACCAGCGTGTTGATGAGGCTCAGCGCGTCGGCGCCGGCATCCACCGCGGCCCGTGCGATCGTCGTGATGTCGGTGACGTTGGGCGACAGTTTCACGATCATCGGCTTTGAGGTGATCTTGCGCAGGCGGTCGATCAGGCGGTGCAGCGCCTCCGGGTCGGTTCCGACGCTCATGCCGCCGTGATTGACGTTGGGGCAGCTGACGTTGATCTCCAGCATGTCGGCGCGCGAGTCGGCCAGTTTCGCCACGACTTCGGCGTACTCGTCGTCGCTATGCCCGGCGACATTGGTGATGACCGTGGCTCCGAGGTCCTTGAGCTTGGGCAGCTCGTCCACCAGATAATGATCCACGCCGGGATTCTGCAACCCCACGGAGTTCACCATGCCGGCGGGGGTCTCCGCCGTGCGCGGGCCGGGATTGCCCTGCCATGGCTCTGGGGACACACCCTTGGTGCAGATGGCGCCCATCTGGCTCACGTCATAGAACCAACGGCATGCCGCGAGCTGGAACGTCCCGGACGCGGTGCCGACGGGGTTCTTCCATTCGACGCCGGCGACGATGGTCGAATGCTTCCACTGGTGCGGCTCATATACGTTCGTGTCGGTGACGGCATCCATGGTCACGCCTCCCATCCGAGCTGCTGGGCGGTGAACACCGGTCCGTCAGAGCACACCTTGCTGCGCCCGGCGACCGTATCGACCACGCAGGTCACGCATGTGCCGTATCCGCATCCCATGCGCTGCTCCATGCTGAGCTGGCATTCGATGCCCCGCGCGGTCGTCCACAGGGCCACCGCCTTCATCATCGGCAGCGGGCCGCACGACAGCACGACCGGCTCCAGGCCGCCGGCCGCCAGTTCTCCTTGTGATTCCATGCGGTCGAGCAACGTGATGACGTTGCCTTCCGACTCGTCGATGCTCAGCGTGCGGTGTGCGTAAGAGCTCACGATCTCATCGGCGAAATGCACGTTCCTGTAGCCGAACACCGCGGTCGAGTGTGACTTTTCCGACGCCTGCAACCGTTGCGCGGCATAGATCAGCGGCGGCACGCCCAGGCCTCCGCCGACCAGCAGATAGTGTGCGTCGCGTTTCGTGTTGAACGGGCGGCCGAGCGGGCCGAGCACGTCGATCCGGTCCCCGGCATGAAGACGCGAGAACTCCTGCGTCCCCTTGCCGACGACGGCGAAGATGACGCTGACCAGATCGTCGCGCACCTCACTCACCCCGAACGGACGCGGCATCAGCATCATGCTGTCATGGCTGAACAGGTTGACGAACTGCGCCGCCTTGGCGTGGGCGGCGATGTATCCGTCGCGGAACGTCAGGCGGAATACGCCGTCCGACAGCCTGCGCACATCGGTGACGTCGACGGCATGTCGTCCGGGGAAGAAACCGGCGGAAGTCGCTTGGCTTACGACATCATCGACCGGCGTGAAGGTGGCTGCTGGCATACACTCCTCCATCCATGTGACCATCAGTTCAAGATTACGGCATGACGATGCCGTGACGCGCTCGTGGCGCAACGAAATGCGGTGATTCGGCGGCGTCTCCCGAAGCCGAATCACCGCATGCGGTTCACCGCCTCAGCGGTACACGTTGACGCGCAGGTCGTCGCGCATGTCCTGCGCGGCCTTGCGGGCGCAGCGCGCCACCAGGTCGAGCGCGTCGTCGGCGCTCATGTCCTCGCGGTATTCCTCGCTCTTGCGCCATGCGCCGATGATGCCGCGCGAGGAGTTCACGATGGCACCGGAGCCGTCGGCGTCGAACATCCCGGCGACGTCGCCCGCCTTGCCTCCCTGCGCACCGTACCCCGGCACGAGGAAGAAAGTGTGGGGCATCCGGGCCCTAAGCGCCTTGCCCTCCTGCGGATGGGTCGCGCCGACGACCGCGCCGACGTGCGAATACCCGTGGCGTCCGATGGTGTCGGCGCCCCAGCCCTCCACCAGGTCCGCTGTACGTTCGTACAGCTTCTCGCCGCCGGCAAGCTCCAGCTCCTGCAATTCGGAGCTGGAAGGGTTGGACGTCCGTACAAGAACGAAGATGTCCTTGTCGTGCGCCGTGGCTGCCTCGACGAACGGCGTGATGCCATCCGTGCCGAGATAAGGGTTGACGGTGACGGCATCCTCGTGCCAGGGGTCATACAGGCCGTCGCCGTCGGTGACTCCGGACAGATGACCGGCGTATGCGGCGGCCGTGGATCCGATGTCGCCGCGCTTGATGTCGCCGAGCACGTACAGGCCCTGCTGCTGGGCGTATTCGCAGGTCATCGTGTATGTGTCGACCCCGGCCGGGCCGATCGCCTCATACATGGCGATCTGCGGCTTGACCGCGGGCACGATGTCGGCGACCGCATCGATGATCGCCCGGTTGAATTCGAAATACGCTACGGCCAGACGTGCCGCGGGCAATTCGGACTCATCCTCGATGGATTCCCGCACCTCGTCGGTGAACGAATCCACGACCTGCGGCGGGACCAGCGCAGGCGTCGGATCGAGTCCTACGATGCTGGGGTTCTGTGCCTCCTCAATGGCTTCGATCAAACGATCCATGCGTGGTACTTCCTTTCATGTGTCTGTCCCGCCGCTGACGGCGGGTTTGCGGGCCGGTTCGAATCTGCCGTCAGTGAATGCGGCTGAATACCAGCGTGGAGCCGATGATGGTCGCCAGCGGACGCCCGGTGACATGCCATCCGCCGAAGGGCGTGTTGCGGGCCTTGGACAGGAACTTCTCGGGGTCGACGGTCCATGCCTCGGACGTGTTGAGGATGGCGAGGTCGACGTTCTCCGGGTGCTCCACGGTGGACAGGTCCAGAGTGCGCTTGGACGCGCAGGGGGCGGTGACGTTGAGCAGCGCGGCGACGTCGGTCGGCCGGTGGCCCATCAGGCGCGAGGGCGCGACGCTCATCAGCTCGATGAGCCGCTGGTCGGAGATGTAACCCCCGTCGACCAGCACCTTGTGGCACACGCCGTACGCGCATTCCAGCCCGATGATGCCGTTGGGCGCCTCCAGGAAGCCGCGTTCCTTCTCCTCCAGCGTGTGGGGCGCGTGATCGGTGGCCAGCAGGTCGACCGTGCCATCCGCGATCGCGGCAATCGTTGCCTGACGATCCACGGCCGATCGCAGAGGCGGGTTCATCTTCGCCAGCGTGCCGTATTCGAGCAGGTCCTCGTCGCACAGCGCCAGATAGTGCGGCGCGGTCTCACAGGTGATTGGCAGCCCTTCCGCCTTGGCCTTGCGGATCGCGTCGAAGGAGATGGCCGTACTGACATGCTGGAAGTGGATGTGCACGCCGGTCTCGCGCGCCTTCTCGATGTCGCGCGCGACGATCTTCAGTTCGGTGTCCTCCGGGATTCCCGGCACGCCGAGCTTGCGGGAAACCGGGCCGTCGTTGACCGCACCGGTGTCGTGATGCTCGCAATGCTCGATGAGATACAGGCCGCTCTTCTTGACGTTGGCGAGCACCTGGTCGAGGAGGCCGGGCGTCACCGCGGCCCCGTCGTCGCTGATGGCGGTGACCGGGTGGGCCAGTTGCCACGCGTCCTTGCCATCCATGTCATGGCCGTCGAGATGGCGCAGCCAGTCGGCCGGGTCGCTCGCCTCGACGCCGGCGCGGTCCTTGGAGGCGCATACGCACAGGTCGTAGCGCACCGGCAGCGACACGTCGTGCACCCGCTCGTAATGCTGCAGGTAGTCGATGACGTCGCTGCAGCCTGCGTCCAGCACCTCCGCGGCACCGGATGCGCCGGCCTTCACCGCACGCCCGTCCATGGCGGGGACAGTGTTCGGCATGATGAGTACGTTCGTGTAACCGCCCGACGCAGCCGCCCTGCAGCCGGACACCATGGATTCCTTATAGGTCTGGCCGGGATCGCGGAAATGCACGTGCGGATCGGCGAAGCCGGGGGCGACCGTCAGCCCGGTGGCGTCGAAGTCACCTTCGATGACGCCGCCGTCCTCCGGCTGATTGCGTGCGTCGGCCGAGGGAATCACCATGTCGATGATCTCGCCGGTGTCCCAGACGCGAATGTTGCGTAAGATCAGCATATGCATCTCCTTGTGGGGTTGGCTCTGATGAAGACGGTTGCACCCGCTGGATCGCGGTTTCGGTCGCCAGAGCTTGACGTCCGAAACCGCGAAACGACGGGCGTGAGGTCAGAACTTGGCTTCCTCGTCGCAGTAGTCGCAGCGGTACTCCTGACGCTGCGAATGCACGAGATGGAACATCTGGTCGATACCACGCTCGGTGGTGGTCACGCAACGGGGATTCACGCAGGTGATGATGTTCACCACGTGTTCCGGCAGCGTGGGCTTGAGCTTGCGGACGATCTTGCCGCCGCGCACGATGCCGACGGTGGCCTGACGGGCGACCAGGCCGAGCACGTCGAGATCGACGTTTTCCTCATCCTCGATCTTGATGATGTCCTTCGTGCCGTACAGGTGGCTGTCGGCGTTCATGATGAGCGCCAGCCGCGTCTTGGACGGATCGATCTTCAGGTACTCCAGCACCTTGAGCGCGGTGCCGGCGGGCACATGGTCGATGATGATGCCGTTTTGAATGCTGGTGACTTCCATCAGGCCTGAACCTCCTTGGGGTCGAGCGGCTCATATCCCGGCAGCTGGTCTCCGACCACCGAGCTTTCCAATGCCATACGCATGAGCATGCCGTTCTTGACCTGCTCGAAGTAGGCGGCGCGCGGGTCGGCGTCGACCTCGACGGCGATCTCGTTGATGCGCGGCAGCGGGTGCAGCACGGCCATGCTCGGATTGGCCTTGGAGAGCTTGTCCTCGTCGAGGATGTACGTGTCGCGCAGACGCAGGTAGTCATCCTCGTTGAAGAAGCGCTCCTGCTGCACGCGGGTCATGTACAGCACGTCGAGGTCGCCGATCACGGAGACGAGGTCCTTGACCTCCACGTAGGAGCAGGACGGCGTCGCCTTGATGCGGTCGATCACATAGCGCGGGGTCTTGAGCTCGTCGGGGCTGATCAGCACGAAACGCACGTTGCCGAAGCGGCACAGCGTCTCGATCAGCGAATGCACGGTGCGGCCGAACGTCAGATCGCCGCACAGGCCGATGGTCAGGTCGGTGACACGACCGAAGCGCGATTGCAGCGTCGCCAAGTCGGCGAGCGTCTGCGTGGGGTGCATGTGGCCGCCGTCGCCCGCGTTGATCACGGGCACGGACGCGGCGCGCGAGGCGACCAGCGCCGCTCCCTCCTTCGGGTGGCGGATGGCGACCACGTCCACGTAGTTGGACACGGTCTTGAGCGTGTCGGCGATGGACTCGCCCTTGGACACCGAGGCGAGCTGCGCGCCGGCGAACCCGATGACCTGGCCGCCGAGCCGCAGCATGGCGGTCTCGAAGCTCAGGCGAGTGCGCGTGCTGGGCTCATAAAAAAGCGTGGCCAACACCCTGCCGTCGCAGGTATGCGCCACGCGTTTGCGGTTCGCATCGATGTATGCCGCCTTGTGCAGCAAATCTCGAATCTGGGAAATGGAAAGCGTATCCAGCGTGATGACGCTTTGACCGACCAACGGCGTCTCCGCCGGCTCCTCTGTGACTGACACAGCTCACCTTTCATGCGTGAAGCGGATAAGGTGGCCACTGAAGTGACCTATCCGACTATAATGCAGATTTCTGATTTTTCACAGGCGACACACACGACCGTCTCATATCAGCGTCCATAAAACAGATGCTCTGCCACGTCGCGGGCCTTGCGCATCGTTCCCATCAGGTCGTTTTCGAAATGCTGCCCGCGGTGGGCATCGTATCCCAGATACACGGCGATGCCGCCCAGCGAATACATGTCGTCGGGCAGGATGTCGGCCTGCGAGACGCGTCCGTTCCACAGGTAGTTGCCGTTGCGGGCCGCCGTGCACATGCGCCACGCCTTGCGCAGCACCGCCGCGTCCCCGCGGTCGATGAACCTGCGGCGTTCCAGCTCGTCCAGCGTCGCGAGTGTCGAATTCAGCCGCAGCGAGGCGTTGTCGCCGGCATGCTGCAGTTGCAGGAGCTGCACGGTCCATTCGACGTCCGACAGGCCGCCCTTGCCGAGTTTGAGATGCCTGTCGCGCCTCACGCCGCGCGGCAGGCGTTCGGCTTCCATGCGCGCCTTGAGCTTGCGGATCTCGCCGAGCTGGGCGTCGGTGAGCGGGCTTATCGGGTATCGCAGCGGGTCCGCGATGTCGTGGAGGAAATCCTCGCCGAGCGCCCGGTCCCCGGCGACGAACCGGGCGCGCAGCAGCGCCTGATGTTCCCACGTGTTCGCCCATGACGAGTAGTACTCCCGGCAGGAGGCGTACGAGCGAATCAGCGGGCCGTTCTTGCCTTCGGGGCGAAGGTCCAGGTCGATCTCGATCTTCGGCTCAAGCGTGGTCGGCCCCTGCAGCACCTGCCGCAGCGCGTCGACCACCTTGCGGGCGAACTGGTTGGCGACCTGCTCGTCGGCGCCGTCCGCGGGCCTATACAGCAGGATCATGTCGGCGTCGGAGCTGAAATTGACCTCCTGGCCGCCGTAGCGTCCCATGCCGATCGCCGCGATCGCGGCAGGCGGCTCGCCGAGCCCCATCGCCGATGTCTGATAGCGGATCGCCCATGTCAAGGCCGCATCGATGATGGCGTCGTACACGTCGGTCATGCCGGTCAGGCACGCCGTCTCGTCCATCACGCCGCTGAGCCGGGCCAGACCGATGCGCTCGATCTCGTGGCGCCTCATGGCTCGCATCGATGTCGCGAAATCGTTGATGCCGTCGGCGTTGCGGCTCAGAGAGGACCGGCATTGCACGTCCAGGCTCTCGCGCGAGCGTGCGATCAGCGCGTCATCGTCGCCAAGCCAGGTGACCGACTCCACGGACTTGTTCAGCGCGTCGCCGAGGAAACGGGAGTTCGACAGGACGTGGCACAGCCGTTGCGCGGCCGAATTGGAGTCGCGCAGGAAGCCCAGGTACTCGCTGTCCGTGCCGAAACGCTCCTCAAGCTTGCGCCAGTTCAGCAACCCCATGTCGGGGTTCTGCCCCTGCCCCAGCCATTGCAGAACGGCCGGCAACAGTATGCGGTTGATCTTGGAGGCTCGGGACACGCCTGCGGTGAGCACGGCCACATGCCGCATGGCGGCCTCCGGATCGGCGAATCCGATGGACGCGAACCGTTCGTAGGCCACCTGCGGGGCGAGCGAGAAATCCTCGCCGTTCAACGCCGCGATCGGCAGCATCGGGCGGTAGTAGATGTCCATGTGCAGCCGGCGCACCTCGCGCCGCGTCTCGTCGTATTTCGCGACCAGCTCCTCGGCGTGCAGGCCAAACGCGCGGGCGAGCCTGCGCAGCTCGGGGTTCTGGCTGAGCTTTTCGACGTTGACGTCGCGCTTCTTCTCAAGTCCGCCGACGCTGCCGTCGCCGAGGTCGGGGAACAGGTGCGTGCGTTTGAGCGCCCACATCTGCTGACGATGCTCCATCACCCGTTCGAAGCTGTAATCCCGGGCGAGTTTCGCGGCCTGCTTGCGCGACACGTAGCCGCCCTCGGACAGCCTGCGCAGCGATTCCAGCGTGGCGCTGGCGCGCAGCGTCTCATCGGTGCGGCCATGCACGAGCTGCAGCATCTGCACGGTGAATTCCACATCGCGCAGGCCGCCGCGGCCAAGTTTGATCTCGCGGTCCTTGAGCGCGGGCGCGATGAGGTCCTCGACGCGCTTGCGCATCTGCTGACAGTCGTAGACGAAGTTCTTGCGCTTCGACGCGCTCCACACCATAGGCCTGGTCATGCTCATGTATGCGTCGCCGATCTGCGGGTCCCCCGCGACCGGGCGCGCCTTAAGGAGCGCCTGGAACTCCCAGTTCTGCGCCCATTTCTCGTAGTATGCCTGATGTGATTCCAGTGTGCGCACGAGGGAGCCGTCCTTGCCTTCCGGCCGCAGTCCCCCATCAATCTGCCACAGTGCCGGTTCGGCGACTCCCATAATCACCGACTGGCACACGCGCTGCAACATCGTGCCCATCTTCGTGCCGATGCGGTACAGCTGCTGCTGGCTGGTGTCCGCGTCGGCGGCCTTCACCACGTAGATCAGGTCGACGTCGGACACGTAGTTGAGTTCGCGCGCGCCGAGCTTGCCCATGCCGATGATGGCGAAACGGCAGTGCTCGCTGCCGGTGATCTCATGCCGGGCTATGGCGAGGGCGCCTTCAAGGGCCGCATCGGCGAGGTCGGACAGCTCACTGCTGATGCGCGGCTGCAGGGCGATGGGGTCGTCGCTCATGGTGTCCTGCGCGATGATGGCGGCCAACTGGTTGCGGTACGTCCTGCGCAGGGCGGTGGCGGCGTCGGCAAGGTCCATCGTGGCTGTCGGGGACATGCGGTCGTTCGGGTCGGCTCCGACGGATTCGAGCACGTGCGCCCGGCGCTGGTCATGGTTGTAGAGGTGACTGTTGCAGTGGTCGGTCGCCGCGGCCTGAACCAGGTCGGGGCGGAACCGCATCAGCTTGCCCATCGCGTCGGAGACGCCGAGCACGGCGACCAGCTGTCGGAACGCCGTGTCGTCGGGCATGATGTCGTCCAGCGCGCGGCCCTGGCTCACCTGCGCGTTGACGATGTCGACGAGGTTGCGCAGCGCGACATCGGGATCACAGACATGCTGAAGCGCGTCAAGCAGCAGGCCGCAGCGTGCCGCATCGAATCCGCTGGCGGAGAGCTGGCGGAACAGTGAACGGGCTTCGTCGAGATTCTGCAGGCCTGCGTGGATGAGTTCGCGCGCGCTGGTGTCAAAGGTTCCCGGAACAGTCATAACCTACAATTTTACAAGAAACCGTGCCTCCTCGGCCGCGATGACACGGCCGTGTCGTGGCCGGATGGACATAATGGCGGTATGCAACTGTCATCCGCAGAACTGATCGTAACCATCGTCTTCGCCATCGTCGGCTTGCTGATGGGCTTTGTTTCCGGTGCCATGCCGCTGCAGCCGCAGAGGATGACGCCTGCGCAGGCGACCGCGCAGAAGGTGCTCGGCTTCGCCATCGTCGCGGTCGTCGTCGTGCTTGCCCTGGCCTCCATGAACGTCGCCATGTGGACGACGCTCATCGCCGTGGCTCTGGGCATCGCTATCGCCAACGTTCCGGTGATTCGCCGGGCCGTGACCACGCGGATCGCGTGGTTCGCGCCCAAACCCGACTTCAGGCGTAGCAAGCGTCGCCGTCGCTGACGGCAGATACGCGGCGTGCTGTTGCCGGCCGCGCATTCTCATATGGTTGGGGCCAGACAGCCGCATGACTGTCTGGCCCCAACGATTTTGCCGTAATCGGCTGTTTGCCGGGAGTGTCATTCCACAGTGAACAGCGGCTCCACGTTGCGCCATATGCGGCGTGTGGTGGCGGGATGATTCATCGAATACAGGTGCACGCCGTCGACGCCGTGGGCCACGAGGTCCGCGATCTGGTCGGAGGCGTAGATGATGCCGGCCGCGCGCAGGTTCTGGATGTCGTCTCCCCAGCGGTCGAGCAGCGCTTCGAGCTTAGCCGGTATGCGCGAGGCATTGACCTTCGCCATGCGCCGCACCGACTTCGCGCCGCGCACGGGCATGATGCCCGCCTCGATCGGCACGTCGATGCCGGCCGCATGAGCCTTGTCGAGGAAACGGTAGAAGTCGTCGTTGTCGTAGAACAGCTGGGAGATCAGATGCGTGACGCCGGCGTCCACCTTGATTTTCAGGTTCCCGATGTCCTCGTCGAGCGAGGCGGCCGAATAGTGGCCTTCAGGATAGCAGGCGCCGAACACATTGAGGTCGGGCTTGCGGTCGTGGATGTAGGCCGCGAGGTCGCTGGCGTGGTTGAAGCGGCCGACCGGCTCCTCGCCATCGATGTAGTCGCCGCGCAGGGCGAGCACGGCGGAGACGCCTGCCGCCTCGAACATGTCGAGCGCCTCGTCGATCTTCGCCTCGTCCGAGTACAGGGCGGTCAGATGCGCCACGGCGGGGATGCCGTATTCCCCGTGGATCGTGTTGGCGATGCGCGCGGTGGCGGTGCGGTCCGAATGCGTGCCGTGCCCGTAGGTGACCGAGATGAAGTCGGGGTTCAGGCCTTCGAGCCCGTCAAGCGTGTCGTAGATGGTCCCGACGGGGGCGTCCCGCTTGGGAGGGAACACCTCCAGCGAAAACATGGGTGTGTGCATATCAGGTTCCTTACTACAAGTATGAAGTTGCCCCCGCCGGCGGGGCTGTCCGGCCGATGCCGGACTGGGGGTGGTCGGGTCATGCTCCACCACCCCCAGTCGCCTACGGCGACAGCCCCCGCCAGCAGGGGCCTATAGGGTCCTACTTCGTGATCTTGGCGCGAACCGCCTTGGCGGCGGCGACCATGTGCTCAAGGCTCGGCCAGGTCTCGGCGTTGCCACGGGTCTTCAGACCGCAGTCGGGGTTGATCCACACCTTCTCGATGTCCATCTTCTTGAGAATCTCGTAGATGCGGTCCTCAATCTCCTGCTCGCCGGGGATGCGCGGCGAGTGGATGTCGTAGACGCCCGGGCCAGCCTCGGTCTCGAAGTGCGCGTCATGGATCGCGTCAAGCACGACCAGATCGCCACGGGACGCCTCGAAGGAGATTACGTCGGCGTCCATCGCGTCGATGTCGCGGATGATGTCGTTGAACTCCGAGTAGCACATGTGCGTGTGGATCTGCGTGGTCGGCTTGACTGCGGAGTGCACGAGACGGAACGCCGGGATGGCCCAGTCAAGGTACTTGGCGTGCCAGTCGGTCTTGCGCAGCGGCAGCTTCTCGCGCAGCGCGGCCTCGTCGATCTGGATGACCTTGATGCCGGCGGCCTCCAGGTCGAGCACCTCGTCGCGGATGGCGAGGGCCAGCTGCTGGGTCTGCTGCTCGTGCGTGATGTCCTCGCGCGGCCAGGACCAGTTGAGGATGGTCACCGGGCCGGTGAGCATGCCCTTCATCACATGGTTGGTGCGGGACTGCGCGTAGGCGGACCATTCCACCGTGATCGGGTTGGCGCGGGAGACGTCGCCCCACACGATCGGAGGCTTGACGCAGCGCGTGCCGTAGGACTGCACCCAGGCGTTCTTGGTGAACAGGAAGCCGTTGAGGTTCTGGCCGAAGTACTCGACCATGTCGTTACGCTCGAACTCGCCGTGGACCAGCACATCGAGGCCGATCTGCTCCTGGTGCCTGATGCAGGCGTCGATCTGGGACTTCATGAACTCGTCGTATTCGGCCTTGGTGATCTCACCCTTACGCAGCTTGGCACGTTCGGCGCGAATCTCCTTGGTCTGCGGGAAGGAGCCGATGGTGGTGGTGGGCAGCAGCGGCAGGCCAAGGGCGACACGCTGCTCCTTCTGACGCTCGGCGCGGGCCGGCTGGCGCACGAAGTCGGCGTCGGTGAGCTTGGCGATGCGCTCGGCGACCGCCGGATCGGCGGCAACGCGGGTGCCGTCGAACAGCGCCTGATTGGCGGCCAGATCGGCGGATGCCTTCTTGGCGTCCTCATCGGAGTCGGCGAGGACGGCGATCTCCTTGAGCTCGGTCAGCTTCTCGACAGCGAATGCGAAGTGCTTGAGCACGGCCGGGTCAAGGGCGGTCTCACCCTCGGTGCTGAACGGCACGTGCAGCAGGGAGCTGGCGGTGGACACCGCCACGTTGTCAGTCTTCTGGCGAAGCGCGTCGATCAGGCCGAGGCTGACGGCGTAGTTGTTGCGCCAGATGTTGCGGCCGTTGACCACGCCCGCGAACAGGGTGGTGTTCTCGGCGACGCCGTACTTCTCGACCGCGGCGAGGTTCTCGTCCTTGCCTTCGTTGAGGTCGAGGCCGATGCCGTCGAAGCCCAGCAGGTTCACGGTCTCGTACACGTCGGCGATGTGGCCGAAGTACGTGTTGAGCAACACCTTGATCTTGTCTTCGCGAGCGGGCAGGATCTTCGCGTACAGGCTCTTGAAGAGGGAGACGTCGCCGTCCTCCTTGTCGAGCACGAGGTACGGCTCGTCGAGCTGCAGCCACTGGGCGCCGAGTGCGGCGAAGCGCTTGATCACTTCCGCGTAGACGGCGGCGACCGCGTTCACCAGGCCCTTGTCGTAGGTGAGCTCCTCGGCCTGCGCGTTGCGGGCGAGCTTGAGGAAGGTGTAGGGACCGATCAGCACCGGCTTGGTGAGGATGCCCCGGGCCTTTGCCTCGTTGAACTCGTCGAACGGCTTGGTGCCGTTGAGGCGGATCTCGGTGCTCTCCTCGATTTCAGGAACGATGTAGTGGTAGTTGGTGGTGAACCACTTCTTCATCGGCAGGGCGGTCACGTCGCCCTTGTCGCCCTGATAGCCGCGGCCCATGGCGAACAGCGTCTCCTCGGGGTTCGTGAAGGCGAGTCGCTTGTAACGCTGCGGGATGACGTTGAGCAGGATCGCGGTGTCCAGCATCTGGTCATAGTAGCTGAAGTCGTTGCTGGGGATGAGATCGACGCCGGCCTGTGCCTGCAGCTTCCAGTGCTTCGCGCGAAGTTCCTTGGCGGTGCCGCGCACCTCGTCGAGTGAGGCGGCGCCCTTCCAGTAGGCTTCAATGATCTTCTTCAGTTCACGATTCTGTCCGATGCGCGGGAATCCCGAGACGGATGTAAGTGCAGGCATGAATCCTCCGTTATGTACGACTATGACCCGCCTAGATTACCAAAACCCGCCGATTGCGAGGCCATCAGAAGCATTAAGGTGTCGTTATAAACGGTGGTTATAGCCTGACGCGCCACAATGCGTTCTCGTGGTTGGCTCCGCGTTTCAATGTCACTCAAATGTCACTCAGAACCGACTCCAATCTGCTGTTTGCTCCGTATGATATCACCCGAAACAAGAAAAGGCCCCTCCCCCAGCATTGTGAACCGCACCTCCGATCATCGAATCTGAATTTCTTCAGTCCAACAATCGGGGTGCGGTTCAGGCTGAGGGGCTTTTTTGTTTATCCGTTTTTCCCTGTTCACCCTGTTTTTCCGTGAGAATGTGGGCAAAATGTGGGCAAAAATAGGGTGCCGAGAATGGTGTGGATACGGTGTGTCGGGGTTCCTCCGGCTTGACATTGTAACCCGTTTGGGTTACAATGGAGGAGTCGGCAAGGAAAGGAGGTGAACATGCAACAGGTCACGGAGCTGCTGAAGGCGGCGGGCGAATTTCTCGCCGGGCTCGGGGCGGTCATAGCACCCATAGCCACGGTGGTGATTGCCCTCCACCGGAAGCCCGAACCGCGCAGGCCGCCACGGAGGCGGCGCAGGCGGTGAGGAAAGGGCCTTCCGAATATCCCAACTATCCGGAAGGCCCGGCTCCCATCCTATCGCATGGGACATCATGAACGACAGACTGGGATTATGCTCGCTGGTCATGGCGCTCGGCGCGTTCGCCGCCGGGCTGTCCGGACACTCGATACCGGCAGGCGTGCTGGCGCTGTGCGCCGGGACGCTCGGATACCTGGCGGGGAGGCGGAACGGATGACGTTCGCGGATATGCTGGATGAACGGGGGATACGGCAGTCGCAGATCGCGCGCGCCGCCGGACTTACCAGACAGCGGGTCAACGAGTGGGTCAGGGGCGTGCGCGACCCGAGGCTCATGGCGCTCGGCACGGCCAGAAGAGTGGCGGACGCGCTCGAGATGACGATCGACGAGTTCGAGTCCCGCCTCTGACGCAGATATGCAGAAGCGCCCCTCGGCTCCATGCATAGGAGTCGAGGGGCGCTTGTGTTTAGAATCTGCCGGTGTTGAGGCGGCTTTGGAGTGCTCGGGCGGTGCCGGGTCCGAACCACGAGTCCTGCGCGACGCCGAGGTGTTTCTGCAGGGCACGGATGGTGGCGGGGCCGAGGAGTCCGTCGGCGGTGAGGCTGAGCTTGCGTTGGACGGCGCGGATGAGGTTGGATCCGCCGCCACCGTAGCGCACGCACGAGTCCACGAGCGCGGGTCGGCCCCATGTCCGGCCGTCCGGCCTGTACTGGCCGCTGATGATGCCGTCCACGCTGGTGCCCATGACCTGCTGCCAGCGGCGGATGGTGGCCGGCCCGCAGGAGCCGTCTACCGTGAGCCGGCCCGTGCCGCCGCTGGATGCGGTGCCGCCGCCGGACGACGTGGCGCTGCCACTGTAGGCGGGGCGCAGGATGGCGGCGATGGTGTTCCATGCGCGGGTGCGGCGTGCTACGCGCCCGTTGTTGGTGTTGCCCTCGATGGTCTGGATGTACGAGCCGTGGTTGGCTTCCACGAAGCCGATGTGGTCCACCACGCCGCCGTCCCAGTTGAATATCACGATGTCGCCGGGTTTGGCGCTGCGCGTGCTGACCGCGCGGGAGCGTCCCGCGCTGAGCACGTATGGCACGTAGGCGGCGGGCAGTCCCGGGAACGCTTGGCCGGCACGGCTCATGACCCAGCTGACGAACATCGCGCAGAACGGGACGCCCGACGCGCCATAGTATGAGCCGTGGGATTGGGCGTACCAGCGCCCGTACTTCGTGCCCGGCTGCGGGTCGGTCCAACGGGAATAGCCGATTTCGCCCGCCGCGATGCGCAGGACTTCACTCGCCGTCGCCATAGGACACCTCCTCGATGGGTGCCACGTCAGCGGTCGCGTCGGCTCCCCTGGAGTCGGACACCGCGTAGGCCGCCTGAGCTGTCCCGGTCGTGGCGTCGGTGGCGGTGGCGATGATATTGGCTTTGATCGCGTTGGTGAGCTGCTGTCCCTGCACGGCGGCACCGGTCAGGTTGTTGTTGCGCCACCACGCGTACACGGATGCGATGACGGCGATGACGCCGGTGATCGCCGTGCTCACCTGATCGGTGGTGAACGGGAGCTGGCTGATGCCGGCGATGCTCAGGCCGGTCTGCGCGACGCTGAATAATTGGACGATGAGCAGGATGATCGCCTTGGTGCGTTCCACGGTCAGGCCGGGAATCGCCGGGCCGGTGGCCTTGTGGTCGGCCACGCCGGTGGTGTTTGCCATAATGGTTCTCCTTACAAAAGAAGCCCCACGGGTGTGGGACTTAGGTCAGTCGGTTTTATAGAGGCGGACGCTCAGATGGGCGTCCGCGTAGGTGACGCCGAACATCGTGGCCGGCATCGGAAGCCACCGTCACAGGTGCTCCCGCACGGTGACGGGCGCATCAACCTACTGGGTGTCAGCCCGGATGGTCAATGTGGCCGTGCCGGGCTTGACGCCGTTGATGGTGATGCTCATGATGGCTTTCCTCCCAGCCGGGGCGCAATGGGCGCATTCTGGATATCGTTGTTGACCTGGGTGCCGTGGCCGTTGCCGCCCAATCCGTGATAGGCGTCGTAGACACGTTGGGCGCGGAGTTTGAAGTCATTGTCGGCGACGCCGTGGTGGTCGTGCACCATCGTGTCCTGCTGCTGTTCGAGCTTGCACAGCAGAAGCGTGCGCAGCGCCTCGTCTACGAGTTTTTCGTGTTCGCAGCCGCGCCTCATGTCGGCCATCAGCTGCTCATGCTCCGACCTTCGGGTCTCCTCGTCGGCGATCTGCGAGCGCAGGTTTTTGAGTTGGTGCCAGAGGCCGGCGGCTATGGCGCTGATGGCGGCGATGAGGAGGCCGGCGACGACGCTGGTGATGATGTCGTCAGCCATGTGGCTCCTCTCTGATGGGATGTCGCATTGGCGATCCTCTCTGTGTGTGGTGGTGGAATCCCACGGTGCGGTCGAGCCGGTCGAGACGTTTGGGGGCCATCCGACGGCCGCGCCCCGCCGTTTCCGCTCTATCCCGGGCGGTAGCGGCGGCATCGGCCTTGACGGTGGCGGTCTGCGCCGCCCGGGATGCCGTGGCCGCATCCTGCTTGACCTGTCCGGCGGTTTCGGTGAGCTGACCGGCGATGGTCTTCGCCTCGCCGATCAGACCATTGGCCGTGATCTCCGACTCGTGCGCCGCCTGTGCGCTTTTGGCCGCCTCGGACTGGGAGGATTGCGCCTTGCCTGCCGCAGCGGCGGCCTTCGCGCTTTCCTGGCTGGCCACCGTTTCCGACGCCTTCGCCGCAGCGGCCGAAGCCGCGGCGGACTGCACCTTGTCGTCGATCGTGCCGATCCGGTCGAGCACGCCCTGCGCGGCACGCGTGACGAGCTCCCACGCGGCCACGGTCTCCGAGGATTGGTCCAGGGTCTTGGGATCCACGTCCGCCAGCCCTGAGTATTCCGCCGACTCCTTGTCGGGCACCTCGACGTATCGCACGATTCCGCCCGCCACGAGCTCAGACGCCCTCCACGCCCACTGGGTCGTCGAGGGCATCACCTCCGCCGTGGCCTCGCCCGCCGTAAGCCTGACGGTCTGCGCGACCGGCAGACGGATAGCATCGGCGACCGTGACGCGCCTCGTGGGCACGAGGCTCACGCTGCCATCCAGACCGCGCCCCTCGGCGTCGGTCAGGTGGAAATGCACCAATGTCATGAGTGCTCCTTCCTTGTAAGGCTCCCGGTGACGCTGATGATGATGGCGTCCATGCTCAGGCCTCGGTGAGGATGAGGGTGGCGGCGTCCAAGCCGGATACCGCGCGCCCGCCGGCCCAGCGCCCGCCCCCTCCGTACGAGAACCGCATCTGTTCGCCGTCGGTGGAGAGGAGGGTGATGCCGTTCGTGTCGAACGGGTTGGCCACCAGCGCGGTCAGGCTCGAGGAGCCGGCCTGCCGGAGAAAGGCATAGAAGTATGGCAGTCGTGTCGTGCCGTCCGTCTGCATGGCGAACGAGTTGAAGCAGCACAGCCATGTCCTGTCGGAGACGCGGACCGCGTATCCCTGCGCCGCGTTCTCGTATCCGACGAGCTCCCTGTACTCCACCGGGCCTGTCTGCGCGACGGCGGTGATGGTGCCGTCCGCGGCGGCGGTGATGGTCTTGCCGTCGGGCTTGACGCCGCCGATCGCGCCCGCCGTCGCCGCGGGCAGGTCAAGGTTGAGGGTGCCGTCCACGGCGACATGGATGCCTTTGCCCCCTCCCCTGACGATGCCGAGCGCGTCCTGCGTGGCCTTCTTCAGGCCGATGGTCGTGTTCTCGGTGCCGTGGAACTCGATGCCGTCGGGCATGGCGTTGTCTCCGAGTTTGAACGACAGGCCGAGTTTCTCGCCGTCGCACACGACGACGGGGAACGTGCGGGCGTCCGTGTAGTCGACCTTGCTGACCTTGACGCCGCCGAGGGTCGTGTCGCTCGCGACGGGCAGCTCGTACTGGGCCGCGGCGGCGTCGAGCGTGCCGTCGGCGCGCACGCTCAGGTTGTCGCCGGGCTTGACGACGCCGGCGACGGTGGCGGTGGCGACCTGCCCGGCATCCCCGGGATCGCCCTTGTCGCCCTTTGCTCCCCGCGGCAGGCCGAACGCGAGCGTGGCGTCGCCGGCCGCGTCCCGGGTGGCGGTGACGGTGGCGTCCTCGCCGGTGGCGAGGGTGCGGGCGGTCACGCCGGCGATCCGGCTGCCGCGCGGGATGTCGAGGATGAGGCTCATGTCGCCCGCGCCGTCGGTGGACATGCTGGCGCCCGCCTCCTGGGAGGGGTTGACGGTGTTCGCGCCCACGCCGATGATCCTGCTGCCGCGTGGCACGCCGACCATCAGCGTGTAGTCGCCCTTGCTTCCGGCCTGCAGCATGCTCGCGGTGGCGGGCTTGTTGGGGTCCAGGGTGGTGGCGCCGGCGCTGGTGACGCCCGCGCCGCGCGGGATGGACAGGTCGAGGATGCGCTGCAGGCCGCTGCCGCGCAGCGAGGACGTGGCCGGCTGGTTCGGGTCGAGGGTGGTGGTGTTGCCGCCGGTGATGCGCGCGTCCGCGATGACCTGGTTGGCGGCCGCGACCGCGTTGTTCGCGTCGGTGATGGCGTTGTTGACGCGGGTGATGGCGGCGTCGCCGTCCGCGATGAGCTGTTCGAGGCGGGTGAGGCTGTCCTGCCCCTGGGTGCTTTCGGCGTCCCAGACGGCGCGTTCGACGACGCCCTTGAAGTTGCGGGAGCAGATCTTGGCGCCGTCCGCGGTGGTGACCTCCACGCCCAGGGCGATGACGCCGGGCTTGGCGATCGCCCGCCTGGGCAGCGTCGCCCGGTATGTGGCGGTCGCCTCGCCGCTTACCGGGCTCATGGTCACGCGGTCGCCGACCTCGACGCCCGGCGCGGTGTTGTAGGCGAGCGCCACGCTCTTGATGCCGGTCGTGGAGGTGATTGGCTGGCCGTTGTCGGTGATGGCGACGGTGATGGTGCGTCCGTCCTTGTCGCCGGCGTTGAGTCGGATGTCGGCGATCCAGCTGTTGGAGAAGTCGAGGCTGATGGGCGTCTCGGTGACGTCGCGGAATCCGTCGAGGGTCATTTCCCTGTTCCTTTCGTGAGGTCGTTGAGGTGGGCGATGGCGTCGCGCAGGCGTCGGCGTGCGTCGTCTCCGGAGGTGTCCGCGGCGGCGTCATTGGCCGTGGCGAGCGCCGTCTGTGCCGGCTGGGGGTCGAGGATGTCGGCGACGGCGTCGAGCGCGTCCGTGATGAGCGTGACGCGGCTGGCCACGTAGTCGGGTGTGGCGATGGTGTACGAGGCTGGTTCGGGTTCGGTGACGTCGCTGGCGTCGACGCGCAGTCGGGTGCCGTCGTCGAGTTCGGCGATGAAGATGATGCCCCGGTCCTGCGCGGCCTTGAGCGCGGCGGGCTCGTATCCGGCGAGGATGCCCTCGCTGTTGCCGATGGGGTCGTGCGCCCAGTATCTGGTGATCCTTGGCATGGGTGTCCTTTCAGTTGATGCAGAATCCGTTGATGTACTCGGTCGTTGATTGGAACCAGGTGATGGTGCCGTCCGAGGAGGATGTGATTTTGGAGATGTAGTTGTGTTTGCCGTTGTAGGCGTGTGTGGTGGTGACGTGGGTGTCGGTGGTCTTGGCGACGGACAGGATGGGCGTGCTGATGCGCAGGCATCCGCCTTGCAGTTGGAGCCCGTAGTAGACCTTCGACGGGTTGGATACCTCGTACATGCCGCCCGAGTAGTCGATGTAGCCGACCTTCTTGCCCTTGCGGTAGCCGGCGAGCTGTCCGATGCTGTTGAGCTCGATGCCGTACCAGTCCTTGCTGCCGCACGCGAAGGTTCCTTCGGCGGTGATGCTGGTGGCGGTCATGCCCCGGGTGGTGAGTTCTCCGGTGTCGAGGTTCCATTGGTTGTGGCCGGCGGCATCGGAGAGCTTGCCTGTGTATATGGTGTTGGCGTAGATGCCGTTGCCGTCGGCGAGCGCGCGGAAGTCCCAGTCTCCGTTTGCCTTCTTGCTGTTGGCGATGCGCCAGTATCCGCCTCCGATGTGGATGCATTGGGTGGGGTTCTGGTCTTCGGGCTTGTCGTACACGTAGATGCCTTGGCCGGGTTTGAGGTATGTGTAGCCGCCGGTCGTGTTCATGATCTGGTTGATGCGGTTGATGAGGTCGGTGATGTATGGTTTGGTGCCGGTGGCGGCGTCGTTCCATGCGCCGGAGTTGGAGATGAGCTGGTCGAGTTGTCGGCGCCATGCGTCGTCCTGGTGGGTGATGCCTGTGGTGATGTTGCCGAGGGTGATGGTGGTGGCGGTCTGGTCGCCGGTGAGGTCCTGTTCGATCTGCAGGATGCGTCCTTCGAGGCGCAGGGGCGTGGGGAAGCTGGTGTCGATGATGTGGACGGTGTCGCCGATGTCGGTGCCTTCGGCGTTGACGCCGGCGGCGGCGAGGCTGGTGACGTCGCATTCGTATGAGACGACCGGCTGGCTGCGTGTCTTGAGCGCTTCCTTGGTGAGCGTCAGGAGTTGTTTGGGGTCTTCGCAGTCGGGGAATTCCGCGTCTGCCTCGCTGTGGATGCGGGTTCCGTTGGGGCCGGGGATGCCCCATATGGCGAGTGCCGTGGCGTCTTCGACGTAGGCCTTGCCGTCGTTGATGTCGGCGAAGCTGATCTTGCGGCTGTACCCGCCGGTCTCTTCCCCATCGTCGTCGGTCGTGGCGACGCCTTTGCCCCATCCGTAGAGGCGTGTGGCGACCTGGGTGGCGTCGATGGTGCGGCGGATCGAGGCGAGGTCCTTGCCGTAGGTGAAGCGTTTGGTGGGGGTGGTCGCGCCGCGCCGGCTGACGAGGCTGAGGGTGCGGGTCGCGATGCGCGTGCCCGTCGCGTCGGGCTGGTAGGTGGTGACGGCCTCGAGTCCGAACGTGGCGCAGATGTCCTGGATTGCGGAGAGCGCGTTGGTGTGGTAGAACGCGAGGTCTGCCTCGGTGGTTTTGGTGCCGTCGTGCACGGTGCCGAGAATCCATCGTGTGCCGGCGAGCGCTTTTTTCGCGCATGTGAGGGCGGTGGCCGTCCGGTTGCGTTTGTCCTCGATGTATGTGGAGGCGAGTTCCTGGATGGCGTCGACGCAGTGCGCGGTGGACAGGGGGAGCCGGTCGGAGCGTGACGTATCGATGCTGTTGACCAGCCATTCTCGCCACAGGCCCATGTGGTCGCGCCATGCCACTCGGTCGCCTTTTTCGAGGTCGAGGTCGCTGAGCAGGTCGAGGTTGTCGGTGCCGTCCACGTTCTGCGTGCGCCGGGCGGCGAGGACGGTCATGGGGGCGGGTTTCGGGTTGCCCCACCGGTCGAAGACGTGGAACATGTCAGATCATCCATTCGGGTTCGTGCTCGCAGCTGCCGGCGGCGCCGGACAGGGTGAGCGTGTTCATGCCCGGCAGCAGGGCGAAGTAGTCGGTGTCGAGGCTGACCGGGGCGAGGGTGCCGTTGGCGCGCGTCGTCTGCGCCTTGCAGTCGACCAGCACGCTTGTGCCGGCCGGCAGCGTGGCGGCCGGCCTGATGCCGATGGTGTGGCCGCGCCCGTCCCTGATCGACAGGGCCGAGACGGCGCGGGAGGTCGTGAGCGTCAGGACCGGCCATGCCGGACGGTTGCCGGTGACGTGCAGGAGGTTGGCGCCTTCCCTGAGCGCGTGACGCTGGGCGCGGCCCATGATGTGCGGGTATGCGTCCATCACGATCGTGGTGGCGCAGTCCACGCGGCATGGTCCGAGCATGCGTTCGTCCCAGTCCTTGATCGTGACGCGGCCCCGCCACTGCCCCGGCAGCTCCCGGTAGGATAGCGTCGAGCTGCGGCCGATGAGCGAGCCGAGGCGGCGGCGCGCGTCCATCATCTCGTCGTCCTCGCCGACGGTCACCACGCCGAGCGCGATCCTGCGCAGCCCGGGGTACGCGCAGCCGAGCGGGTCGTCGAGGGTCACGTCGTGGCTTCCGGCCATGCCGGGCGCGCTCTGGTATGCGACGGCCAGGTCGGGGGCCTCGATGGCGAGGACGCCGTCCGTGGCGGACAGCCCGTACCAGTCGAGCGGCCTGCCGTCGAGGAGGATGTGCATGAGCGGGTCGGCCGGCATGCGTTGGAAGACGCTCACAGTCCCATTCCTTTCCTTCGTCCCAGTTCCCTGTCCATCGCGGGGGCGAGCCGCGCCGCGACGGTGCGGTCGTCGAACACGAGGGTGACCGAGGTGCGTTCCAGCGCGTCCATCACGCCCTGGGAGATGTCCGCCACCGAGGGCCCCGGCTGTTCCGCGCCGCCCGTGAACATCTCCCTCGGAAGCTGGCGGCGGTTCATGGCCGCATACGTGTCGGCACCGTAATATCGGACGCTTTTGTCGTTGCTGACGAACTCGCCGCTGCGCAGCCTCGCGTTGGCGAGCGTGATGTTGTCCGCCTGCGCCGACAGGGGCGGAGTGCCGGGCAGCAGCCCCTCCACGATGCCGCCGCCGTAATAGCCGCGCATCGCGAATCCGGGGCCGGAGTAGTAGCCGCCCGTGTAGGAGATGGGACGGCCGATCATCGAGCCCTTCGTGCTGCGGATCGTCGTCTCGTTCGTGATCACGTTCGTGCGGATGGTGACGGTCTTGGACTGCAGCAGCTCGATGCCTTCCCGGATGGTGTGGATCGCGTTCGATGCGAGGTCGTTGACCCTCACGGTCGTGGTTTTCTCCGCTGGTATGAGGCGCATGCTGCCGACCATGTTGTCGACCTTGAGCTTGACGTCGCTGGTGCTCAATCCGAGCCGGTCGAAGGCGGCTTGCAGGTCACCGGTCTGTCCGCTTGCGATGCCCGATTGGACGATGAGGTCCCTGAGCTTGTCGGTGTTCAGCCCGTACGCGTCGGCCGAGGCCTCGGCCTCCTCCTTGCTCATGCCCATCTGCTGGGCGAGCTGGATGTACTGGTCGCGGGCCCTCTGGACGATGGGCGTGATCTGCTCCAGTCCCTCGCCGTTCTTCGCGTGGGCGAGCATGGCCTTCTGCGCGGCCTCGGCCACGTCGTTCAGGGCGCTCGTGTTGTCGCGGCCCTTTTCGGTGTTGATGTCGAGTGTCCTGCCGTTCTCCCTGACCGCTTCGGATGCCTTGTCGAAACTGGATTCCAGCGCGATAGACGCGTTGGACGCGTCCAGCGCGAAACCGTAGTAGGTGTTGAGCGCGTCGATGACCTCGCCCAGCGCGGCGCTCGTCTCGTTGACCGCGTCCTTGGTCGCGCCGAAGCTCTCCTGCAGGATCGTGTCGGAGTCCGCGGCCTTGGCGGATGCGTCGGCGGTCCCGGCCAGCGCGTCGTTGCCGGTTATGAGGGCCGCGGTCCTGCCCATGCTGGCCTCGGTCGCGGCCTTCTCCGCCTCGGCCGCGTCCTTGGTCGCCTGCTTGAAGACGTTCTGCTGTTCGGCGAGCGCCTCGTAGGCGGCGCTTGACGGGTTGTTCCACCATTGGTCGATGAGGTTGAGGCTGGCCGCGTATTCGTCGGCCTGGGCGTGGACCTGTTCGATGGCGTCCTTGTCGCCTTGGATGGCTTTGATGTAGGTCTGGTGGCTGATGCCCATGCGGTCGATGGCTTCGGCGATGTCGTCGTATCCGCTGGCCCATCGGCTGAGGAAGTCGTCGGTGTATCGGCTGGATGAGCTGTCGGAGAGTGCCTTGCCGAAGTATTCGGCCGCGGTCTGTCCGCTCTGCAGCGCTTGGGTGAGTTCGTCCACTCGTTGTGCGGCGGCCTGCTGATCCTGCGCGAAATCGAACAATGCGAGACCGGCTGCCGTTATGGCAATGCCCCATGGGCCTCCGAGCAGGTCGATGACGCCGCTGCCCATGGTTTTCAATCCGGTCATGACGCCTGAGGTGCGACTGACGGTGCTGCCGAAAACCTCCAGCTGACGGCTCTGGGTTGAGAACGCCGCCCCGATTTGCGTGGCGCCCGTATACAGTTGCGAGCCCATGGAGATAAGCCGCTGGCCGGGGTCGAGAACCATGCCGAGATTCTTTGACAGCTGGCTGCTGCTTGAATTCAACGGTGCCATCGCGCGGTGAAGCGCGACGATGCCTCCGGCGAGCGCCGTGGAGAGGACGATGGTCTGTTGGACGGGGGCGGGCAATTGCCCGAATCCGTCCACGAGCATGTCGATGGTCTGGACGAGCTTGCGCAGGGGCCCCTGCCCGCCTTCGCCGAGCTTGATCATCATGCTCTCGAAGCTGCCGCTGAGGTTTTCCAGGTCTCCGCGCAGGTTGTCGTTCTTGGCGGCGGCCTGCTGGGCGGCGTACCCGGAATCGGAGACCTTCTTGGTCCAGTCGGCGATGCCGTCGGAGCCCTCGTTGTAGAGCACGTTGGCGGCGCGGATCGCGTCGGAGCCGAAGATGGTGGCGAGCGCCTGGTTGCGTTGTGCCTGTGTGAGTCCGCTCATCTGGGTCTGGAGCTGGCCGGCCAGGGCTTTGAGGCCGATGAAGTTGCCTTGGGCGTCGTAGGCGCTGATGCCGAGCTCGTCCATGAGGTTCTGCGCTTTTTTGGTGGGGTTGGCGAGCGCGATGAGCATGCTTTTGAGGCTGGTGCCGGCGTCGGATCCGGTCATGCCGGCGTTGGCGAAGCTGGTGAGGGTGCCGACGGTCTCTTCCATGCCGATGCCGAAGCTGTTGGCGACCATGCCTGACTGTTGGAGGGCGTAGCCGAGGTCTCGGGCGGAGCCTTGCGCTTTGCCGGCGCCGGCGGCGAGGGCGTCGGCGATGCGGGTGGCGTCGGCTCCGGTGAGGTTGAACTGGGCCATGGCGGAGCTCATGAGTTCGGCGGCTTCGGCGACTTCCATGCCGTCGGACGCGGCGAGGTCGAGTGCGCCGTTCAGGCCGCCGGAGAGGATGTCCGACGTGCTCATGCCGGCCTTGCCAAGCTCGTTGATCGCGTCGGCCGCGTCCGTGGCGGAGTACACGGTGTCGGCGCCGGCGTCGATGGCGGCCTGGCGCAGCAGGGACATCTCGTCGGCGCTGGCTCCGGTGTTGGCCTGGACGGTCGACATGCTGGCGTCGAAGTCGGCGGCCATGCGTACGGCGGCGACGCCCAATGCGGTGGCGGCGATGCCGGCGGCGGCGATTCCGGTGGTCAGGAGCTTCGTCTTGCCGCCCGACGCCTCCATGGTGGTGGAGGTCTTCTCGGCCTCGGCGGACACCTTGGCCATGCCGGCGGTGAATTTCGACGTGTCCGCGAGCAGGCGGACGGTGATGTTGCGGTTCAGTCCGCCTGCCATGGTGGTCTCCTTATCTTGCCTTGATGGCGGTGGTCAGTGACATGGTCTTGATGCCCGCCTCGCCGTCGTGCTGTTTGCGCCAGTCCTCGGCGGCGATGTCTCGCATGAGGCTGATCTGGCACACGCCCGCCTCGGCCGTGTACCGGGTGGGCGTCAGCTCGTCGTGACATACGCTCACGGGCATGCCGCAGCGCGGACACAGGCTGTGCTCGTAGTCGTCGAGGGCGAGCATCCAGTCGCGTTCGGTCTGGTCCCATTCGCTTTCCGGCGTGTACCCGGTGATGCGCCGGTGGCCATCGCGCTCCACGCGATAGGAGGGCTCCCACCCGAGCCAGCGCTTGTAGCTGATGCCGAGCCTGGCGCAGATCCTCAGTTCCCGGACGAGCCCCGGATTATCCTGGAGGCTTGGCCGAGGTAGTCTTTTGGGTCGATCATCCTCGCGTTGAGGTTCTGGATGGCGTACCAGACGGGCGACAGCTGCCCGTCGGACAGTTCGGGGATGATGGCGGCTATGTCCTCGACGGGCGTTTCCGGCACGCTCTTGCGGATCATCAGCCTGAGCGCGTCGGCGGTGATGTCCTCGAGGCGCTGCGCGGTGCGCCCGTCCTTCGTGGTGGTCGTGTTCGCCTCGAGCACCTGCCTCCACTGCGACAATGGCAGGGCCTCCAACGTGAGGTGCACGATCTGCCCGGAGACCTCCTCGCGCAGCTCGTCGATCTGTTTGGCGATGCGTTTGGCCGCGGCGTTCGCGCCCTCGGTGACGTGCGATGCCGCCGCCCGGGCGAGCTGCTCGCCCAGCTGCGAGATCCGTTCTGCCTTCTCCTGGTCGAGGATCAGGTCGACCTCGACGCGCTTGCGCTTGACTTCCAATGCCATGGTGCGTTCCTTGTCTCGGTTTCGCGTCCCTTTGGTGATGAGGGGGTTCCGTGCGGGGAAAGGAATGCGGAAAGCCCGCACGGAAGAATGATGGTCAGGCGTGTGAGGCCGCGGCCGCCGCGATCTCGGCGGTTTCGGACTCCCAGCCTGGCGCTTGCGCGAACAGGGGGATGGTGCTTCGGATCATGGTGTTCGCGTCCGGGTTGAGGACCTTCTTCTCGCCGCACTTGACGCTCACGACGGTGAGCTTCTGCCCTGCGGCGAGGGCCGCGTCCGTGGCCATGCCGCGACGGCGCACGATGAATCCGGAGCTGCCTTCGGCCATGAGCGTGACGGCCTTGTTCTGTTCCGCGTGCTCCGTGTTCGTGTTGTCGATCACCTCGATCGAGATGTCGCCGGCGCTCTTGCGCCCGGGTGCTCCGAAGTCCTGCGTGCTGTTTTCGCGCTGGTCGCTCACGGTGTCCTGGGAGGGCTCGAAGGCCCAGCCGCCGAGCATCACGTAGTTCGAGATGTCGGTGCCTGCTTCCAGCTCGGCCATGGTCGGGCGCTTGATGTCGGCGATGGTCGGCACCCACAGTGTGGTGATGTTGCCCTCGGCGCTCGTGCCGGGGATCTCGGTACCCAGTTTCAGGGTCATGATGTTCTCCTTCGATGGGAAAGGCCACCTCGTACGGGATGGCCTTGAAGACTTCTGGTAAATGATTGGTTGTCTACGGGCGGGTCCACGTGAAGCGGAACCGCAGGACGCGCACCTGATAGCGGCGCGACGTGTCGTCGGCGGTCAGGCCGGCCGCGTACGCGCCGGAATCCGCGTCGAGGATCAGCTGCCCGACCGTGAACCCGGAGGTTTTCGCGGGCACCCGGTATTTCATCGCGGGGATGATCCGGTCATCGCAGATGACGTTGACCGCGTCGGCCGTCAGGTCCACGACCCGGATCTCCAGCCGTCCCACGTGGGCCGTGTACCGTGCCGCCTCGGTCGACCGGTGGCCGTCCGTGGTGCAGGTGGCGATGACCCACGGCGGCATCTCGGATTCGTCCGGCTCCTGGTTGAGGTACACGGGTTGGTCGAGTCCGGGGATCATGCCGAGCACGGCGGAGGTCATGTCCATGACGCTCATAATCCGATGGCTCCTATCAACATGTCGTCGGCGGCGTCGCCCACGTATTCGGCGAGCGTGGGCAACTCTTCTTCGGCGTAATGCTCGGGGGGCTTGTGCGTTCCGCCGCCTCGCGCGGTGCCGTAGAAGGCGATCGCGGCGACGGTGGGGCCCGTGTGCCCGTGTTCGCGGGTTTTGCCGGAATCTTCGGGGCCTATGTCCGCGTATATCTGCGAGCCGGTGGTCCCCAACTCGTATCTCACACGAACAACGTGCAATCCGCCGTTGCTGCTGGAATTCAGGTCGCTTTGGGTTTTCTCCTTGACGACCTGAGCCCCCTTCTTCACGGCCTTGGCGATACTGACCCCGGCCATCGCGTGAGCGGCGGCGACCCGGCGGCCGAACGCGGTCAGCTCGCCGGCGTCGATCGTGACGTCACTGCTCATTGCTGTTGCCTACTTCCTTGACGTTCCACCGGCATGCGGTGGCGTGCGTTTTCTCGGACTGCATGTTCAGCAGCCGGAACTTCCTGCCCTTGAGGTTCGGGTCCGTGGCCGCGGTGATCTCGGCCACGTCCCCGGGAGACAGGCCCGTGGTCCCGTAGGGCAGATGCAGGTAGAGCGACCACACGGGGGTGACCGCGCCCAAGGCCTGGACGATGCCGCCCTCCGTGTTCTCTGCGGCGAGGCCGCCGCTGGTCTGCACTTTGCACCGGCCCTCGTACCGGACCGTTTCGGGACTGGTCGCCTTCCCGGTGTGGGGGTCCGTGACGGGCCTGCCGTGACTGACGATCCGGCATTCGTCGGTCATGAGACCGGTCGCCCAGGAGCGCAGCCGTCTGAGGCTGGCCGGGCTGAATCCCGCGCTCATCCGGTCAGCCTCGCGTGCAGGAATCCGGGCCGGCCGTCGTCCTCCGACCAGTACGGGGACATGTCCTGGCTGGCATGTTCCCCGCGCGTGGTGGAGATGACGCCGACGCCCGCGATGAGCGGACTGGCGTCGGCCATGAGCTTGGCCAATGTGGCTTTTTCGCTGGCGGTCAGGCTCATGCCCGGCTCGTCGACCTTGCGGCTGCCGCCGTCCATCGCGTCGTCGATCTGCCTCGACCACTGCGTCTCCGCGTTCGGGTTGAGGTAGAACCGTGCGGCGCACGCGACGGTCACGTCCACCAGCTGTTCGGGCAGCGGGTTGTCCAGCGTCCCGTCGTCGTTGAGCCAGTCGCGGCCGGTCTGGGTGCGTACGAGGTTGGAGGCGGCGCGCAGCACGCGGCGGGCGCGTTTCCAGTCCGCCGAGGTCGCGTCGATGCCCTCGCCGATCCATTCGGCGAGCGCGTCCGGTTCGGCGAACGGTGGTTTTTCGGCCATGGGAGCGTCCCCTCTACTGTTGGGGCGTCAGGCTCGCCGCGGACTGGACTTCGGACGGCTGGTCGGCGGACGTGGGCGCGGCCATCGCGCCGGACGCGCGGAATGCGGCGAGCACGGCGTTGACCGTGGCGATGATGGCGGCGGTGTCCGCGGCGGATGCGAGGTCGGCGACGGCCGTGGCCTTCTTGACTCCGCCGATGGCGGTGCCGGCGGCGGGCAGCGCGTACGGCGTTCCGGCCCCGATAGCCGAGCGTGCCGCGGCGGCGTTCGTGGCCTTCATCACGGCCCGGCCGGTGTCGGTCGCGCCGTGGAGGGTGTCCACGGTCGGCGCGGATCCGCCGGTGATGGTCACGGGTTTGCCGGCCGCGTCGAACGCGGCCAGTTCGGCGACGTTCTGGTTGTCAAACGGTTCGTCGTTGGTGACGAACCTGACCTGTTTGGCGGTCATCACTTGACCGCCTTCCTAGAGGCGGCGGGGGTGAGGAAGCCGGCCGGATACTGGCTTCCCTTGGCCGCGATGCGGGTGAGCGGGTTGGCGACGGCGAAGCCGACGCGCATGACCACGCGCATGGCCTGCGCGTCCTGCTGCATGAGGTTGTACACCACGTTGCCCGCGGTGTCGGAGATGACGCCCTGGTCGAAGACCTTGTAGGTGATGTCCTGACGCACGCCGACCACGAACTTCGTCCAGTCGGCCGCGAGCAGCATGGCCTTGGTGGTGTCCCACGCGCCGTTGGCGACCTCGTTGAGCGGGTAGCCGTACAGGCTGGCGGGGTTGCCGGCCGCGACGGACGGCGTGTAGATCGGCTGGCCGTTCGCGTCGCGCAGGCGGGCAAGCTGCCAGTTCAGGCCGGGCTGGGAGGCGAAGCCGTTGACCGCGAAGCCCTTCTCGCTGAGCTTCTGGCCGATCATGGCGATGTCGTCGGCGAGGTCGACTCCGGTGCCGGACGCGACGTTCGTGCCGGCGGCGGTGGCGCCGGCGAGGATGTCGTTGCCCCATGTGGACGGCTTGTCCACGCCGAAGATGCCCGCCTGGTCGATCTTCTTGCCCATGGCCTCGGCGATGAGCGGCTTGACCGTATCCCACAGGTTGATCTTCGCGTCGTCCACGACCGAATCGGGGATCGGGACGATCACCGCGAGCTCCTCGGCCGTGATCTGCACGTCCTCCCATCCGGTCTTTGACGTCTGCTTGAGTCCGCCTTCGGACACCCAGTACGCTTCGGGAAGCGAGGCGAGCACCGGCTGCGTCTTCTTCTTGCTGCTCATCGGCACCCGGCGCGCGCGGGTAAGCAGCACGCTGGACTGCGGAAGCGTCTGGATGATCTCCTGGCTGATCTCGTCGGGGATGAGCGCGCCGCCCAAGTCGCCGCGCAGGATCTGCGAGCTGAAATTGTCTGCCATATCATGTCTCCTTTGATGTGTTGATGCCGCTATCTGGCCAGCGCCGAGCGCATCCAGTCGTCCGTCTTCTTCGAAGTCGGATCCGTGCCCCCGGTCGGGTCGGCCCGCAGCAGCGGGTTGATGTGGTTGGAGTCCGTCTTCGACACGGCCTGCGCGTCGAGACGCGCCGCGAGCTTCGCGGCCTTTTCCCTGACCTCCTGCGGCGAGCCTGCGCCGATGAGGTCGAAGTCCTCCTTGGTCAGGCACTGGTGTTCTGCCATCGCCTCGGCCCATGCCTTCTGCGTGCGGATCGCGTCGAGCTGCTCCCGCGCCTCCTTGAGGTCGCGGTCCGCCTTCTCCTTCTCGCTGAGGTTCGCGTCCTCGATCTCGCGCAGCTTCACGGCCTTCGCGTCGTCGCTTTCCTTGAGCTTGGCGTTGTCGGCCCTGAGGTTGCGGATGAGATTCCACGCCTTCTCCGGGCTGAACTCCTCACCGTCGCGCTCCCATGGCGGCTTTTGGCCCGAATCGCCTGTAGGCTGGTTCGGCTCGTTGCCGGCAGCGTCGGTATCGGGCTCCTTGACCTGGTCTTCGGTGTCGTCTGCCATGATGGTTTCCTTTCCGCCCGGCCTGCGGGCATAAGAAAAGCCACCATGAACTTCACAGTGGCTTGGGAATTATGATTCGGAAAGGCGAAAGGCCGGGAACCTTCCACCAGACCAAAAGGTTTAAAGGGTGGAAGGCACCGGCCTTCTAACTCTTATTATACCCTTTGAGACGCCGTTCTATAGTCCCGTCTTTGTGCAGGATGATCTCCCTGATTCGACTGTTCGGCCTTTGGAGCTTGCTTTCGCAGTCGGACACGATCTGCTCGAATGGTGTTTGGGCATGAAAAAAGCCACCCGTGGTGCGGATGGCTTGGGTTTGGTTGACCGGTGTCGCGTTACGTCCGGTCGAACATGTATGCGAAGCGGTGGAGGTCTGGCCATTCGGGGTCTCTGGTCATGGCTTTGACCTCTTCGGGGAACTTCGGCCACAGGTCCTTGCGGTCGTGTGCCAAATCGAGTGCATCCATGATTGCCCCGTCCCATTCGCCGCAGTCGATCTCCTCCATGGCGTCTTCCTCGATGTCCGGGTTGAGTCCTTCGACGACCTTCAGTGATTCGAGGGAGAGCCGCGTCATGCGCTCCGATGCGGCGCTCATGGTTGCCTCCACTTCTTCGACCGGCTTGCCTTCACGTCGATTCTACCGTTTTCGGTGTTTCTGGTCACGCCTTCGCCTCCGACCGGATATGCGCGGTCGATGACGTATTCGCCGTCCTGCAGGTACGCCTTGACTTCGATCTGGACCCCATCTATGGTTTTCCCGAATCGATGCAACGCCCTAGAATCGGGAGCGTCGATATGCCAGTCGGGTGTTTTGATGGTCCGGTTGATGGCCGTGGCGATTCGCCGTTCGTCCCATTGCCGCGGGAATTCGGTTTTCCCGGCGACTCCGGTGCCGTACAGGTGGCCGCCGCGTCTGCCGTCGCCTTCGCCTCGCAGGATGTGGTTCAGCGTCTTGTCTCGGAGCCCGGCGATCTTCCTGTCGTACCGTTCGGCCCGACGGGCGGCGAGCGCCGTTTTGGTTCCGCGTATCGATCGGGAGTCCCTGAACGCGCCGTTGCGGCGCATGATCGGCAGGATGTCCTGCGCGGTGCGCGGGGTTCGTTCGGGCAGGCTTTCGGCGGCCTTGTAGTATTCGTCGATCCACTGCTGTTCCTGCTGGGTGGGTTCCCAGTCGCCGTAGACGACCTCGACGGTGCACCCGCAGTGGGGGTGGTATTTCTTGCCGTCGCTGGCGCGCAGGCCGGCTTTCTTCGCGCTGGTGTAGACGGGGCCGCGCGTGACGAGCATTGCGCAGAACGCGCAGGGGTCGCCGTCGGACACGCGCCGCCATCCGATGGCGCGCGTGTCCTGTTGCGCCCAGTGTTCGATGGCGGAGCGGCCTCCGGTGAGCACGGCCTCGTGGAAGACGCCGAGGAACAGTTCGCGTGCCTTGCGGTAGGCGTCCTCGGGGGTGTCTCCGGAGGCGAGGTGCCATTTCACGTTCGTGGATCCGAGCCAGTCGAGTTTTTCGCCGGCACGCCGGCGGTCGAACTGCTGCACGCCGATCTCGATGCCCGGGCCTTCGCCGGTTTCCGCCTCGCGGTATTGCGGCAGGTATGCGAGCGCGGCCTGTTCGCTGATGCGCCACCATGTCTGTATGAGGTTGAGCATGGTGCGTTTCCAGATCGGCTGCGTGCCGGTGAGGTCGTTGAGGTCGAGGGTGGCGTCCCAGGCGCGTCGCGCCTGGCTGTCGGCGGTGATGGCGAGGCTGACTTGGCGTCGGCGGTGTTGGTCGGTCAGGAGCGCGCCTTTACCGGTCGAGGCCATCGTCGCCTCCGGTCGTGGCCGGCGCGAGCTGGCTGGCGTACGCCTGAACGGCCAGGGCGTCCGCGTCGGGATGGTTCTCCTTCCATGCGCGCCATGAGTCGGCTCGTGTCTTGGTGACGCCGGGGATCATGTCCCAGAGCTCCTCCTGCGGCACGCCGAGCATCTTGCTGGCCTTGCCGAGCGCGTCGACGGCCTGGCTGACGGTGCGCGTGTCGGTGTCCTCCCACAAGGGGGTCAGGTCGAAGTTGGCCGCGTCTTCGGTGCGGCCTTCGATGCCGGCGGCGAGGCGCAGCGCGTCGAGGTGGCCGACGCCGAACGACTTGCGGCGCTCGTTGCGTTTCGCGTAGAAGCCGGCGCGGGATTCCTCGATGCCCGCGTCGCCGACGTTGACCATCTTGCCGAACGCGGTGGTGGGGGTTTGGCTGACGGCGGCGAGTTCCTCCACGTCGGCCTGGCGCGCGTTGACGAGGTTGTCCAACGAGGTCTCCGGCAGGGTGCCGAACTTCACGTCCGGCCCGCCGGCGAGGATGTCCTCCTGCGCGAGTTTGGCCTTCCTGTCCTCGCGTTGCGCGTCGGACAGTTCGGTCATGTCCAGTCCGGTGGCGGTGCGCACGCGCCAGCTGTTGTAGTGCTGGGCGAGCATGCGGTCGTAGTTGTCCTTGTTCAAGCGGTTGGCGAGCGCGATGTAGGGTTCGACCTCGCCGGGGGTGCGTCCTTCGAGGTCGATCTGGTTGGTGAAGCGGATAGCTGGGCAGACGGGTTGTCCGTTCGGGTCGGTCGCGTTGTGCGGGGTGGCGTCGGAGAATGTCCACGCGCCGTCGGCGTGGATCCATGTCCAGATGTTGTATGCGTCCCACAGTTCGAGGCTTTCGCGTGTTTCGTTGAGGCGTCGGCGTCGCATGAACAGCTGGGGGTATGTGTCGCGGGCGGGGTCGTCGTACAGGGCGATGGCCTCGCGCGGGCTCCAGCATTCGATGCGCGCGCGGATCCCGTCGGGCCCGTCGGCGGCGCGCACGGTCTCGTAGGCGGTGCCGTAGGCGATGGCGGCCTGGTGCAGGGGTATCTGCCGGGCGGTCATGCGCGAGCGGTCCCATGGTTGCCAGAATTCGCGTGCGCGGGTGTGGTTGTCGTCGTCGCCGGGCACGTCCACGCCCTCCAGGTAGAGGGTCTGGGCGAGCGTGGTGACCACGAGGCGCAGCCATGGCGTGTGGCCCATGTCGCGCAGCATGCGGTGTTCGGCCGTGGCCTTCTTGAGCCGGATGGGCTTGGGGTTCCACCGCCACCAGCGGTCGATGCGGTCCAGCCGGGGCAGTTCCGCGTTCCATGCCGGCAGCGCTTGGCCGGTCAGGGCGGCGAGCGCTTGGGTTTCGTTTTCGTATGCGTTCACCATATCTGTCCGCCTCCTTGTTTTCTGGCGTTGAGGTATTCGCGGCGCATGCCGCGGGCGGCGATGGCGCAGAACGCGAGGTCGATCTTGCGTTTGGATTCGCGGCCTTCCTTGGCGATGCTCATGCCGGCGCGGGTGGGTTGGCGGCGCGCGTTGAGCATGTGCCGGCGCAGGCGCGCGTCGCCGTCGTGGGGGAAGTCCTTGTCGGCTATGGCGGTGTAGGCCTGGTCGACGTAGGCGACGAAGCGTTTCTGCACGTCGAGGCGGGCCATGTCGAACATGACGGCGTGCCGGTCCCGTCCCTCGGGCCTTGCCCAGAGCTTGAGCCTGCGCCCGTAGTCGCGGTGCCATGCGTCGAACAGGGGATCCCAGTAGTGCAGTCCGGTCTCGTCGTCCAGGACGTGGCTGGGGTCGCCCCAGAAGGCGACGACGTGGTAGCGTCGCATGGCCTCGCGTACGGTGTCGTCCACGCCTTCGCGCGGCACCTTCCACGTGTCGCCGCGCTTGCCGGGCGGCCGCTGCCACAGGCCCAGCGGCTTGGTGAATCCGTCGGAGATGCGGCATGCGACGAGCGCGGTGGCGTCGTCGGTCAGGGAGCAGTCGAGGAACATGACGATGGCCTCGCCGTCCCCGAGTTCGAGTTCGGGGTGTTCGTTGGCGTCCCATTCCTGGCTGGTCACGTACGCGTCCTCGGGGGCCTGGCATTGGTTGAACCATTTGCGCCGGGATTCGCTGACGGGGTTCTTCGGGTTGATGATCTCCTTGAGGATGCGTCGCGTGGACAGCCAGTCGCTGTCGCCGCGCACGTCGGCGATGACCTTGGGGATCGATTCCTCGGTCATGGGGGTGTCCGGCGCGGCCTCGATGGAATCGTAGAGCAGCCCGAAGTCCATGTATTTCGGCCTGAGCCCCTTGTCGTGGCTGTCGGGGTCGCCCTGCGTGCCCTCCCACGCCTCGCGCACCCTCTGCGCGACGCTGTCCTCGCCGTCCCGGTAGGCGTTGCAGATGTCGAGCATCTTCGCGTTCACGCCGTCGGCGCTTTTCGCCGCGTTGCCGGAGAGCACGCCGTCCATGTCGTGTCCGCCGTTCGACGAGTTCCAGTTCTGGGTCTCGTTGCGGATCAGGAACGTGGGCCGTCCGCCCTCCAGGGCGAGCGGCGAGCTGGTGACGGCCTCGATCTGGCGGCTGTCGCCCAGGGCGTACATGTTGAGCTTGCCGAGCTGGATGCCGTAGTGGCGTCTGGTCTCCATGGGGATCAGGCCCGGCAGCAGCTTCATGGTGTTCTTGGTCTGCTCCTGGCTGACGGCGCACACCTGCACCCACGCGTTCGGCTCCTCACGCCCCACCGGCTCGCCGGTGCGCGGATCCCAGTGGTCGAAGGTGAGCGGCGCGAAGCAGCTGGCGACCGCGCCGCCGGCGGCCATCGGGTCCTTGCCCCACCCCTTGAGCCGTTGGAGCACCGCGTTGTCGTGCAACGGTCGGCCCTCGTCGTCGAGCGCGTAGAACCACAGCCAGAAGCGCGCCTGCTCGAGCGTCCATTTCCATGGGGTGCGCGCCTTGGAGTCGCGCAGCCAGTAGCCGCACCACGCGAGGAAATCCCATCCGAGCGTGTGCTCGGGCAGCAGCCAGCCGCCGTCCGCCCCGCGCTTCCACGTGGGGCCGATGAGCGTCGGGCCCGTGTTCCATCGGCGCGCCGGCTCGTCGGCGAGCGCGCGGCGGTACCAGTCGGCGATCTCGGCGAGTTCGCGTGTCCTGTCGGGGATCAGTGCGGCCGCGTTGTCGTTGCGCAGCCGTGCCATCAGCCGAACGCCTTGCTCCAGCGGGAGTCGGCGACGGCGCGCATCCGGGCGCTTCTCGTTCCGGGTGTGTCGGCGGCGGCCTGTTCTTCGGGTTCGGGCATGTCGAGCCGGTTGAGGAGGTTGGAGAGGTGGTTTTCGTCGGCGCGCAGCTGGGCGAGGAGCGGGTGGGCGACGATCTGGCCCTGGCTGCCTTCGACGGTGTAGTCGTCGCCGATGGCGCGGCGTTCCTTGACGATGCGGTCGGCGGTGTGGCAGGCGTTTTCGAGGTCGCGGTATTCGGCTTCGGTGAATTCCCATCTGGCGGTCAGGTCGCGCCATAGGCGTTGTCCGCGCCCGTCGCGGGTCAGGCCCGTGGGCATGCGGTGCTTGGTGGGTTTCGGCGTGGGCATGCCATTGTCTCCTTCCCGTCTATCGGAGTCTTTCGATCACGTCGAACAGGAACGTGAGGTCGGCGAGCGTGGCCGGCGCGTGGTGCCATGGGCGGCCGGTGACGGTCATGTAGCGGTCGCGGCTGTACGCCTCTGCGGTGACGAGCCCGCGCGTCCTGACGCCGGCGCGGGGCGCGCAGCGTCCCCAGATGTGCAGCCCGTCGCCGGAGGGGCTGGTCTCGATGTAGGTTCTGCCTTCCACGGGGGCGAGGAGCATTTTGGCCCAGTCCGTCAGGTGGTTGCGCCTGTCGTAGCAGTGGTCGAGGTCGATGCACGCGAACCCGCCGCCGAGTGCGAATCCGAGTCCGTCGCCCGCTGTGGAGCCGAGCGCGTCCCACCATGCGCACCATGTGGCCGGGTCGGTGCTGGACGCGGGACGGCCCGCGATGGTGATGGGCCGCTTGGTGGTGCCGTCGCCGCGTGTGACGCGCTTCCAGCGCAGCCACCGGTCGGCGTGCGTCATCTCGTACGGTATCGCGTTGCGCCCGGCCCGCCGCTCGCGCATGGCGGCGGTGCGGCAGCGGTCGGAGCAGTAGCGGCGCGGCCTGCCGCGTCCTGCCGCATCCATCGCGCTTCCACAGTATTCGCATGTCCCGTTCACACAATCCACTATATCGTGACATCGCTTAAAAAACAATATAACGGCTATATTCCAACGTTTTATTCATAACGTGACATGGCTTGAAGAGGTGAAAGACGGACGGCGAGGAAAGCGTCGCGCGAACGTGGAAGGCCCCAGCGAGCCGAGGAAACGGCCACGGGAGGGGCGAACGGGACAAGACCGGCGGAAAACGACGCAGGAGGAAAAACGGGGATTCCAGGCGCATGCACAACCGGAGGTGCTATCCGGCGGTTATACCGGTGTCGCCGGGGAGTCCCCTCCCACCCGGCGTGGCGTCCAGTCTAGCAGTCCGGGTTGTCTTTCGCTCGGATGCAGTCTCATGAGCTTGCGTCGTCGGTTGCGTTCGGCGTTCTCCCGCTCGGTCTTGGCTTTGTGGCATTCGTGCGACAGCCATTGAAGGTTGTCGAGGTCGTGGTCGTCGCCGGCGACGATGTGGTCGCACTCCGTACCCACCCCGTTGCATCCGGGGGCGTGGCTGGCGGCCTGGCATCTGCCGTGTGCGCGTGCTCGGACGGCGGCCTTGCGCCGCCCCCAGTCGGAGGGCAGCCGGTACCGCCTGTCGCTGGTGTACCAGCGCTCGCGTCGGCTCGCGGAGGGCATGGCATCCACCTCTCTCCACCGTCGTGGTCGGCGTGTCGTTGTGCTCCCGCCTTGCATATCTATAGTAATTATATAACTATAGATATATCGACCAAGGAAAGGAGGTGAACATGGAACTCAAGGATTGGATGCAACTCATCACCAGCTGGGCCGCCATAGCGGTGACCATCTGGATCGAGGTCCGCAGGGACAAGCCCGACAAGAAGGGCCGGTCCAAGCGGAAACGCAGAAAGAAGTAAAACGGGTTCCGGCTAGACCTATTAGCCGGAACCCCTCCGCCAATCCTATATTCCATGGAACATCATGAGCAAATCAAGAACACTGGGCGTCATGAGCATGCTGTTCGCCGTCATATCCGCCATGTTCGCGGCGTCGGGACAACCCTACGGGGCTGCGGGATTCGCCGTGGCCGCCGGGCTTGCCGGTCTGTTCGCGGGCTGGAGGCGCAACGATGGCGACTGAATACCTCGGCGTCAAGCAGGTCGCCGAACGCCTCGGCATAACCAGTGGCGGCCTGCTCAACCTCAAGCTCCCCGAACCCGACGCCATGATAGGCCGCACGCGCGGCTGGCTCCCGGAGACGATAGACGGATGGAACGCGAAGCGTCCCGGTCGGGGCGTCGGCGGAGGCAGACCACGCAAGCACGCGGACTAGCCCGCGTCGAATGTCCGCGCGAAGCGCTCGCAGGCCTTGAGCAGCAGCGCCTCGAACCCTTGTGGCTGGATATGCGAATGCCCTAGAAGAGCGCATCTCCTAGGGCTTTCACACTAATCCTGATACGGAGTATACCACGGGATGGCGGCAGCCTACTCCCGCTTGGAAAAGTTTTCTCGCGCTTTGGTCGCTTCCCGTTGCGCGAAGCTCATCAGACGTGGGTCGTCGTATGCCTTGCAGGCGTCCAGATACAGTCTGATGTCTTCTTCGTTTTCGAGATGTTCGGCGGTGTGCCATTCGGTGAATTGCGGGGTGGGCATCTCAGGCGTTTTGGAGGTCGTTGTATCGGCGTTCGAGTCCTTCGCGCAGGACTTGGCTGTAGTTGATTCCGGCCTGTTCGCCGAACGTGTCGAGCCATGCGGGGATAGTGACGTTCTTGCGCACTGATTTTCTGCCGTATTTTTCGGCGTAGGAGTCCATGTCGAGGCTGATGAGGGTGACGATGCCGCCCGGTCCGTCGGGTTTCACGTCGGCGATGTTGGTGGCGTGCGGCTCGTGGCGTCCTTCCTCGAGTTCGCCGAGCACCCAACCGCTGGCGGCGTCCACGGCCATGTCGAGCGCTTCGGGCAGGTTCCGGCCTTCGGTGACGAGGCCGGGCATGTCGGGGCAGAGCACGGTGTATCCGCCGGGGACGCCGGATGGGTAGAGGACGACCGGGTAGACGAGTTTCATTTGATTCTTCTTTCGTTGATTCCGGCTTGTTTCCATATCGATTTGACGGTGAAGGGCGCGAGGTCTCCGTTGTGTTTGGGGACGGTGACCCTTCCGGGCTTGTCGGGGTGCGTGTACTGGCAGTGGCTTCCGCTCTGCGAGTAGAGTCGCCATCCGTCCTTGCGGAGCATCTTCTCGATTTCCTTGAACCTCACACCCATTATCATACGCATTATGCGTATTACCGTCAAGCCTTGGACATGGCGAAAGCCACTATCTCGCGGATGCTGAACTCCCAATAGCCGCCTTCGACCGGCTTGCTGCTGGGCAGCTTCCCGCGTCGCAAAGCATCGGTTATTGTCTTGCGGCTGACCTCGTACCCGTAGTTTTCCCTGAGCCATTGGCTCATGCCTGCCGGGGTTTTGGTGATGTGCATTGCCTCGGCCTTGGCTCGGCTTTGCTCCCGCAGCTCGGTCACGTTGACGGGGTTGCCGCATTTGCAGAGCCTCAGCGTCTCGCCTTTCGCGGCGAGGACTTCGCGTCCGCATTCGGGGCACATGCCGACGATCCTACGCGAGCGTGGCATGCGGTCGACGATCCGTTCGATTCGCTCGCATGCCCGGGTGAGGCGCTGCATGTGCCATCCGGCGTTCGACGCCCTGCACAGGAGGGGCAGGATGACTGGCGCTCGTTTTGCGAGCCATTGCCACCTGCCGAGCCATGTTCCCGCGTCCGCGCATGCCTGTTCGATGGCCTGCTCGGTCTGGTCGAGCAGGTCGACGGCGTGCAGGTCGACGGGTGCGGGCGCGTCGCCTCCCTGCGGCCTGCCTCCGTTGCCGGGCTCCGTGAGACGGTATTCTCGGCGCGCGACCGACTGGAGCCGGTGGAGGTTGACGCGCAGCCGGTGCAGGAGCCGCGCGTACCCGCGCCGGCACGTCTTGCACAACGTCCATGACTCCTCGACCGGCTTATCGCAGTTCTGGCAGTTCCGATCCATTTTTACGCTCCTTCGGTAGACGTATACGGGCATATAAAGGCGCCTAGAACATGGGCGGTTCGATGAATTTCGGGCGCATGCGCTCCGCCCGCTCCCGACGCTCCCGCTCCGCGGCGTGCTGGCGGATGATCGCGCTCGCCTCCTGCGGGGTGACGCCGAGCATCCTGCATGTTGTCTCGATGTCGACGCCGCGCTCGTGCCACGTGACGACCATCTCCGCCTTGCTTTTCGTGACGGCCATGATCAGTCCTCCACCTTGTCCGCACCGTCAGCGTGCGCCCAGTCGCAGGACATGGCCGCTTCGGTATAGCCGTTGTAGAAGACGCAGGTGACGCGCCTCGTGTCCGGCATCGTGACCGTGCACGTCTGGAATTTGCTGGAGTCTGAGCTGCACTGCGACCGGGTGGCGGATTCCGTGGTCGAATCCTCCGGCTCGTGAGGCGTGCTCCCGCATCCCGCGAGCGCGAGGAGGAATACCGGTGTGAGCAGGAACATGGTGATGGCGGTCAGGCCGATGCCGGCGAGTGCGAGTGGTTTGCGTTTTCTCATTTCGAGTGTTTCCTTCCTTGTCTGGTGGCTTCCTTGTTCCATGCGCGGATGGCTTCCTTGAGGTCGTCGTGGCGGGTGAGGATGAGGATGGCGTGGTGGTGTTGGCAGACGCAGGCCCAGAACTGTCGTATGGCGGATGTTTTCCGGTTGATGGCCCGGGCAAACGGGTCGAATCTGATGTTTCGGCTGCCGCAGGTCGGGCATGGCACTGGTTTGCGCCATTTGCGCGGTCGTGTCTCCTTGGATACGGTCTTCGTGGTTTTTCCCTTCGTTGTCATCGCCATGCTCCCTTCAGGAGCTTGCGGTATCGGATGTAGTCGTTGATGTCGCGTCGGATGCAGTCGCGCACCCTGTGCGTGCCGGCATGCTTTTTGTATGGGTCTTCGGGGCAGTTCAGGAACGTGAGGTAGCGGCGGAGCGTGGTCAGGTCGAACTTGCGGTAGGACAGCCACCTGTCCGGGTTCAGGTCGAGACGTTTCAGGAAGTCGATGTCGAAGTCCACGTTCGTTCCGGCCGGAACCAAGGTGAAGCGTTGCGACAGGGATTCGAGATGCTCCTCCACGGCGTTCGCGACCGCTCCCACGCAGTCGTTCCCGGCGGAACCGTTCAACAGTTCGAACAGGATGCCGTTGTCCGTGTGCATGGAGAACACTATCGGGCTCATGTCCAACAGGTCGAGATAGTCCGGTCTGATGATGCGATGCAGGGATCCATACGAATGTTCGCCCAGCACGTCGGTGCATTCCATGCCGACCTCCAACGGCAGACTGCCATCCCTGTCCGTACCGGTCGTTTCGAAATCGAGCCAGAGCAGCGCCTCCGGCTTCACGTTCAGGTCTTTGTCTTGTTTCCTCATGATTGTTCCTTCCAATCGCTTTGCCATTCGATGATTTCGATTTGCGTGAGCCGTTGTGCCGTGCCGTCATCCAGCAGCCACCACCAGTCGCCGTTCCAGTCGCGTATCGGCACGCCGAGCGGATCCCGCCAACTCGGGATGATGTAGCCGAACCGTTCCGCCTCGGCCGGATGCGCGTGCGCCCAACCATGACAGCCGGTCGTGCCGGAACCGCACAGTTCGACGATGTTGCACGGCAGGTCACGCACGGCGGGATCGGCACGACGGCGCAACTGCCGGTGATGGCCACTGCGTCCAGGCCATAGTGACGGGTCGTGGATGTTCGTCCCGCAGCGCAGGCAATGCCAGCCCTGACGTTGCAAGGCGATGCGTTTTGATTCCTGGAATTGCCGGTCGCTCATCGTCGCTCCCTTCCGAGCTGGTCGAGCAGGTTGATGCAGGTCGAGCAGTCGCGTTTGATATCGCGGATGCGGTCAAGGCCCATATCGGCGAGCGCCGGGCTTTTGAGCGCGTCGAGTTCCAATCGGTCGGCGGCTTGGATGGCCGATGTGAGGATGGCGGCCATGTGTGCGATGGTCATGTCGTTCATGCCGCCGCCTCCTGTTCGAACAATTGTTCGGCCAATACGTTGCCGGGCACGTTTGCGAGCTGACGGCGCAGCATGTCCGGGTCCAAGCCCTGGTTGAGCAGGTCCGCGACCTTGCACGCGAGCGCCATGTACGTGTCCGTGCCTTCGCAGGCTATCGGGCCGAGAACCCGTTTGACCTCTTCGCTGCCCCACGTGAACCGTCGGCGAGCGTTGGAATCCTTTGGCGTGGCGAATCCGCGTTCCTTGCCTTTGACGAGCCAGTTGCGGTATTTCGCGTTCCAGTCGGCCGAGCGGGCTCCCGAGTCGAGGGCCCTGTCGCGGAATTTGTCGGCTTCGATGTCGCAGTCGATGCCGAGCCGGTCGGCGAGCGCCCGGTGTTCCTCAGAGGGTTTCCAGTCGGCCGGTATTGGGATTGGTTTTCTCGCGCGCGCGTTACTCTCTCTAGGTTCTATATATGGTTCTTCCTTAGATATGGTTCTTGTGCAATCATGTTGCACCCCTGTTTGCACACCTGTCCGTGTTTTTTGCACCCCTGTTTGCACTGCTGGGGTGCAGTCTGTTTGCACTGCTGGTGTGCAGTCGTGTTGCACTGGTGTTTCGGCGTTTTTGAGAGGTGCAGTTTTTGCACCTCTGCTCATGTTGAGGTTCCAGACGGTCGGCTTGTATCCGCCGAGGTTGGACACGATGCGCTGGTCTCCCCTGCTGATCAGTCCGGAGGATTCGAGACTCTTCAACGCGTAGGAGACCGTACGCACGCTGTATCCGGTCAACCGGCTGATCGTGCTCCTGCTCGGATACGCTCCCATGCCTTGAGGGTCGGCATGGTCGGCCAGCACAAGCAGCGTGCGGAAATCCGCGTGCTTGATGTCCGACGCTACACCGTAGATAACCCATGTCAACGCTTGGATGCTCATGATTCGTCCTTAGAAATCCGGTTCGGATTCCGGCTTGCCGAAATCACCGAACGATGCCGATTTGTCCTGTGGCTGACCCCACGGGTCCGACGGAGGCAACGCAGCGGCCGCCCCGCCCGTATAGCCGGCCGGAGCGGAGTACGGATTGCCATACGCTCCAGCCGTACCCCGCTGCGCCTTGGCCACCTGCGCCGTCGCATACCGCAGGGAAGGGCCGATCTCATCCACCTGCAATTCCACGGAGGAACGCTTCTGATGCTGCTCGTCCTCCCACGAATGCTGCGTAAGCCTGCCCTGGGCGACCACACGCATGCCCTTCGCGAGACTGTTGGCGCAATGCTCGGCCAGATCACCCCACACCGTGCAACGGAGGAACAACGCGTCCCCGTCGACCCACTGATTCGACTGCCGGTCGAACGTGCGCGGAGTGGACGCGATCGTGAAACCAGCCACGCTCCTGCCGTTCTTCGTCGACCTCAATTCCGGATCCGCGGTCAGATTGCCCACCACCGCGATGATCGTCTCACCAGCCATCAGAACCTACCTTTCACGGCGAGAGTCTTGATGATGCGGATGGTCTCGCCACCATCCCTGGTCTTCACCATGTGCGTCAACTGCGCGGCCGCTCCCTGATGGAAAGCGTCGCCAGGCATCACCTCCAACACGGGAGACGCGACCTCGGACACGAACCGGCCCACCAGTTCGGTGAAGCGCACGCCCAACGATTCGAGGATCACCAGCTCCTTCCACGTCTCGCTCTCCATCGCCCGACGGCACGCCTCCGCCACCGCCCGGTCGCCACGCGTCATCCGCTTCTCGTCGACGTCCTTGACCGGAGAGTTCGGACCGAAACGCCAATGCGGCAGAATCTCCTTCATCGGTTCCTCCCTTGACCTTGATTGATATGAGATTGATTGATATGAGCCGGACCGCTGGGCGCCATGACAGCAAATAATCGCGCCCATCGTTCCCACACCCCAGGAAAGCTGAACGAAACGGGGATGCGGGCGGCGTTGACGGTCCGGCCAAGCGCCGGCGGCGGGATTCGAACCCGCAGCGGACGGCGGAAGACGTGAGAGTGAAATGCAATGTGAGATGAAAGGACACACGCCTCCGCCATCCGTCCGCGTCCTTGTACGCCGGCGGATACGGTCAGACGCCATCCACGTCATCGCGCGGAGCGAACCTGACCGTCAGCCACAGGGCCGTGGCCAGATACACGCCCTCCACCACAAGCGCGCCCGTCAGACCGCCATGCCAGGTGAGCATGAGCGTCACGCTCACGACCAGGCCGACCACGGCGGCCGTGAACTTCACACGACGCAGCGTGTAGTTCGGCCTCCCCTTCTCGGACCCGTCCTCGATGCGATAGTCGTTGTCGGTCATCTTGCGCCTCCTATGCTTTGAATGAATGTCCTTGCCTGGTCTTTTCCGATGCTCGCCAGCTCGTGGCTTCCGTCGACGTCGAGCTCCATGAGGCTGGCGCCCTTGCCCGTGACGCGAATCGCGTAGCCGGTCAAACCGAACATGATCACCGTGTCCCTCGGCGGTGCTGGTGGCGTCAGCAGCGTTTCCGCGTCGATTCTCCTGAGTGCCATCACAGCTCCTTGCGAATGTCGTTCATGCTTACTCCTCCAACGATTTGACGTATCGGTCCATCTCCTCGCGTCTGATGTGACGGCGGGAAGGCGTTCCTCGTTTGCTTGGCGGACGAAACGTGTCTATGTCGCCCTGGTTGACAGCCTGTCGCAGGCCGTCGTAGTCGATCCCGTACAGGCTCGCGGCCTGCGGGATGGTCCATGCAAGCCTGTCCTTCAACGGGATACGGCTCGCATCCTTGAGCTCGTTCTGCAAGACCATCACGCGCCTCCTTTGCGTGTGTGATGCCGGGCGGCGTTAGGAGAACCGCCCGGCCCTCTCCTAAAATCGGTGTCATCCCGCATTTCCGACGTGCGGGCCGAACAGTTAGGAGAAGAACTATGGATTGGATCAGTTATGGTTTGGAAGGCTTGACCGCGTTGTTTACCGGAGGAGCTATGGCTTGGAACTTCGCATATCGAAGTAGGCCGAAGTGGCAGCCCTATGTGGTCGAATGCGGATACGGAAATCCTCCGTGCCTTCTGGTCAAGATCGTCAATGTGGGCAACGGAGCCGCCACCGACGTGCATGCAACGGCCACCCACAGTCCCGAAACCCCTTATGGATCACGGCGGAAAGGCTTCAACTCTCTTGTCGCCACTGGCGGCTGCGTGTACGCGCGAATCAAGGTGAAGGAATCGGAGACCGAGGAAAATGGCCATAAGTACCTGCATTACACACCTCCCGAAGGCGCTTCGGTGACGATCACCTGGCGGCAGCAGCCGTTCATCGGCCACGGGAAAACAAAGACCTGGCCCTTGTCCAAAATTCCCCACGATTTCTCGCAAGGGAACTAAGTTCGATCTGCGTCTGGGCTGAACGAATCGCACAGAGAATGTCATGAAGCACCTTGACCACGGTCAGAAGTTTCAAGAGAATCGCGCAAAGCAACACGACCACGCACAGCAGCTGACCCGATAGGCACGCGAATTGACTGACGCTCATCACGCACCCGCTTCCAACGTCGGCTGGGTGCGACTCCAGTACCGGTCGATGAAATAGCGCTGCCCCTTGCCCGTGACCTTCGGAGTGCGGCTGACCGTGGTGTGCCCATCCGCATGGGTGACGGTGGTCTCCTTGATGCGGAACAGGCCGAGGTCCATCGCACGCTGTGTCGGCACGTTGCGATTCGAACCGGATTTGCCGAGATACCCGTCGGCCTGAAGAAGGCGGAACAGTCTGTTCTGGCCGATGTCCATCCCGTTCTGCCGGAGCATCTTCGCGAGCTCGCCGACCAGGCACGTGCCGTCGGACGCGGCCACGGCGTCCGCGAACCGCGCTTTCGGCTCCAGTTCCACGATGCGTGTCTGCTGTTCGGCGATCTGCTGGTTCTTTTGTTTGATGGTCTTCTGCGCGACGAGCACGGCCCTGGCCATGATGTCCTCATCAGAATCCGACTCGGACGTCGGGATATAACCGCCGGTCCTGCGGATCTGCGGCAGTACCTCGTGAGTCACCCAGCGTTGGAACTCCTTCGCCTCCGGCTTCCGCGAGCGCATGACCAGACGATACAGGCCAGGCTCACTGATGATGTACGCCTGCTGCCGACGGCCAATCGAATCGATGACTTCAGTAGTACTGAACTCGTCATCATCAAACATTTTGACAGTCTCGGTTGGATTACCGAGGTCAAGGATGCTCATGCAATCCTTGAGTACGAACCAAGGCTCCCCCGCCTCATCGGTCAAGGTGCGCAATAATGCACCCTTGAAATCGAATCGTTGGATTTCATTGTTCATTGGATTCTCCTTTCGATTCATATGTCGGCGAGCGCTGCTCACGGCTTGATCTGTTTGATGCCGTCGATTGGTTGCAGGAGCTTGATCATGAGCTGGTAGAGGCTCATGCCGAGCATCGTCGCCGTCTTTTCGAGTTGCTCGGTGTTAAACGACCCCTTGCCCCCCAGACGTTCGCTGACGGTTTTCTCGCTCATGCCGAGTTCCTTGGCGAGTGCGGCCTGTGTCTTGCGATGCCGTGCGAGCTCGCCGCTGAGATTCCTTGCGATGGTTTCCGTCTCACTCATCTGTCTTGCCGCTCCTTTCTTTGTTCATTGCCTTGCGGTAATTCTTAAATTACCGATTTCGGTAATAATATGATTACCAAAGTCGGTAATCTTTACATTTTCTACCCATATTCGTAATATGGGCATATGGCATATAAAGCAAAAAATGAAGTCACCGAAGACAGCCGTAAAATCATCAACGTTTGCAGGAATCTGCTCTCAGACAGCGGCATGAGTATCAAAGAGTTCCTGTACTCCAGCGGATTAGGGAACAACTATTGGTATATGCGCATGCGCTATGAGGCGCCGTTGAATACGTCCGACGTGGAGCACATCGCCTCCACATTCGGGCTCACCAGCCTCGACATCTACACACGAGCACTCGGCAGCGACGCCGCCCGCGCCTACGAAGCCCGCGAGCGCCAAAACCGGATCACCGATAATCTCATCGACCGTATCGCCGCGCACCCCGAAGACTATGACGTGGCCGCAAGCAGGGATCCGAACGCACGCCTCGAAGCCGAGACGCCTGACGATTGATGGATTGAAAGGAACACGAATGACCGAATACAACCTGTATTGCGATGAGACATGTCACCTTGAGCATGATGATTCGAACAGCATGGCTCTGGGAGCCGTCATCGTGCCAAAAGGAAAACGCAAAGAGATATGCGTCAGAATCAAAGAAATCAAGCAGAAACATGGCATATGCGCCACGAATGAGGTGAAATGGGCAAAGGCACGAGACCGTATGCTGCCGCTCTATCTGGATCTCGTGGACTACTTCTTCGATGACGATGACATATCGTTCCGCGCGCTCCTCATCCCGGACAAGAATCTACTTGACCACGAGAAATACAATCAGGACCACAACACCTGGTATTACAAAATGTACTTCGAGATGCTCAAGGTCGTCTTCGATCCAAGGCAAAGCTATAACGTGTTCGTCGACATCAAAGACACACACTCGAGTTTTCGAGTCAGCCAATTATGGGATGTCTGTTCGAACAACATGTACGATTACGATCACAGAATCATCCAGAAAATCCAGCCGATACGTTCCGACGAAGTACAGATCATGCAGCTCACCGACATACTCATCGGAGCAGTATGCCGTTCGCAGCGAAAACTGCCGGAACAGCATCAGAGCATGGCGAAGCGCCGAATCATCGAACGAATCATTCAACGGTCGGGATACAAACTAGACCGGAGCACACTGCTGAAGGAGACCAAGTTCAACTATTTCGTATGGAGGGCGAGATGAATCCGCATTGGCTGCCCGGATTGATTCCTTGGAATCAAGAGCACGGAGAGACATGGGAGCAGTATGAGCAACGACTGTTCCATGTATTCCAGAACGAGTTCAAAGAGTCCTTCCAATACGACGGGAAACCCGTACACTACAAAAGAATGCCCTACGACGGAATCTATCCGGAAGCCTTCATGCATCTGACCACATGCAATCAGGACAACTCCGGCTCACGGCTTCCGGATGCCGAACGCAGCGAACGCATCAGCTGGCCCAGACCGGTAGTGGAGCATCATCCGTTCTGCGAAATATGCGGATACGCCCAATGCACGCGGCCTTGGGTATGGAGAAAAAACGACAAGAACAAGGATCGAGTGAAGATATATCTTCCAAGCCAACAATATCTCGTTGTTCTAGGAGAACGAAGGGATTACTGGGTACTCATAACCGCGTACTACGTAAACCGCCAATGGAGCATAGACAAGCTGGAAAAGGAATATAACTCCAGATTCAGCACAAGAATCCAATAAAAAACTAGAGCCGCCCGTTAAGGACGACTCCGAAGACTCCTTCTACAACATGTAGATGAGCTAGTTCGAATATCACATACGACACTCCAACTGTCAAGCGGAACTTGACAAACAGCGAAAAAGCGCTTTTCGCAGAATAGCGCTTTCGGAAGAGAGGAATGTGGATAACAAGACCATCGCGGAGCTTCACAGGAACGCGGAATCCATGGGACTGACGATAGCGTCGTACCGCCTCCCACGCGACATATGCGGCCTGTACGACGACCGGCACGGGCTCATCCTATTGGCCGACTGGCTCAACCAGCGCCAGCGCCGCTGCACATTGTGCCACGAGCTCATACACGCCAGACACCACGACCCAGGATGCGGCAGCCAATACGGAATCAAATGCGAGCGCCGTTGCCGGAGGGAGACGGCGTTGGCGTTGATCAGTCCGGTGGATTACGGCATGGCCGAGACGGTGTACGAGGGCAATGCGTGGATGATGGCAGTGGAATTGGGAGTCACCATCCAGGTGTTGAACGACTACCGGCGGTTATTGTACGATTCCGGCGTGTGCGTGCAGTAGAGAAAGGCCCCGGCGTCCGCATGGCCGCGAGCGCCGGTGGCTAGATTCTAAACGTCTAGCAAGTCTGCTTGCATTAAGCTTTATCCCTATAGTTTCAACGTCTTTTCGTTATTGTTTTCAGATTCTAAACGTTTTTATAGTTTAGATTCTAAACAATGTGTTATAGTCATAAGTATGAACGATTCCGACTATAATCCTCGTAAACGGCACGTGGTCTTCCAGAAGCTGAACATCACCCCATCCTCAATGCCGATCATCTCGCTCATCGCGTCCATCAAGAACGTCAGGGCAAACGGTCTCGACCTGTCACCCGACTACCAGCGAGGATACATCTGGTCGAACGAATACAAGGATCAGCTCATCCTCAGCATCATACTGAACTACCCAATCGGCAACATCGTCATCAACAACCTCGACCAGCCGAACCAACGCAACGCCAGACAGGAATTAGTTGACGGCAAGCAGCGCCTCACCACCATCTTCCGCTTCATGGAGGTAGGCAACGTCGGGCAATGGCTCGACAGCTACGATGACTGGTTCCAGCTCAGCAAAAAGACCTCGGACCAGGCCAAGGAAATCATCAACCGCATCGTCGGAGACTCCGACCCCGACGGGCTCGCCCGCATGCGCAGGGCGAAGCGTCTGGCGTTCTCCGACCTGCCGAGCAGCATCCAGATGAACTTCAACACGTACAACATCCCCGTGTACACGATGCAGGCCGCGGACCCTGCGCAGATCCGCAACTATTTCAAGGTTCTGCAGAACCAGGAGAAGCTGCGCGCCGGGGAGATCATCAACGCGCTTCCCGACAACCCGATGAGCATGTACTTCGACCGGATACCGGCAGAGGCGTTTCTCACAAGGACGGGATGCTCGAACTTCAAACGCGCGGAACTGGAGAAAGTCTACTATTCCGTTCTCGGAACATGGTTCGATAAAATCCAGATCAACGCCAGCGACAAAACCGTGATCTCCTTCGTGGAGAACATGCCGGAGCTCACCGAAGCTCAGATCGAGCATATCAACAACCTGAACTCCGGCATCATCGCGATCTCCCGGTTGCCAGGCGCTGTACAGAAGATTCGGTCGTCCAAGCGTATGCTCAAACTCGTATTCGGATTGGCACTGCACTCCCCCGACTACTTCTCCACGCCGGACGCGTTCTCCAGACTGCAATCCGTCTGCGAGTTGTCATCGAAGCTTGCCGCGTTCAACACCAGCGACTCCGACCAAGTGGCATTCTCTAAATATTTTGGAGACGAATACACTTTGGACAAGGAGAACTTCGAGAAACGGAAGGCATGCGTGTATCGAGCGCTATTCTGGAGCACGTCGCGCGTCTCCTCACGCACCGCATACGTAGACGCGATGGAAATCCTACGACGCATGTTCACCGAATCATTCGACTCCGCATTCGAATATTACACGGCGCACAACATAGCCAAATGAACCCAAGACCCCGGCGCCCGCATACCGCGAGCGCCGGGGTTTCGTGTCATATATCGAGCGTCTGTTGCCGTTCGATTGGGATGTGCTCTATCACTTTGGTTATTCTTCTGGATCCGGTTTCGAGTCGTCCGTCGCGCACGTATTGTTCCGTTTCCAGTTTCACTTTGAGCAGGTCTCCGCTGCAGAACGACACTTCGTGGCGGTTGAGTCTTGCCAGGAATGCATCGTCGGCGATCTCGCACCAGAATTTCTCGTCGCCTTTGGAGAACTTCCATTTTCGTGACTGGAATTGGATGGTGTCTATCTGCAGCGTAGTGGTTTCGACGGATGGTTCTATGGGCTGGTCGGAGAGGGTCAGGACGCTCATCGATTCGGATACGTCTCCGGGTATCGCGGCGTCGCTTCCGCTGTCCTTGTGGATGAAGCGCACGGGGTTGTATCCATCCTCGGACGCCGGTTTCGTTGCGGCGCCGAGGTCGTTAATGATTTTCCCATCGCATGAGGCGCGGTAGCTTTTGCGGCTGACGTTCAGTTTCGCGGTCTTGCCGATTTGCAAGGCGACCCTAGTCTCGTGCCGCTCCACCACCTCGTGTTCGCCTGGTTTGACGGTTCCGGTCTGCTCGTATCTGGTGAGGAGGATCTTGAGCACGTCCATGATGCCGGATGCGAGGTTTACCACGTCGGCGGCCTCCGCGCCCTGTCCGAGGCTGACGACGGTTCCGAGTATCTGCAGTATCACGTCGAAGGAGCCAGCCTTGGTGGCGGTGATGCGCACGTCGAGGTCGGCGAACGGGCAGGAAAGCTCCTTGTACCTATCTATGGCGTCAGCCAGTCCGATAAGAGCCGGCGCGAGGTCGCGGACGCTCATGGAGTGCTCGTCGACCGACGGTCCGGAGAAGTAAACCTCCATGGTCGTGGACTGCGTTTCCGACGATTCGCATGTTTTTCTCTTCAGCAGGTTCATATTCAATATTCTACTCTTCGAAAACGTTGGAAAATCAAGGGAAATCACGTGATTTGACCCATATCCCGACTTGCATTACTTTATTTACTGTGCTAACATAGTTTATGTCAAGGAAAGGAGGTGAACATGACACCATCGGAGATCATCGCCAGCTTCTCGCTCCTCGTCGCGAGCCTCGCGGCCCTCGTCAAGGCGGTTACCGGACTCGTCAAGGAAATGAGACGGAAACCGAAGAGAAAAAAGTGAGAAAGGGTTCCGGCCAGTCGTAGGGGCCGGAACCCCATACCTCCGATTATGTCATGGAACATCATGAAGACCGAATCGATAGTCAGCGCGGTATTCGCGCTCGGAACCGCCGTCAGCGCATGGTTCGGCTGGCCGTTCGCGCTCACCGCCGGATGTGCCGCCGTCAGCGCCGTCTTCGCGCTCATCGCCGGAAGAGAGGGATGACATGGCCATCGAATACATGAGCGTCACCGACGTGGCCAAACGGCTCGGCATCAGCACCGCCGCGGCCAGCGCCTACAAACTACCCCAACCAGACGCCACGATCGGCCGCACGCGCGGCTGGCTGCCAGAGACCATCGACCGGTGGAACGCCAGCCGCCCCGGCCGAGGCGTCGGCGGCGGACGTCCACGCAAAAACAAGAACGAATAACAACATACCCCGGCCTCCCGCATATCGCGAGCGCCGGGGTCTTCTGTCTCATTCATGAAGTGGACGTCGCGCGTTTTGTCGGTCTTCTTTCCCCGGTTCGCGTTCGGTGCGTTTTTCCTTGTCGCGGCTGCTTCTTGAAGCGATCGGCTCGAACAGGTTGGCGATTATGGTCGCCACCGGAACCGCCAGGAAACCAAACGACCATGGACTCGATGTGACCAAGAACGATATGAAGCTCATCAGCAATGCGACCGCGAACAAACCTGCGCTGGCCCACATGCCTTTGCGGCTCTGATCTATCTCCGCCTTGACGAGCTGGTTCTGCCGGTTCGATTCGTCGACCGTGAAGGCGTCATTCCATCTGCACATACGTTCCTGGACGTCAGCCGGATACTTGTTGAAATCGCTTGGCCGCGGGAGCATGCCTGAGTAGGATTCCGAGATTCCGGATTGCACCAGCATGGATATGGCGCGGACCAGCTCCTCGTCGTTCGGCTGCGTTATCTCGCCTTGTCTTTCTCCACTCTCATCCGGCTGATCGCCGACGTCACGAGACGGCTTCTCGTCTGCCGGGACAGGTTCGCCTGCGCGTTCCTCATCGACTCCATGCGACGGTTCTCCAGCTGATGCGTCCCGCTCAGTCCTGGAATCGTCATCATTCTCATCATCGTCTTCATGCTCATCGTCCACGGCACCTCCTCGCTTCAGTCTTCAATCTACCGGCGAGCGCGGGGTGTGTCAATACTCTTTCGTGTTGCGGAAAAGCCGTCGCCGTCCGTCACTGGCCGTCGCGGAGGTCTGGCAGGGCGGCGTCGAGCGTCTTGGCGAGCCGCTGTTCCCTCCAATGCGTGTACACGCTGGTGGTGTGGATGTCGGTGTGGCCCATGATGGCGGTGCGCTCCTCGTCGCTCGCGCCGGCGGCGGCGAGTTCGGTGGCGAGCCAGTGGCGCGCGCTGTAGATGTCGACGTACGGCAGTCCCGCGGCCTGCAGGGCGCGACGCCAGCGTTTCTCCTCGTTGTCCCGTCTGATGGGATGGCCGTAAAGATTGGTGAACACCAGTCCATGCGATGGCACGCCCCATTTGACGATATGCGCCCAAAGCCGGTCCCAAAGCCCCTGCGGAATGGGAACCGTCCGCACGCCTTTGGCGGTCTTCGGTTTGGTCAGCCAGATCGCCCCATCCAGATGCTCGGCTTCCATCCAATCCGGGATCGTGGCGCCGGCTGGTATCGGCTTGGCCTGCTGGCACACGTTGATGACGGGAATCCCATGATGCAGTTCCAGCTGGTAGGGCATCAGGCCATACCTCTCCCCCGGCCGCATGCCCGTGGTGAAGGCGAGTTCGAACATGAGTGCCCACTTCTCACGCTCGTCCGGGCTGTCGAACACGGCGACCGCCGGATCGGGCTCGGCGAGCGCGGCCTCGATGACCTTCGCTGGGTCGGCGACGTCGAGGATGGGGCGTTCGTACCGGTCCTCCGGCATTCGTCCGACGTTTTCCATCGGGTCGTCGGCGATGAGTCCGTCCCGTTTCGCGGTTCGGAGCATGGCGCCGAGGACTGCGAGATAGGTGTTGACGGTCTTGCCTTTGCGTGTGCGGCGCAGTCTCCTGCACATGCCGTTGATGTCGTCGGCGGTGAGCCGGTTGAGGCGGATGTTCCCGATGATCGCGTTCATGGTGCGCATCCAACTGGATTCGTTGCGCCAGGTGGTGGGGTTGACGGCGGTTCTGTGCTCCTCCATCCACCGTTCGAAGTAGTCCGCGGTTTTCGGGCCGGCCTTGCTGGGCAGTCTTCCGTCCCGTTCCCATTCCGCTATCTTCGCCTGGAAACGGGCGCGCGCCTCGCTTTTCACCATGCCCGTGGCTTCGATCGGCGGGCGTCTGCGTCCGGTCGCCGGGTCGGTTCCCATGTCCTTGCGGAAGTGCCATCGTCCTTTGGAGTCCTGGAACACGCTTCCGGATCCACCGGTCCTCCTGTTTTTCGTCTTGCCCGCCATGACTGTCCTCCCGTGTCAGGGAGTCCACTCTAAATCACACTCTAAGTGGGCGTAAAACGACGTTTCCAGCCGGAAAACTAGTATCAGCGTCACGCGCGCACGACGCCATACAAGTCTTACTGCCGTCTACGTTTCCGCAGTATTCCAACGGTTCAGCGCCACTCCTGCACAAGGTGGCGCGTATCAACGGTGGTTATAACACAAGCCGGCTGCCACCGTTCGCGAGAGAGACCGGCCGGCAAAAAGGCGTCATCCCTAGTCGAAGTCCTTGGGACTGAGCACGGCGAGCAGCTCGGCGTCGTGTACCTGCCAGCGGCTGAACGGCTGATCGGAGCCGAACACCACCACGGAGGCGGTGGACATGCCCAGGTTGAGCAGATCCAGCTTGACCATGTCCGAATCCGAGGAGGCGAGCCACTGGCAGCTCACCGAAACGGTCGGCTCATGGCCGAGGACCATCAGGACCCGGGTCTTGTCCTTGGCGTTGGCGAGCTCGTCGAATACGGACTGCATGCCGCCGTCGTACAGGGCCTGGCGGTATTCGACCTTGGGATGGTCGCCGAACACCTTGAGCATTCTCTCCAGCGTCTGCCGGGCGCGGACCGCGCCGGAGCACGCGACGCGGTCGGGCAGCAGTTTCATGCCGACGAGCCCCTTGGCGACGATCTTCGCCTGCTTCTCGCCCTTGTCGGTTATCTCGCGGTCATGGTCGCCCTTGTCGTTGAACGGTTCCGCCTTCGCGTGCCGCATGACCAGCAGCACGTGGGAATAGTTCTTCGCCTTTTTTTCGACCTTGCTGAGATTCACGCCCATTCTTCAGGACCTTTCCGTACGACGTCACTGCCTCCATTGTGGCAGACGAGGGGCGCTCGACTTCCCGTCATCACCAAATCATTGCCTGCCGTTAAGATTCGCCGCACCTGATTGGGCTGTCAGATCGCCGTCGCCTCGCCTTGCTTGCAGGTCTGGTCGTCCTGCGACAGTCGGGACGTCTGCAGGTCGAGGTCGCGCAGCACCTTGCGCAGCTTGTGGTCCGAAATGTCGCGCAGCTCCAGATCGTCCAGCTGGGCCTCGCGCTGTTCGGGGGTGAGCGAATCGATGTCAGTGGTCGTATCCTTGGTGGCGCGGTCGCGTTTGCGCAGAGCCGCGAACCCCTCCGCCATCGCGCGGGAGACCACAAGGAAGCCGGTGTGGCCGATCATCGCATGGTCCGGCCGCACGGCGAGCCCCTGCGCCTTCCACGTGCGTTCCAGCGTCTCCTGGATGGCGGGATCGGTCCAATGGCCGGCTTCGCGCAGAGCCTCGACGAGTCGGCTCATTTGCGTGGTGGTGGTGATGTAGGCGATGAGGACGCCGCCGGGCGCGATGACCCGGTACGCCTGTTCGAGCCTGTTCCACGGGTCGAGCATGTCGAGCACGATGCGGTCGAAGGAGTGCTCCGGCAGGCCGGCCGCGACCGAGTCGAAGTCGCCGGTCTTGAGGTCCCACCACTGCGGGCGTTCGCCGTAATACAGCGTGGCGTTCGCGTCGGCCACACGGGCGAATTCGGGTCGCAGCTCGATGGTGGTCAGGCGGCCGGACTCCCCCACCGCATCCAGCAGGTTGACGCTCATCGCGCCCGATCCGGCACCAGATTCGAGCACGTTGAGGCCGCTTCGGATGTCGCCGAGCTGGATGACCTGCGCGATGTCCTTCGGGTACATGATCTGGGCGCCGCGCGGCATGGAGAGCACGTAGTCGGCGAGACGGGGGCGCATGACCGCATACTGCCAGCCGCCGATCGCACGGGTCGCCTTCCACGGCTTGTTCCGGTCGCGTTCGGGATGGTCCGCATTGACCTGAGCCTCGCGCTTGGCGGTGACGGTGGTGACGACCACGCCCTCGGTGCGGCCTATCACGTCGTCGTGCAGAATGATCCCGTGCTCGGTCTGGGTGACGCCACCGGCGGTCAGCTGGTCGGTGATCTTCTTGCCCTTGCGGTCGGTGAATTGGATCTTCTCGCCTGCGACGATCGGCCCGCGTCTCGGGTTCATGGCATCTCCTTGGGGTGAGTTTCTGAGCTGTACACAGTTTAGCGTACCCGCGCGCTGCGTTCCGGATGTAGCAGCGAATCGTTCTCAATAAGAAAAGTGCGAGGATTCCGAACATTTCCGCACAATCGAACATTTCAGAGACCGGCAAAATACCGGGCTTATGAAGTAATCCGTGTTCGTTTCCTCACATAACGGACTCGCACCTTTCTTATTGAGAACCATTCGCTGTAACATTGCCTCATGCCGAATATCACGCCGTCAGAAGACCGAACCGTCGAAACCGTCCACGTACCGAATAATCCCACGCTCACCGGCCTGGCCCGGCTCACCCGCAACGTGGCGTATCGCACCGGGGCCGATGATCTGGTGATGGACATCATCGCGCCGCAATCCACCGGCGACGATGATGACCGCCGCTACCCCACCGTGGTGTTCGTGCAGGGCAGCGCGTGGACCACACCGGACCGTGATTACGAGATCCCGCAGCTATCCGAACTGGCGCGAGAGGGATTCGTGGTGGCGACGGTGAACCATCGCAACGCCTCGCGTGACGCCAGTGCCGTGTTCCCTGCCTATCTGAAGGATGTCAAGGCGGCGATCCGGTACCTGCGGGCGAACGCGCGGCAGTGGCACATCGACCCTGAGCGGCTGGGCATCTGGGGCACGTCGTCCGGCGGCAACACGTCTCTGCTGGTGGGGCTCACTGCCGACGACCCGCGGTATGAAGACGGCAGTTATGCCACCGAAAGCGACGCGGTGAGCTTCGTGGTCAGCTGCTTCCCGCCCACCGACATGATGGAGGCGATCGACGCGTTCGGCAACGAAGATGACCCGTTCCGGCTGTACTATTTCGGCCCGTTCGCCGCAGTGGTCGGGGCGACCCATGAAACCGGATTGAGCGACGACGTGCGCCGCCGGGCGGCCGACATGAGCCCGTACCTGCAGGTGCGTGACGGGGTGGCCTATCCGCCGACGATGCTGCTGCACGGCACCGCCGACACCGTGGTCCCCTACCGGCAGTCGGTCAAGATGCACAAGAGGCTTCTCGAACACGGCGTGGACTCGCGGCTGGTGCTGGTCGACGGCGCAGAACACGAGCGCGACTTCTGGAGCCCGCAGGTGTTCGATATGATCTTCGATTTCATTCGGGAGCGGTGCTGAGATAATCAGACCGTATTGGGTCGGGGATAACTTGTATTCGATTCCCGGAAAAGCTTCTAACAAATGCCGTGTGAGCACACGCACGGCAGTGACACAATCAGGCACTATGGTGGCGGGTATGACTTCGGTTCGTGCTGTCGAGCAGACGCGGATGGGGATTGCCGCGCTGCTCGTTTCCAATATCGGCTGGGGCGTGCTGCCGCTGTACTGGCACGCGCTGTCCGGCATGAATGCCATCAGCGTGCTGGCGTATCGGCTGATCGCCACGCTGGTGGTCATGATTGCGCTGCTGATGGCGTTCCGCCGCTATCGTGCATATCATCGCGCGATCGCCGCGCTTTGACGCGCACAGCGGAGCAAAAGGCTGTTCGCGCTGGAACTTGCCGCCACCACGGCTATCAGCGTGAATTGGTTGCTGTACATATATCTGGTGGTCAACGGCCAGGCGCTGCAGACCTCAATCGCGTACCTGACTACGCCTCTGCTCAACGTGGCGCTGGGCGTGGGCATGTTCACTGCGCAGTCACCGACGTCCCCGTGGATGGCGATCGTGCTCGCCGCCAGTTTCTCCGTCTACGGTCTGCTCAAACGCTACGTGCCGTTGGACGCCATTGCACAGGCTGAGAACGACAAGGACATGCGGCAATGGGAACCACTGAACAGCATGCTGTTGATTTCCAGCACACTCGCTTTCGCTCGATATGATGACAAACGCATGTGGGCCTATGACGTGATCGAGAATGCGATGACGCGCAATCTGGTGAATATTTGACTCGTTGGGGTCCGGGGTTATTGCGTTTGGGGGCCATTATGAGTTTTGGTGGTTATTGCGTTTCGAGGCCGGGGTTATTGCGTTTGGGAGCCGTGGTTGGTTAGGCTCCTTTCACCATGCGAGGGACGTGTGGTGAAAGGAGTTACCAGCAATGGTACGAAAAATACAGGCGAAACTGGTGCTGCGTTTGCATGCCCAGGGTTTGTCGGGGCGTGCGATCGCGAGGTCGCAGGGCATGTCGCGCCGGAGCGTTTCCGATGTGCTCGATGCGGCGAGGGCCGTCGGCGTCGGCTGGGATGATGTCACCGGCAAGACCGACGGCGAGGTGTACGCCCTGTTGTTTCCCGGTCGGGGTGAGCGCGAAAGCGTGTACGAGCAGCCCGACTGGGCCAGGGTTCATCGCGAGCTGGCGCGTGTGGGCGTGACGTTGAGGATCCTGCACGGCGAATACGTGGACGGATGCCGACGGACCGGGAAACCCCATATGGGTTACGACCGGTTCTGCAAGCTGTACGCCGCATACGTGCAGAAGTTGGGCGTGACGAGCAGGGTGGAGCACAAGGCCGGCCGCACCATCGAGGTCGACTGGGCCGGCAAGACCTTGCGGATCGTGGATCCGGTCACCGGGGATTCGTCAACGGCGTATCTGTTCGTGGCCGTGCTGCCGTTCAGCCGGTATGCGTTCGTGGAACCCACGCTCGACATGGCGCAGAACTCGTGGCTGCGGGCCCATGTGGCGATGTACGAGTGGTTCGGCGGTTCCACGCCCCGCCTGGTGTGTGACAATCCGAAGACCGGCGTCATCGCGCATCCGCGCGAGGGCGAGGTCGTGTTGAACGACGCGTACCGGGGTTTGGCCGAGCACTATTCGGCCGCCGTGCTGCCCGGACGGGTCAGGAAGCCGAAGGACAAGCCCTCGGCGGAGAACACCGTATGGCACGCCACGATGGCGTTGGCCGGCGCGATGCGCGACCACCAGTTCGGCTCGTTGGACGAGCTGCGGACCGCGATACGCGCGTGGCTCGTGGAATACAATTCCCGCCCGTTCCAGAAGCGTGACGGATCACGTCTGTCGGTGTTCGAAGGCGAGGAGAAGCCGCTGCTGATCGCGTTGCCTCCGGTGGCATACGAGGTGATGGACTGGGTGTACAGCAGGAGGGTTCAGGCCAACAGCCACGTCGCCTATGCTCGCAACTGGTATTCCGTCCCGTACGCGTACGTCGGCTCCACCGTGGACCTGAGGATCGGGGCGAACACGCTCGAGATCTGGCACAAAAATACCAGGCTCTGCACGCACCGGCTCCTGCCGGCGTCGGCCTCCAACAAGTATTCGACGAACGGGGCCGACCTTCCCGGCAAAACCATGTGGAAGCCGTGGGATAGGAAACGATGCGAGCAGTGGGCGAACAGGATCGGACCCGACTGCGCCACCGTCATAGGCAAACTGTTCGCCATGGAACGTCTCGACGAACAGGCGGTGGACCCCGCGTTGGCGGTGCTGCGCCTGTCGAAACGGTATTCCGCGCAACGGTTGGAGAACGCGTGCTCGCTGGCGTTGCAGTCGGTCGCCTCGCCCCGCTACGCGCATATCGGGCCGATCCTCGAATCCGGCCAGGATATCGCGGGCGAGATCCCCGACGACGCCGGCGATCACGGCGCCGACGGCGGGGATGACGGTGCCGGTTGGGTGCGCGGCGGCGACTACTACGCGAACATGGGCAGGTGAGACGCAATGATCATCGACACCGAGACCAAACGCAAGCTGCGCGAGATGAACGCCACGGACCTGCTCGACGCGTTCGAACGCCTCGACGAACAAACCACCATGCCATTGAGCCACACTGAGGTGATCAGGCTCGCCGTCGACAGCGCGCACTCCGGTCACATGGACGCCAGGATCCAACGCCTGGTCAAACGCGCGGGACTGCGCTATCCCCAGGCGGACCTGCGGACCATCGACCTGATGGAGGAGCGCGGGCTCGACCGGAGCGTGATCGCAGGCCTCGACGCCGGAAACTACCTCGGCCAGCGGCTGAACGTCGTGTTCCAGGGAGCCACCGGATCGGGCAAATCGCATCTATTGTGCGCGTTGGCGAAATCCGCGTGCAGAGGACGGTACCGCGCCATATACGTGCGCATGCCCGACCTCGCCGAACAGGTGACGGCCGCGGCCGGCAAACCGGGAGGCGTGCCCAAGCTCGTGCGCAAATACTCCACCTACAACCTGCTCGCCATCGACGAATGGCTCGTCGACAAGCCCGACGAACCATTCAAACGATTCCTGCTCGAGCTCATGGAACTCCGGTACGACACGGCCAGCACCGCGTTCGCCACCCAACTGGCGACCAAGGAATGGCACCGCCAGCTTGGAGGCGACACCATCGCCGACGCGATCCTCGACCGCATCGTGCACAACACGATCTGGATTAATACCGGCGAATACAACATGAGACAACGCCACGGACAAACCATGCTCGACAACTAACCCAAAAGGCCGGTGGCCCCCAACCAGTCCGCCACCGGCCTCCCCGCACCATAACCCCGGCCTCCAAACACAATAACCAGTGGCCTCAAAAGCTACGAATATTCATCTGGGATACTCGTTCAGCGAAGAATACGACGAAAGTGCCGAGGATAACGAGGATACGAACGAAGTCGGTGGACAGCCCGGCCCGCGTCTGAACTACGGCCCGACCTACTACGCCGCCTTCGTGCACGATCCGGAAGGCAACAACATCGAGGCCATGCTCGTCTGAGCGCTGCCAGCTAAGCAATAACGGAAAAGACAGATCCCGCCATGCGCAATGTTCGCATGGCGGGATCTGTCATATTCCCAGAGAATCAAACATCTCAGCAGCCGTATGGAAAAGCGGGCCGTTCTCCGCTGAATATTCATGGATTTCCCGCAAGGCAGAAAACGTATCAGTAGGAACGGCGCTCTGTTGAGGAAGGTCTAATGAAAGTCGGAACTCGTACGTGTCTGGATTGGAACACATGTGATTCCCCCCCCCTTAGCCCCGGTTACTTGAACAGGTCGAACAGGCTGAACGTGGTCTTCTTGTAGATGGTGTTGTACAGTTTGCGCTTGGGATGCAGCCAGCCCATGCCCTTCTTGCCGTAGCCGGAGATCAACGCTTTCTTGACCGCGCGGGTGGCGCGGCCCTTCGTACGCGCAGACAGGCTTTTCTTCCAGCTGGGTTTCCTCATCCCGTATTTCATGGCGGCCTCTTTTCGAACGGTTATGCTCATTCTATACAGTGCTGAACACGTAGCAGATCGAGCAATCAGACAAGCAGATCGTACACGCTGCGCATGGCGAGCAACCCGTCCGTCATCCATTGGTAGGCTTCCGTCATACCGCCGGAGAAATCCACATCATGCCGTACCAAAAGGTGGCGGTTCTTCTTGTCGGCTTCCGGCTCGTCCCAAGTCGCCTCGCCCAAAGCAGACAGCATCCGTTCAACGGAATCCTTCATGCCGTAAAGTTTCGTGTACTGGAACGTGTCGATGAAATACAGGTCGACCGTAATGTAGCCGTCTCGAATATTCAACGCTCCATCCGGGTGGCAGAACCCCGAGCCTACGCCGAAGCTGATCCATGTGTCGCTGTTCGTCTTGCGACCGGATGGGTCGCCGTATACAGCAACAAAGTCGGGCCGCGTTGCAGCATATCTATACAGGCCATTCCAGAAGCTGCGCCGCAGTGAGATATTGTTGCTGACTTGCCGCAGTTCGTCCAAGGTTCTGCCGTCCGCGACTTTCCACACTGTCCAACCGTTGTTGATCTGCTTGTTCTCGCCGGTTTCGAGCATTCTGGCGCGGCGGAACGCGCCGGATGGGCTATCGAATATCTCGCCGTTGGACAGGCGAATGCGATGGTCTTCGGTTACGGTTGCCGTGGCGGTTACGCCGGCATACCGACTTTCCAACATGTCACCGGCTGCAAGGATCCCTCTCTTGCATAAGTCGGCGAAATCGACGGCATTCTGTTCGCGCTCTCCTTGGCTCAAGTTCCTGCTGCGGAGAGTCTGCATAGCCTGTTCCCCCGCTGTGGGGCTTGTCCACACCTGCAATGCAAGATCGGCAAGTCGCGCGCCGCGCCGCGCGATCGCCTGTTCATCCCATTGCGTGGCGTCGTGCAGTTCGGCGGAAATGGACAGGTATTCGCTACTATACCCGCCGATCGCACGGTTCTTCTTCTGTTCGAATGTTCCGTCGGAAAGTTCCGAGTTGTATGCGGTCAATGTCAGATTGCCCAGACTGTTCACCAGCAGCGGGAATCGGCCGGGGTCGGAGAGCATATCGCGCCATTCGGCATGCGCCATGGCGTTCTGTGGCATGATGTGTTCGACGGTGTATTCGTCGAAGGACCGCGGGTCCTTGGGATGGTTGTGGTTTTCCAATCCGGCGAGCAGATATTTGCAGCGCGAGGCCGGGCGGTACAGATTCTCGCCGAGCAGTGCCTGCCTGAATTCCTTATCCGTGGGCATGCGCGTGGCTTTGGCGGTTTCGGTGAGGAGCAGCGCGGCGAAGGTTTCGGCCGGATCGTCTTCCACTGATTCGAGCTTGGCGATCAACGACGGGACGAGCTTGTTCAGTCCGTTGCTGGATACCGAGCAGACCATTCGGCGGAACAGATACGATTCGAGATCCGCGAGCATGCGCAGCAGCCCGTCCCGGGTTATGCGTTCATGCTTCCATGCCGCGAACATGTACAGGAGCATCGGATCCGTAACAGTGCTGTCCAGGGTTTGGATCGAGGCGAGACGGCGGTCCACGTTCGCGTCGCCGCTGCCGGCAGACGCGTTGCCTTTGATGGCGGCATAATACCCGGCATATTCCAGCATGTTCTCCAGAAGCCCGCGTGTGCGTTCCATGCGCGGCAGGGAGCTGTCGGCTGCGAAACGTTTGAATTCCGAGTACATGTATCGGTTCTTGGACACGGGCCTCTTCAACGTGACGACCATCCAGTCATGCAGGAACGCGTCGAATGAGAGACTGCCGAGCACACGCTCCATGGGCAGCCAGTAGTCGGCGTACAGGGCGTTCTGCTCGGCCATGGAGCACCCCATGAGCATGTAATTGCGCACCAAATCGGAAGTCTCCAGATCAAGCCCGGTGGAATTCATTGATTCGAATACCAGTTGCGGTTCGTCACGCCCTTGGTCCAGGGTGACGGACACGACTTCAAGACGCTGCAGACCATCCCACACCACGTTCGCATCATCGATTGCGGCGACAAGTGAGCGGAACAGATCAAGGTTCGTTTCCAGCCGAGACGTTGTTCCGGCCTGGTTCCCATGATTCGGCCGGTCAAGGGCAAGCACATGGTCGCACATGCCGCGCAGCACGTCCCGGTCGTCGCCGGAAAGCGTCAGCTTGCAGCGGCCTTCGCCAGTCGCATACTTGTCGACAAGATAACCGCGGTCGATGATCATGTCTGTGGAGAAGCGCAGGTTCTCCGGGTGTTCGTGGGCGTATTCTGCCAAGGCGATAAGCAGCAGGGTCACCGAGGCGAGGCGCTGCTGGCCGTCGATGAGCAGACACCGGCTGACACCATCCGGGCCGATGCCGCCTTCCTGCATCCACACGACCGACCCGGTGAAATGGGTTCTGTCAGGATGCCTGCCAGCCGTTACGATGTCGGCCCACAATTGCCGGCACTGCGTCTCGCCCCATGAGTATCTGCGCTGATACACCGGCACGACGAACCGGAGCGAACCGGTCAATAAGTCCAGCAGGATTTTCTTGCCAGCGTCCATGGTGCTTTACCCTCTCTTAAATGATTACTTGTTCGAAAAGAGTTTTACTGGACTTTTTATTGGCCACAATTGCCATCACCATACTATAAAGCTTTGGATACTTCAATTAGTTGTATCTGTCCAATATAGATGCACTTCTCTCCAAAGCAAGAAGCCTGACTTGATGTCCGTAGAAGCATGCTACAAAACAGCTTCCGACTCGGCACACTACCATGCAATAAACCGACTAACTCTCTTACCGATTTCATCAGAAGAGACACGTTCCTTCAACGTATTCCCGTCAGCACCTAATTGCAGACCTACCCACATTCGCGCAATGACCAATGATTGCATTGTCACGTCATACATTGTTTGGAAATCTACGCCTTCCGCATCGCCATGCTTATTTCCGACGAATGCCTTTCTCATATTCCTTCTCCAATCTTCTGGATCAGTAAATGGAAAGACATCTCCTAATTCCTCTTGCACAGCCTCAAGCATTTGGTAAAAACCGGCAGAACGTATTTCACCGGTTTTAGAATTTCGTATCATCCGTTCTGTCTGATTCTTTGTCTCAACAACGTACCATCCAATGCAGTCAAGTATGGTCCCCGCCAGCATATTCAACGTTTCAAGGGCAAGATGTTCCTGTTCCTTCGCCACGTAGGCAAGAAGAGTCATTCCTTGTTGACATCTATCTACTAGTTCAAGCCATTTCCGAATTCCTTCTTCACGGATGTCAGAAAAGCGAAAGAGATACTGAGACTCAGGATTCTCAAAGTGGGAACGGTCAACTCGCGGCATATATGACAAAACAGGGTGCCATACCTCTCTTTTTTTCCTATCTAATTCGTAGGAATCCTCGTTCCGAAGAACCTCCAAGTTAGTAAACGTTCTTGGAACCCAATCAGAAATAGTAAGCAGGTTCAACAAAGAGCGATGATAGAACAAATGCCATGTCCAACCCTGCAATTCATCTGCCCTAGTTTCGGTGGAAACCATTTGTCGAGCAGTAACCTCATCTCTTTTCAAAGATGTTCTTACGGAATAATCAGGCCGCAGCTTCAATCCCACTGACTCATCGATCATGATCTCATTGCGCGGCTCCGCAATCACTTCAGTTTTCTTTGAAGAGCCATCACCAAAAGAAAGCGAGAGCGAGGAAACTCCCGACCACGGTGACAAACCTGGAATGTTAGAACGCATCGCATGTATTTTTTCGAAATTCGTTTCGCTAGTACCGAAAACCACATATGTAGGAACGACAATTCCAGTTCCGGTTCCTGCAGACACAGAACCACTCACCTGACATCCCACAAGGGTATAAAACCTGCCATTCGATACCGTGCGAATTATGCTCGGCAATTCCACTGGCTCAAGAGGCTTATCGTTAAGAACAACCGTCCCGCTCGATAAAAACCACTGCTGATATTTATCAAAATTGCCCCTGAACGGAACAGCGAGCTCGAAACGTTTCCCCGTATCACGCAACATGGCTGCCACTTCTGCACGACTGCTATCAGGTTCTAGTAACCATGCAATAATCGGTTCCGTCAAATCTAATTTCTTGTCCATTTTGGTCTTCCTCTTCGCTCTGATTACTCACTCATGAACAATCGTATATACTCACACGATGCAATACCCTGACAAATGTTAAGGCGTCGCTACTGCCCCTTGGCCCCTCCTCCACTAGAATAAACGTTGTGACTCAGGGCTTTATCGATAACAAGACTTCGCTGGTCAAGGACGACCTCGTTCGCACGATACGCGAGGGGGGGCAGAATCTCCATCGCGGCGGCATCGTTCTCGATGTACGCGTATAGGGAGTTGCGCGAGCAATTGGAGAGCGCAGGCTCATTCCGTTTCATTTACACGTCGAAGACGTTCACCGAGGATGCCACCCCGAAGGAGCAACGCGAGTTCTACATCCCTCGCCTGGAACGCGAACAGAACCTGTACGGCACTCCGTTGGAAATTCGCCTACGCAACGAGCTCACGCAGAAGGCCATCGCCACGGAATGCGCCGATTGGATCCGCCGTAAGAAGGCACGGTTCATGTCGTTCGATGAGGGGTCGGACATCACTCCATCCCTCATCGTGGAACATGACGATGAGAAAACCGCGTACATGCCGTTCAACGAGTTCACGACCACACAGCTGGGCGTGAGCCGACACGCCGCCTCATACCAAGGCGTCGCCAAGATGGAAGACTTCATGGCGGAGGGATTTCTGGACAAAATCAATGAGGCATGGAACAGCGGAGACTTGCATGACGTGACCGACAAGGTCATCGACGGCATCGAGCGCATGTACCAAGAAAACCCGCCCGAACTCGTCTACTACATGGCCCTGTACCGTATCTTTAGCGAGTTCCTTGATGACATCTCCGAGGATGTGCTACCGAAGGAAGGCACCGGTTTCCGCGAGAGCCTGATTTGGAACAAGCTGTACGACTTTCAGAAGGATGCGGCCCTCGCAATCATCAACAAGCTCGAAACATACAACGGCTGCATATTGGCTGATTCGGTCGGTTTGGGCAAGACGTTCACCGCGCTGGCCGTGATCAAGTACTTCGAGGCCCGCAACCGCAACGTGCTCGTCCTGTGTCCGAAGAAACTCAAGGACAACTGGGTCACGTACCGGTCGAACGCAACGAACAATCCAATCGCCGGCGACCATCTGCGTTACGATGTGCTGTTCCATACGGATCTGAGCCGCACGCGGGGCGATACGATTATGAACATCCCGATTGAACGGATCAACTGGGGCAACTATGATCTCGTCGTCATCGATGAGTCGCACAACTTCCGCAATGGCGCAGACAGCGCCGCCAAGACCGACGACAAAGAAAACCGATACCAGAAGCTCCTCAACAAGGTCATCCATTCCGGCGTGCCTACAAAGGTGCTTATGCTCTCCGCCACCCCGGTGAACAATCGTTTCCGCGATCTGCAGAACCAGCTCGAACTGGCCTACGGCGACAAAGGCGATGAATGGTCCAGGAAGCTCGGGCTTTCCGCCAATATCGATATGGTGTTCCGCAACGCGCAGAAGGCTTACGGTGTCTGGTCGAAACTCGAACCGGAGGAACGCAACACCAAACGTCTGATGGACATGCTCGACTTCGATTTCTTCCGTATCCTCGATCAGGTCACCGTCGCGCGCAGCCGCCGCCACATCCGTAACCATTACGATATGGATGCGATCGGCGGTTTTCCTGAACGTCTCCGCCCGCAGACCATCCGCCCGGCGCTGTCCACGGAAAGCGACTGCGTGTCTTACGACGAGATCTATGACGAGTTGGAAAGGCTCACCCTCGCGTTGTACACCCCGTCCGAGTTCGTGCTCGAATCGCGCATGAGCAAGTACTTCGACGATGACAAAATCGAAGGTCTGACCATCCGGGGCCGAGAAACGGGTGTGCGTAAGCTCATGGCTACGAACCTGCTCAAACGTTTCGAGAGCAGCGTCCACTCGTTCCGTATGACGTTGGATCGTGTGCTCGGCTACATGTCGGATACGGTTGGCACGATCGACTCGTATGAGGAATACCGTGACAAGCATTACGACACCGGCGTGCTTGAGCAAATTGATATTGATCGTTTCGACGACGGATTCGACCTAGACCAGGATGATACGGAGAGTATGGATCCGGACGAGTTCGCTACCAAAGGCAAGACCAGATTCCTGCTGTCCGACATGGATTGGCGCACCTGGCGCGATTGCATTCTTCGCGACATGGATGTTATCCACCGCCTGCTGGACATGGTTGCCGGTATCGACGCGACGCACGATGCGAAGCTGCAGCGTCTGTACCGAACCATCAGCGACAAGCAGAACCAGCCCATCAACCCCGGCAACCACAAGATTCTTATCTTCACCGCATTCGCAGACACCGCCGACTACCTGTACGAGCACGTCAGCAAATACGCCGGCATGCTGGGATTGAATACCGCGGAAGTGACCGGCACGAATCCGGGACGATGCACGGTTAAGAAAGTAGGCGGTCGCATGTCCGACATCCTGGCATGCTTCTCCCCTATTTCAAAGGAACGCGATATAACTGTGCCCCGGTTGAAAGACACAGACATCGACATTCTGATCGCCACGGACTGTATCTCCGAAGGGCAGAATCTGCAGGACTGCGACATGATGGTCAACTACGACATCCATTGGAATCCTGTGCGTATCATCCAGCGTTTTGGCCGCATCGATCGTATCGGCTCGACGAACAAACGTATCCAACTGGTCAACTACTGGCCCGACGTGGATCTCGACAAATATCTCAAGCTCAAAGACAGAGTCGAGGCACGCATGAAGGTCGCTGTGATGGCTTCCACCGGCGACGATGACTACATCAATCCCGACGAGAAGGGAGATTTGGAGTACAGGGAACGTCAGCTCAGGCAGATGCAGGACGAGATACTCGATCTTGAAGATGTGGACGGCGGCGTCAGCATCACCGACCTCGGTCTCAATGAGTTCCGCATGGATCTGGTCGGCTATCATCGCGACAACCCCGACATCGAACGCACACCTACGGGCATCAACGCTGTGGTCGAGGGCAACGAGCCTGGCATCCTGTTCGTGCTGCGCAACACGAACAAGGACGTGAAGGCCGTGGGCCGCAACCCGATCCACCCCTATTATCTCGTGCATGTCGGCGACGACGGAAGGATCCTGCACGGGCATCTGAATGCCAAGGACTGTCTCGATGTGATGCGCAAGCTGTGCAAAGGCAAGGATACATATGATCCGCGCCTATGCCACGCATACAATCGGTTCACCCATGACGGCAGAGACATGCGCCACGCTTCCGACTTGCTACGCGATGCGGTCAGAAGCATCCTGGACCAGGATGATGCGACTGCGGCCGACAGTTTCTTCACTGGATCCATGGGGAATTTCCTTGACGAGAATATAAAGGGGCTCGACGATTTCGAACTAGTTTGTTTCCTCGTCATCCGTCCTGCAACGGAAGGTAAGTCATGAGCGGCATCGAATCATGCGGATCTGTGACCGCACTCACGTTGGGACTGCCCAGCACCACCGCGGTCATGCATCCGAGGGGACGGCTCGCCAAAGAACGCTTCTATACGAACACCAAAGTAGGTAAACGCTTACGGCAGCATTTCATCGAGGACATCGACTCAATCACCATGCTCGCCGTGATCCGCGAGCAGGAGACCGGCATACCGGCAGGACCGTTCACCAACGAAATCAACGTGATTGGCCTAGAGCAATCCACAGAACATCCGCCGCTGAAGGTCATGGAGCACATCGCCCGCACCCGTGATGAACTGACCCATCACAGGTCGCGTATCCTGTTCGTCTGCGTGAATGGCAGCATGACAAGATTCGCGGTGTTTCGCAACGCGAACGTGGCCGAAGGGCTCATGGAGGGCTCGGTTCATATGGGAGAACCGGTGGAATGCGAATCCGCACTCATTCGTCTGAGCGGAACCAATCTGGACACCGTATGGGAGTCGTTGTGCGCGGAGACCATCCTCAGCTCGTCGGATCCGACGCGCGTCGACCGACGCATCGTGTCCCGCACGCGCATAATGAGACTTATCAAAGAAATAGACCAGCTGGAACGACGCCACGCCAAGGCCGTCCAGATAGGCCAGCGGAACAGGCTATGGGACGATTTGCAGGCCAAGCGGCACGAGCTCGAACAGGAACAACAAGGAGAAACACTGTGAGTGACATCGAGAAGATCCACGGCATTACACCGGATTTGACCAGGGAGAACGTGGACAGGCTGCTCGCCCTGTTTCCAGACGTGGCCACCGAGATCACTGACCCGAAGACCGGCAGAACCGAACGCGCGGTGGACTTCGACGCGCTGAAAGAGCGACTTAGTGATGTGGCGGAAGGCAACCGGGAACGCTACCAGTTCACTTGGCCCGGCAAACGTGAGGCGAAACGCCTCGCCCGCGAACCCATCGCCAAGACCCTGCGACCCGTCAAGGAACGCAGCAAGGACTGGGACACCACCAGGAACCTGTACTGTACATCGAGGGAGACAACCTCGACGCGTTGAAGCTCCTGCGCGAGAACTACGCCGGCAAAGTCAAGCTCATCTACATCGATCCGCCCTACAACACCGGCCACGATTTCGTCTACGACGACGACTTCTCCCAAACCCATGACGAATTCAATGCCGAAAGCGGAGAATACAACGAGGAAGGCGGCCGCTTGGTCGCCAATCCGGAAAGCAACGGGCGTTTCCATTCCGACTGGTGCTCGATGATCTACCCACGCCTCCTGCTTGCACGTGATCTGTTCACCCAGGATGGTGCCATCTTCATCAGCATCGATGATAATGAGGATAAGAACCTAAAAAACATATGTGACGAGATTTTTGGCGCTTCTAATTTCGTCGACACAATCATATGGCAAAAAAGATATAGCCCGCAAAATGCCGTCCAATGGTTCTCTGAAAGCCATGACTATATTCTTGTCTATGCAAAAAACAAATCACAATGGTTTCCGAATCTTCTCAAACGCAGCGACGAAATGAACGCACGATACACAAATCGTGACAACGATCCCCGAGGACCATGGAAACCGGCGGATTCCACTGCACAAGGTGGACACGGAACGAAATCACAGTTCTATACGCTCACTGCTCCCAATGGGAAGCAGCATAACCCTCCAAGCGGTCGATGCTGGCTGTATACACAACCGGTCATGGAAAAAATGATTGCTGATAATCGAGTATGGTTCGGCGAAGACGGCAATAACATGCCGGCGATCAAACGCTTCCTCTCAGAGGTCAAACAGGGTGTCGCATGTCAAACAATATGGCCTTATACGGAAGTAGGGCACAACCAGGAAGGTAAAAAAGAGCTGAAAGCACTTTTCCCTGAAGAAGTTCCTTTCGATACCCCGAAGCCGACACGTTTGATGAAACGTATTCTTGATATTGCCTCCGATAAGGATTCCCTCATATTGGACTTCTTCTCCGGTTCAGCAACCATGGGCGAAGCTGTCATCCAAGAAAATGCCGATGATGAGGGACAGCGTAAATTCATCCTTGTTCAGCTGCCTGAAGAGACAACAGGCCAATACTCGACTCTTACGGAAATCGGCGAGGAACGCATCCGCCGTGCCGGCGAGAAGATCAAGTCCAATATCGAAGCTGAGAACGCGCAACTGGCGCTTGACGACACTTCCAGGAAGGTGCCGGATATCGGTTTTCGCGTGCTTTGTGTGGATGATTCGAATTACGAGGACAGGCGCAAGCTCGTCGACGAGTATTCCCAGAAGGACATCGACGACGACGTGGACATCACGAAAATGGACCGTTCCGATCTGGATCTGCTGTTCGAGGCGCTGCCGAAGTTCCAGTTGCCGTACAGCTCGAAGATCGACGTCCTGTCGGGAGGCGAGTTCGACGGCCACACCGTGTACAGCGTAAACGACGGCCAGCTGCTCGCATGCTTCGAGGACAGTATCCCCGAATCGCTGGTCCGCGCGATGGCGGCGTTCAGGCCGCGTCCGTCCTATGTGCTGGTCTCTGAGAACGGTTTCCTGAACAGTGCTGCACGTACGAACTTCACCGAGATCTTCAAGCAGTCCGCCGACGAGAAGACCGGCGCCACGCAGATCCGCATCATCTGAGGTCACCGATATGCAATTCAAATTCTCGCAATACCAGTACCAGACTGATGCTGCGGACGCGGTATGCGACGTGTTCGACGGCCAGCCGCTGCAGGATGGCGTCTCCTATATCCGCGACACCGGTATCCGTAAGCCCGCATCCCAAGTGCTCAATCCCACTCAGGACACTTTCGATATCCCCGAGTTGAGGCCGGTGCAGGAGATGCTCGGCCATTTCGACGCGGATGACGACACGGGCTACCGCAACGCGGACCTGCTGCTGGACGGCGAAAGGCTGCTCGCCAACATCAAAAACGTGCAACGCCGGCAGAACCTGACGGAATCCCCGAAGCTGTACACGGATCCGGCCGGTGCCGTCGAACTGGACGTGGAGATGGAGACCGGCACGGGCAAGACGTTCGTGTACACGAAGACCATGTTCGAATTGAACCGCAGGTATGGCTGGTCGAAGTTCATCGTCGTGGTCCCGTCCATCGCCATCCGCGAGGGCGTCGCTAAATCGTTGGACATGACAGGCGACTATTTCTACGCGTCCGGCCGTGACGGCAACGAGGGCTATGGGAAGAAGCTGCGTTCCTTCATCTACGATTCGTCGAATCTGAACCGGCTGGACGAGTTCGCCCAGTCCCCGGACATCCAGGTGATGATCATCAACATGCAGGCGTTCAACACGTCCATGAAGGAGAACGGGCGCAGCAAGGACGCGAGAATCATCTTCTCTGAACGTGACGATTTCGGCTCGCGCCGCCCTATCGACGTGATCAGTGCGAGCCATCCGATCATGATCCTGGACGAGCCGCAAAAAATGGGCGGCAAGGCCACGCAGGCGGGCATACGCCTGTTCAAACCATTGTTCACGCTGAACTATTCCGCGACGCACAAGACGAAACACGACCTCGTGTATGCCCTGGACGCGTTGGACGCGTACAACCAGCGTCTGGTCAAGCGCATCGAGGTCAAGGGCTTCGAGTTGAACAACATGCGTGGCACCGACGGCTACCTGTATCTGCAAGACGTCATCGTCAGCAAAAACAGGGCACCGCAGGCCCGTATTGAATACAAGAAGCTATCCTCGGCCGGCAAGGTCGTGACCACGTCCGGACTGTTCGACGAGGGCGACGACGTCTATACCGCGTCCGGCGGACTGGAGGCGTACCGAGACGGCTGGCGCATAGCTCCGGACGGCATCGTGCCCGACGGCCTGGAGCCGGGCCGGACCAGCTACGTGCGGTTCATGAACGGCGAGACGCTCGGCAAGGGCCGTATCATGAACGACGGTTCCGAAGCGGACATGCGCCGCGTGCAGATCCGCGAGACCATCCTCTCCCACCTGCACAAGGAGGAGCACCTGTGGGCGCGCGGCATCAAATGCCTGAGCCTGTTCTTCATCGACGAGGTCGCGAAATACCGCCGGTACGACGATGACGGAGAGCCGTCGAACGGCGAGTACGCGGACATGTTCGAGCAGGAGTACGACCGTTGTGTGCACGATTTCGTCGAGAACCGCCTCGACGACGGGTCCGGCTATCTCGACTGGCTGCGCACCACGCATGGCCGTTACGTGCACAAGGGGTATTTCAGCATCGACAAGCACGGCCGTTCCATCGACTCGAAGGTCAAACGCGGTTCGGAGGATAGTGACGACATCAGCGCGTACGACCTGATCCTGAAGAACAAGGAACGGCTCCTGAGCTTCGACGAGCCCACGAGGTTCATCTTCAGCCATTCCGCGCTGCGCGAAGGATGGGACAATCCGAACGTGTTCCAGATCTGCACGCTGAAGCATTCGGACAACGAGGTCGGCAAACGCCAGGAGGTCGGCCGCGGCCTGCGCCTGTGCGCGAACCGCGAGGGCGTGCGTCAGGACCGCAACCTGCTCAGCGACGCGGACTTCCTGGACGTGAACCTGCTGACCGTGATCGCGTCGGAAAGCTACGAAAGGTTCGCCGAAAGCCTGCAGAAGGACATCGAGACCGACCTGCGCGACCGTCCGCTCGTCATTGACGATGCGTTCTTCGCCAAGACACGCGTTCCGGCCGACAAGCTCGGTCCGGAGTATGCGGGCTTGGGAGACGTGTCGTTCAGCAAGGACGAGGCGCGTGACATCGTGTACGCGCTGACCGTGGACCGGCTCATCGACCGCGACGGCAAGCTGACCGACAAGTACAAGGAAGAGCGTTTCGGCAAGGATGCGGTGGAACTTCTGCCAGAACCCTTGCGAAAGAAGGTCCCGGCAATCCGTCTCGTGCTGGACAGCGTGGTGGAAGGCACCACCAAGGTGCTGATCGGCAATGCATTGAAGCGTAAGGTACATGGCAATCCGCTCAATGCCAACTGGCAGAAGAAGGAATTCCAGGAACTCTGGAAGCGCATCAACCACAAGTATGCGTATACCGTCAGCTTCAACGACGACGAACTCGTCAAAAACGCAGTCAAGGCAATTGACGAGCGTCTGGTCGTATCGAAACTGTCCTACACGGTCACGCGCGGCATCCAGAAGGAAAACGCTTCACGCAACGAGCTCGCGGACCGCACACACTTCCACAGGAACGACTCCCATACCGACGACTTGGATGTCGACGCGTCCAACGGCGTGAAATATGATCTGCTTGGCGAGATCGCGCAGGCCGCGACCATCACGCGTCGTTGTGCGGCACGCATTCTCAAGAGCATTCGGCCGGACCGGTTCCTCATGTTCAGGGACAATCCAGAGCAGTTCATCGCGAGGGTCGGCCGTCTGATTGTTCAGGAGAAGGCGAACATGGTCGTTGACCATATCTGCTACGACCGGATCGAAGGCGGATACGATTCGAGCATCTTCACCAAGGGCGGCAACAATCGTGATGAGGCCGAAGGCTATCAGGCGTCTAAGTGTGTGCAGGACTGGGTGTTCCCCGATGGCAGGATCGAAAGCGATTTCGCCAAGGACCTCGACAACGCGGCGGAAGTCGCGGTGTATGCGAAACTTCCCCGCGGTTTCCAGATCCCGACCCCGGTAGGCAACTACGCCCCCGACTGGGCCGTGGCCTTCCGCGACGACAGCGGTCTCAAGCACCTGTTCTTTGTGGCGGAGACCAAGGGCACGTTGGATAGTTTCGAGCTGCGTGGAATCGAAGACAGCAAGATCGCCTGTGCAAAACGACTGTTCAACGAGCTGAATCTCGCTGACGGAGCCCACTACGAACAAGCCACCACCTATCAAACCCTGCTCGACGAAGTGAAGGCATTGCAATGACGAGAAGAATTAGCTAGCAGACCTTCAATTATCAATGACTACCAATCAAGTGGCGTTTAACGTAGCCAGACACATCCCAAGGGAATAATGCAATGGACATATGGGGAATAGCGGTACCATCAGTAATCAGTGTTGTCAACATTTTCGTGACGATTCACGTTGCGCGCATGACAAAACAAACGCAAAAATTACTCTCTTCAAACGAGAAAGAAATCCAACAAATTGATTCGAACCTTGAACATTTGCGAGAAGATCTCGTACGATTTTATTCTGCATTTAGCACCAGTCCTAAAGAAACCATGGCAAATGTTCTTGTCGCTTATGAGATTCTGATGGCGAATCCCATAGCTACTGCATTACGAAAAGCCGCATATAAAGTAAGAGAATTTACCACAGCTGAGGCTATGAATAGGCTCGGCACTTCTGTCAAAACAGATTTTGCAATTAAGCCAGGCGATACCTATCAATCGTCAATAGACGAATTAAGCGAGGCATATCGCCAAATAGTAGAAGAGCAGAATCAGAAAAGAGCAAACCTGTTGAATGACAAATCTAAGAAAAACCATTTAAAAAGCTAGATCTATCAAAATGAAAAAGCTACGAATGTTTTCTTATTAGAATTAAGATTTTAGAAAGGATCGTAATGTACGTAAAAAAAATAAAGCTTGCAAACTTTAAATCTTTTAAGGGAGAGAATAATATATTTGAATTTTCCCCACATATCAATTATTTCCTACAAAATCATTAGAAGATGCATTATTATTGGCTAAAGGACGAGATGTATACATATCTGGTGGATATGGACTATTTAAGGAAGCTTTGCAAATAGTAGATAAAATGTATATCACAGAAGTAGATTTAAATATTGAAGATGGAGATACATTCTTTCCAGAATTTGATATCAATGATTTTGAAGTTTTGATAGGGGAAACACTTGGTGAGGAAGTGAAATATACGAGAACATTTTATGTAAGGAAAAATGAATTGAGTAGATTTTGGATTTAGGGTGTTTTCATAAATATATTGCTTTTTATGCATATATAAATTGTTGTAAGACAAATCCCAGTTTGACAATTTCATATCCATACACACAAAGCAGTTAGTCTTAGGATTGACTGCTTTTTAAAAAGACACCATTTAGGTGTAATGATGTCTTTTGGGTGTTATTTTATAGGTCATATCAAGGCTCATTCAATCGTGGTAAATTCGTGGTAAAATGAGTTTTTTCTATACTTCAAAATACTTGAAAGTATAGTGTTTATGCGGATAATCGAAAATTAGATATAAAATTTTGTAGGAAATAACAATGCTGGGAAAAGCACCGTTATCGAGGCTTTGGAATTTATGAGCAGTCCTCACGCAGATGGAGAGTCATATAAAAATACTCAATGTGGAGAAAAGCAAGCAAGCTATGTGGAGCTTACTTTGGCTGGAAACGACATTGAAACACAACTTGACAAATCAAATGTCACTTCAGCAAAAGCAAAGACAATTAAAAATTGTATAATTACTAAGCAAGACGAGCAGTGCCTTATCGTACGTCGTAACTTAGATTCAAGTAAGGCAATATACTTTCTTCGCAAAAACGAAGAAAACGGAGATTTTTCTCTTGAGAATGTTACTGGAATAGATAAGCCTTTTACTGCATTCTTCTCCCCAACTGTGTTCCACGCAACTGACACTCCTGATGATGTCTTGGACTTTGGAACAAGGAAAATCCTTGGCACACTAATTGGAACAAAAACGAAAGATCTAGCTAATTCTCCGGAATGGGGGCGATTCTTACAGTCATACGATGATGTATTTTCCTCAACAGGAAAATATTCTGAAATGCTAAAAGACCTTAATGAATCGCTTTCAAAGTATACGAGGGAACAATTCCCTTCTGTTACAGTTTCCTTCGCTTTTGACAAGCCTGAGGCTTCATCTTTCGTAAAAATGGGGAAGACTAGGGTCGATGATGGCGTGGAAACCGATCTCGATCAGAAAGGTACGGGTCTTCAACGCGCTGTTGCCTTCGCAGCTCTTCGCGAATACGCTCGCATAATAAGCAACCATACGCAGGATTCAGAAACAGGTGTCGACAATCTCTTTCTCTGCGTCGATGAACCTGAAATATGGATGCATCCGAAGGCCCAAAAACAGCTGGCAAAAACGCTTGTGACGATATCCGCAACTAACCAAGTATGGATTTCCACGCATTCTCCGTATATTTTGCAAGGTGCATTTGAGCCATCAAATGATGCAAATCTATTAATTTTTACCGATGACCATAACGCGCAAAATAGAGTACAGAAATCCACTAATTTCGGCAAGCTACATCCAGGTATTCCGTCATTGGCCGAAATAACATATGAAGCCTTCCAGATACCTACCATCGAATACTGCTTAGAGTTATTTGGATTGTTGCTTATAAATATATCAGATATGATAAATACCTCAAGTAATAAGCTGAGGTTAACCACTGTTAATAGTATCTTAAAAAGTACATCTTTCAACCTACCTAAAGAGTATCAAGAAAGCAAAAATCGCTTTGACAGCAGAAAACACAATGCGGATAACAGCTGGAATCTGCCAATTGTTAACGAAGTTCTCCCTGTTTATATACGTAATGTTAATGATCATCCTGAATCAATTTCAGAGAAGCCTCAGGCAATAGCTTATTTCCGTAAAAATAACGAGAATGATCTCGCAGATAAGCTAACTGACCTCAATAACACATACACCGAAGATGATCTTAAAAAAGCAATTGAAATCTTATTGAGAGCAATTCCTCGGTGTCAAGAGTTAAAACAAGAGGGATGTTGGAAATGGGATTCTGATGCAAAAGATCTTATAAGGAATTAAATAAGTCTTTTTTAGAACCTTAATAGATTGAAAGATAATGAGATTCTCTGACATTATTCGCCAGTAATTTCATTACTTTTCTGCGGATTTGGGTTGGGTGGTTAGCAGATAAATCATCTGCTAACCACCCAACCCACCACTTTCAGTCGTCTATCTCGATCGCATGAATCGTGACTTCGTCATTTTCCAAGGCATTGGCTTTCTTGAATTCCGGGCGAAGTTCCATGCCAGTCTCATCGAACTCACCGTTCAGATTGCGTACCAGCACATCGGCCAATCGGCCACCCATGGGTTTGAACGTCGCATAGGTTATCACCCCGGAAATGGCGCCGCCGACAACTGGCACAACCTTAGTAACGGCCCTCCCAACCGACTCCTTCACCACCTGTTTGCCGACCATCGCACCGATTTTCTTGGGCAACGGATACCAAGCCGTTTTCGTCAGAGCCTGTTACGTGATCTTCTTGCCCATGTTCTTGCCGACTTCCCTGGCAAGCTTTCCTACCAACATCGCCGAACCTGACGCGCCGAGCATCACACCCAAATACGCAAGGACTCGGACTTTGGCACCTTCATTCAGTTCCGACTCGTCGGTGAACAAATCATCCTCTCCGAAGAGATAGGCAATTTTCTGCGCCAGATTGATCGCGAAACCAAAGTACTGGGCCACATCGGCACCTCCAGCGGCAACGGCGGCAGGGCCACCGGGAATTCCTGCCACAAGGCGGCAAGAGTGGTCTGATTCGTCGACTTCTTAATCACTCCATCCGCTTTCCTACGCAACGACTCCACCATATATACATGCTGTGGACCATGCTCCAGAATCTCATCGAGATATTCCGAATCGGCGAATTGCTGCCGCAGAAACGCTTCCCTATCAACTCTGATAATCGGAAGCTTCGCAACGCTTCCAATCATATTTATCGCCACATCGTAAAGCTCTTCGTCGGTTTTCTTAGCCATGTTCTCTCCACTCTGATAAGACGCATTGTGCTTAACGCCCAGGGTATTCGCTCCTTTATTTATTCGATGGATAACATGCGGGCGATCCGCATTCACCATGAGCCATGTTTTCTTCGCGAGCGCGACGGGCTTTCAACAGATAGAGCCTGCATTAAAAGCAGCAGCCTGTTAAAGCAGATTCGAGCACTTTTCTCGCGCATTTTCACGCACTTGCACGCACGCAGATTCCAATCACATATACTTCACGCTCATGCGGGATGAGTTCAACGTAATCGCCAAGGAAATCAACGATGCCCCATGAAGCTCCTTGGCAGCAAGACACCCAACAAGGTATGGAACCGGGGAATAAGCAAGATGCAATCGCGTCGTCAGAAACCGAATCGCGTCGTAATCCCGTCATAATCGCGTCGCAATCGGGTAGTGTCCGAAAACCATAACCGTAATGAAAAAGATTCTTCCAACACCATGAGCCGGCAGACACCACACTGCTAAGGCATACTTCAAGTTACAATTAACCCTTATGACTTTGGCGAATAGGGGTGCAATGAAAACACTGGATGAACTTATGCAGCATCTGTGTGATAACGGCATTGCATGTTCTGGTGAATTGCAAAAAAGAGAATTGAAAAACCTGGGGTATTACCACGGCTATAAGGGGTACCGATTCGCTGGCATTGCAAAGAATCGTCTTCACTTGCAGTCCTTCGAGCAAATTTCATCATTGAATTCTTTTGATATGGCGTTGAAATCTTTAATTTACCCTCGGATCATCGCCGTGGAAACCGCTTTGAAGAATTACACATTGGAAGAAGTTCTTCAAGATGCAGAGTCACCATTTCTGGCTCTTGTGTTGTTTTCGTGGGTGTCGTCTCGTCGTTGAGCCGTTGATTATGAGGGTGTGAGGGGCGTTTCCTGTAGGTTTGTTTTTCGACCAAGAAAAAGAACCACAGAAAACGCCTTATGAAGAACATATTCAAACGTTTGCTCAACGTCAAGGGCATGGTCGTCGAGGACGTGTCCATCGACGATTCCCCGCTGCGCGACGCTCCGGTCCTGGTGGCGCGCGTCAGGTGCAGGAAGGCCGCGTTGCGTTGCTCGCGCTGCGGGCGCAAATGCCCGAAATACGACGACGGGGGCGGCGAAAGGCGTTAGCGGCACCAGGACTTCGGCTGCTATCGGGTCGAGCTCGTGGGTCCGGCTCCGCGTGTGGAATGCCGTGTGCATGGCGTGGTGGTGTCGCGGGTTCCGTGGGCGGAGCCGGGCATCCGGTTCACGCGCGACTTCGAGATGGAATGCACGTGGCTGATGACGGTCGCCAACAGGAAGACCGTGAGCGGTTTCCTGCATGTCGCGTGGAGGACCGCGGGCGACATCGCCGGACGGGTCGCCGGCCGGCTGGAATCCGGCATGCCATGCATGTTCGACGGGCTCACGGCGATCGGCGTGGACGAGACTAGCCACAGGAAGGGCCACACGTACATCACCGTCGTCGTCGACCACGAACACAAGCGGGTGATTTGGGCGCACGACGGATACGGCAAACAGGTCCTCGACCTGTTCTTCGAAGAATTGACGCCGGAGCAGCGCGCCTCCATCAGGATCGTCACCGGCGACGGCGCCAGGTGGATCGACTCGTCCGTCGCCGGATACTGCCCGAACGCGGAGCGCGTGCCCGACTCATTCCACATCGTCTCCTGGATGACCGACTGCCTGGACCGGGTCAGGAAACGGTTGTGGAACCAGGCCAGGCGAGCGAAGGACAAGACGGCCGCGGAGGCGATGAAGGGCCTGAAATACGCCGTGCTCAGAAACCCCGGCGACTTGGCCGAGCGCCAATCCACGGCCCTCGCCACGCTCGCCGGCGTGGATCCCAAGGGCCAGCTCTACCGCTCCTGGCAGCTCAAGGAACTCCTGCGCACGCTCCTGCACCAGCCCGCCGGCCAAGCCGAGGGGGGGGGGGAACTCAAACAATGGATCAACTGGGCCAGCCACTCGCGCATCCCCGAGATCGTCGAACTATGCAGGAAGATCCGCAGGCGCCGGGACGACATCCTCAGAACCATCCGGCCCGGCCACTCCAACGCGCGACTGGAGGCGTTCAACAACAGGATCAAGGTCACCATACGCATGGCCTACGGCTTCCACCACGTCGACAACCTCATCGCCATGATCAAACTCAAATGCTCCGGCCTACCCATCCGATTGCCGGTCCCCGTCCTCTAACCCACGAAAACAGCAGAAGCCTCATTTTTTCATCGCCTCGACTTGTTCTTCCACAGACATGGATGCCGTGTGAGAGGCGGGAGCAGCGGCTTCCTGTGCCGGAGTAGGCGCCGGCGCTTGAACCGGGGCAGCGGTCATAGGATTGATGGCTTGCGCCATATTCATGCCCAGTAACATGCCGCCATCGCCATGTCTTGGATGCCTTGCGCAATGCGCTGCTGGGCAGCCATATTGCCAGCTTGCTGGGAAACGCCCTCGTATGCGGCAACATTCATCCTATTCGAGGCGAACTGCTACACGAGTTGACGTGATTGCTCGGTGAACTCGATGCTTTCGATGCCCACGCTGAACACTTCAAAGCCAAAACGATCATTCCACGTACCTGCATTGGCCCGATCGCCACGCACGCATGCTGCGATGTCATTCGCCTTGCCGAGCAATTGCGAAATACGATATTCATTGGACAACGAATTGATGGCCACAATAAACGACTGTACGAATTCAGACAGAATCTGCCTACGTGGCCCTTCATCATCGAATGAATACGACACGGTAGTGGCGGGCACAAAGTTACGTATGAATCGAACTGGATCAGTGACCTTTAGCGACATGGATTCACGTGCGCGAATTTCCAAATCGACGCCATAGAACCGGTCCGCCCTCGGATACCGGAGCCCGAAGGAATTCACCGAACAGGGACTCGTCCTCTAAGAAACCATCCAACACACCGTTGCCAATCCACGATGCTCGCGATCCCGTGCCTGGCCATGGCCTCCGTCTTGGTCATGCCGTTCTCGACGTGGTCGTGCGCCGCGGCGACCTTCGTCTCCCAATCGTAGCGTCTGCCGCCGCCTCCCATGACCGCCTCCTCACCGCCGGACCTGTACAGCATGACCCATTTTTCCGCGGTCCACCTGGGCATGGCAAGCCGTCTGGCGAGCGCGTCCCTGCCGGCTCCGGCCTTGATGAGTGCCAGCGCCTCGCGCCGGAACCCGTCGTCGTAACGGCTCCTTCGATCCTCACGCATACGAAAGAACCGCACCTCCGATCATCGAATCTGAATTTCTTCAGTCCAACAATCGGG